>SESG01008662.1_pt1 | contig 29925 bp, 22 predicted proteins | sample 3171421 | NCBI WGS metagenome assembly SESG01 (sample SAMN10866946, study PRJNA518727) | freshwater metagenome | biome: subpolar coniferous forest; feature: holomictic lake; material: water; isolation source: holomictic Lake 227, 6 m and 8 m depth | place: Canada: near Kenora, Ontario | collected...
TTTACCCACTGATTAGTAACGTATATTTTAATAAAAATTCTTCCTGATATATTTTATTAAGGATTGTGGTGAAAATATTTGTATGAGGGCGGATGACATGTACCGGAAAGCCAGGGGTTTGGTCCTGATTGCAAGGCCCAGATAGTGGAAGCATCGGCCCAGGTTTCCCGCTTCGATACGGTACAACTTGGCCAGCATGATATAGTAATTATAGGTCTTATCCGTTGCCGAGAGGTTGACCGATTTTTCAAGCTGATCCAGGTAATCCAGCTCGGCCTGCTCAGGCCTGCCCCTTTTAATGATGCTCTTCCCGATATCCCGCATCCGGGTATTTCTTATCTTGACATGGATTGAATTGGGAACCATCCTGTATCTTACCAGGGGCCTGGGGAAGTTGTATACCTTCCCGTGTTTTGTGAGGGTGAACATGAACAACCAGTCGGTGAAATACAATCTGATGTCCTCGTTATATCCTCCGAAATTAAAAGCTGTCTCTCTGCGGAAGAAAATCGAGGAATGTACCATGCAGTTTTCCCTGTCGAACACCTTCCTGATCTCTTCATCAGTTGCGGGAAGCTTCGAAACGAATACAGTTTCCCCGTCCTTGTCAATCATTTCAGCGCAACTTCCGCAGACAGAATAATCAGGATTATTTTCAAGAAAATCATACTGGACCTGAAACCTCCCACGCATGCACAAATCATCGGCATCAAGCCTGGCCACATATTTTCCCCTGGAGGCGAACAATCCGCGATTCAGGGCTCCAGGATTGCCGGTATTCTGCTGGTGGATATAAACGATGCGCGGGTCTCTGAACGATGCTACGATGTCTGCTGACCGGTCGGTTGATCCGTCATCCACGATAATAAACTCAAAATCACCGAACGACTGAGATAAAACGCTTTCGATGGTTTCCTTCAGATATTTCTCACCGTTGTAAACGGGTGTGACAACGCTGATGGCGATAGCATTCATAATGTGTTTGTGTAAGTAACCAGGATTGACGGCATGGGCAAGAAGGATTGAGAATACCAGCTATTTGGGAAGAGCTCCGAAAAATTGTTTAAGATTCCTGTGAAATTTATGAACCCCGCTTACCGGTTCTGTCCACATGAAGATGCATTGTTTTGCCACCAGGTTGATTGGTTTGTCTTTTGCATATTCCAGAGCTTCCGGGGTGTCACTCATCTGCTGTATCCAGATATTATTAATGCCTTTGCCAACGGCTTCTTTGAGAATTCCCAATGTCTTATCCTTAGCAGTGAAGATGAGAAGGTTGCGTACATCTGAAGGAAGTTCGTTTACAGATCGAAAACAATCAAACCCATCGATCTGCTCTGCCGCAGGGTTGATTGGAAAGACCTCATATCCTTTCTTCTTAAGATCAGTAAAAACCGAATGTCCGAATTTTTTGGGGTCTCGTGAAACACCGGCGATTGCCAGTTTTTTTGATGAGAGAAAGTTTTCAATTGCTTTCCTGGAAGTTTTCATATTGTTGTTTGTTTCAGGTTCCTGATAAATTAAAACGTTCGGGATACTTTGCCTGTTTATCCCGGTAAAAATTCTGGATCACAAGCATGTCTTTTTCAAAATCCCCGGAGGGAGTGATAACCGGACCTATTCCGCCGGTTTTATCCCTGTAATTTATAAATGAACAAACCACAGGTACCCCGGCATCCATGGCGATCAGGTAAAATCCTTTTTTCCACTGGGTGACCAGTTTCCTGGTCCCTTCGGGGGTTATTACCACATAGAATGACTCACTTGAATCAAACATGATTTTTAACTGTTCAACCATATTGTTTTTCTTACCTCTGGATACGGGAATTCCGCCAAGTTTTGTAAGAAACCAGCCCATGAATCCTTTAAAGGCTTCTGCTTTGATCAGGAAGCGGATGTTAACGTCTGCAACGCGAAATGTCATCCAGCCGATCACAAAATCCCAGTAACTGGTATGGGGGGCTGAGATGATGACTGCTTTTTTGATCCCTGCCGGTACCCTTCCATCGGTGTTCCAGCCCATGGTTTTTAATACAAACCTCCAGAACCAATGATTCATTTCTTCAATATTTTACTAAAGCCATGCGAAATGTAATTATCGAGGCTTTTACAAACATCGGCCGAAAAACTGATGCCGGTACTGAGGATTTTCCCTGCATCTTCAGGGGAAACATCCCTGGCTCCATTTCGGTTTAACCCTGAATTGACCAAGGCAAAAATAATACCTGCATTGAAATTGTCACCTGCACCCACGGTACTTACCAATGGCTTTACAGGAGGAATGTCTACCTCTGTTTTATGGTCGCCGAACCATGCAATGACACTTTTACTGTTCCTGGTAATGATGAGGTTCCTGCAGGATAATTCCCCCATTTTTTTTCTCACATCCCCAGGTTTATACAAGGAAAATACAGTGCCGAAATCCTCATCGGAACCTCTTACTATATCTGCGGAAGCTATGTTTTTCTCAATCCAGGGCCTCACCATTTCAAGCATCCCAAGATGCGATTTCCTGAAATTCGGATCGTAAACTATGAGGGCTCCGGCTTTCCGTGATTTCTTAACCCATGGAAGAATTTTCTGGTGGATGCCCGGGGTGATGGCATAAATAGAACCAAAAAGGATCACATCCCCTTTCTTCACTACAGGAAGTGGCTTTTTCATCCTTTTCTGGGGATATGCAGTATGAAAAGAATAGGAAGCATTCTGCTTTTTGTCAAGAAAAGCCAGGGCCAGTGCTGTCTTGCCATCGTCAAACCGTTGAACGAAGGTGGTTCCAACATTGTTGTCCCAGAGGAATGCGCCGATGATCACTCCTTCCTCGTCATTACCGAATTCGCTTATAAACTCTACATTAAGTCCGGCCCTTCCCAGCGAAACTGCAGAATTGAGCATGGAACCTCCGGGTGTAGCAGAAACAGGCTGTCTCTCTTTGAAAATGATGTCGAGGACCGTCTCGCCAATGCAGAAAATTGTGGGGCTCATTTCAATATTCTATTTCAAGATCAAGATCTTCCCTGAGTTTGAGCAGGGCCGGGTTCTTCGAGGCCATCTTCCCAAACTTGTCCTTATCGGTATAAGGTTTTGCTTCCCTTGCATTTTCCTCGACCCACGATGTCAGGCTGAGTTTGTAATTGTCGAGGTTCGAACGAAGAAACCCAAGCAGCTCTCCTTTTATCTGGAACAGATCAGTTTCAAGAAGCTTGTTCTCAAGGCTGATCTCAATGTTGAAATCCTCTTTCAGGGCAGGATGACAATCGGCAAGGCTGTTATAGAGATGAGGCATGCTGGTTTTAAGCGTCCCCACATACTCTTTCCAGACTTTATTCAGGTCATCCTGGGTGAATGCTGAGGCTCTGTCTTGCAATGCCGCGTCGACGGTGATTTCAGGAGCATTTTCAGAATGGCTGACCGACTGCTTTATCGAAATAGTCCCGCTGACTTTTTCTTTCAGGTCTTTGAGCTTTACAGGAGTCACTGAAGCCGCGGCCGCAGAGGGTCGGTGTGTCTCTGTATCAGGAGTTTTTTTTTCTGTTGACTGCGGATTTTCCTGTACCCTTGGTTTCATCGGGGAGGGAGCGGCTGCAGCGGGCCCCGGCTGGTGCTGAGGTTTTGGAACAGGGGCTGAAGCCTGTGCTGCCTGCTTTGGCTGGGATGCAGGTACGCCAAAAACTGAACACATTTGCATAAGGGTCAGCTCAAGATGTATTCGTTTGTTGTTGCTGATTTTATAAGAAAGGTCACATCGGTTGTTAAGATCGAGAAGATCCAGGATGCGGGATGCAGGAAGACGGGATGATTCTGAGGCATACCGTTCACGAACTGAAGGGGCGGTCTCCATCAGCCTGACTGTTGCGGTATCTTTGCATACCAGCAGGTTCCTGAGATGTTCGCCAAATCCTATAAGGAAATGCTGACCATCGAACCCTTTGGCGATGATGTCATCGATAGTCAGGAGGGTGCCGGGGATGTCGGAATTCATGATCTGTTCGCTGATCCTGAAGAAGTATTCATAGTCAAGAACATTCAGGTTCTCGATAACCGTCGAGTACTTCAGGTCGTTCCCGGCAAAGCTGACCAGTTGGTCAAAGATTGACAGTGCATCGCGCATGGCGCCGTCGGCTTTTTGTGCAATAATATGCAGGGCGTTCTCTTCCACACTGATATGCTCGCTTGCGGCTACAAACTTAAGGTGTTCGACCATGTCATCCACCGTGATCCTCCTGAAATCGAAGATCTGGCAGCGTGAAAGGATGGTTGGGATGATCTTATGTTTTTCAGTTGTTGCAAGGATGAACTTGGCAAATGGGGGAGGCTCTTCCAGGGTCTTCAGGAAAGCATTGAAAGCCGAAGCCGAAAGCATGTGAACTTCATCGATGATATAGACCTTGTATTTCCCCATCTGCGGTGGTATCCTCACCTGGTCGACCAGGGTGCGGATGTCGTCAACCGAATTGTTCGATGCCCCGTCGAGTTCATAAATATTGAAGGAAGCATTGTCGTTAAAAGAGATGCACGACTGGCAGTGATCGCAGGCTTCGCCTGAAGGAGAGAGGTGTTCACAGTTGATCGTTTTGGCCAGGATGCGGGCGCAGGTGGTCTTACCAACACCACGTGGTCCGCAGAATAAAAACGCCTGAGCCAGCTGGTTATGGAGGATAGCGTTTTTAAGAGTGTTGGTGATTGATGACTGGCCCACCACAGTGTTAAAAGTCTGGGGCCTGTATTTCCTTGCCGAAACAATAAAATTATCCATAAACTTCCTTCAGATCGTTCTGTGAAAATCCCGGATAAACCTTTGTTTGCAGTTCATGTGCCGGTTAAGGGAGACTGTCCGGGTTTTCACCAATGTTTTTATGTTTCAAATTTACGAAAGTTTTCGTTTTTTACTTAATTTGGCTTCATCAAACAAACATATCGGTGATACTCATCTACACCCCTTCGGTTTCTAACCGTTTACGGTACATCTGCAGCCTGATGCTGGGTGACCTGCTTGGGATTGAGTGTGCGTTCACGACTTTCAGAGATGAGTTTGCGTCTTTCCAGGGGCCTAAACTGGTCTATGCGCCGGCACCTCTTGGGGGTGACCTGTTTATTGAGTCGAAAAACCTTTTATTTGAAGAAACGGTTTCTCTCCTTGAACCCGGGCTGAACCGAGATGATATCGTACCTGTGATCTTCCCGATTGAAGGCCAGAGGTCGGCCCTGTCTTTCGATCCCTTTGCCGCCGCCTTCTACATGGTAAGCAGGTACGAGGAATACGAACGCTATAAGCATGATAAATTCGGGCGTTTCCCTGCCACAGCCTCAATTGCAACCCAGGGAAAATTCCTGGAGGTTCCGGTGGTTCATTTCTGGGCCGACCTGCTTGCTGAGGTCATTGTGAGGAAATACCCCGGGATCAGGATCAGCAGGCCATCCTATTCGTTTATACCGACGATTGACATCGATCATGCCTATGCTTTCAGATGCCGCAGCCTTTCAAGAACAGGAGGGGGGGCTGTCCGCTCCCTGGCGAATTTCAGGTTTCATGAAGTTTACCTCAGGTTCAAAGTGCTCTCGGGAGCTGCCCAGGACCCTTATGATACCTATGATTATATGCGGACTGTCCACTCCCGTTACTTACTTAATCCCTATTATTTTGTATTGTTTGCTGATTACGGAGGGGATGATAATAACATACCTGTTTCCAATAAAACGTTTCACAAACTGCTGCTGAGTCTGGATCTTGGGAAAAAGGTCGGGATACACCCGTCCCTGTCGTCGAACAAGCATCTTAAAAAACTAAACAGGGAGCATTCCGGACTTAGCCAGGTGCTCGACCGTGATGTCACTGTAAGCAGGCAGCATTTTCTGAAAATTTCATTTCCGAGAACCTACAGGAACCTGATCAACCTTGGTATAACCGATGATTTTTCGATGGGTTACGCATCTCATCCGGGTTTCAGGAGCGGCATGGCAAGACCCTACTGGTTTTTTGACCTTACGAGGAATGAAACAGCTCCTTTAAAAATACATCCGGTCACCCTTATGGATGTAACAATGAAGGATTACTTACGTCTAACGCCAGAACAAAGTATTGAAACCATGCACCGCATGATCTCCATGGTCAGATCGGTGGGAGGTGAATTTATAAGCCTTTGCCATAACGAGACGTTTTCGGAATATGGCCGTTGGGTGGGTTGGCGTAACATGTATGAGGAGCTGCTGAGGTTTGCAGTGCAGTAAGGGAATGATAATTTTTTTAAGGCATGATGAAATTGACAGGCTCAGGTGGGATGATTGTATCAGCCGTTCCTGTAACCGCAGGATCTATGCCTTTACCTGGTATCTGGATATAGTATCGCCCGGCTGGGAGGCCCTGGCCAACGACGATTATTCTGCTGTTTTTCCGCTCACCAGGGGAGAGAAAGCCGGGATCAGCTATGTTTACCAGCCCTTCTTTGCCCAGCAGCTGGGTCTTTTCTCCGTTTCCAGCCCCGATAAGGATATCGCAACAGAGTTCATCAGCCGGATACCTGAATCATTCAGGTATATCGACATTCAGGTGACCCCTGATTTTCGGCCCGAAGCCGAAGGCCTTGTTTTAAGCAGGAGGGTCAACCATGAACTCCTCCTTGATAAGACATATGAGGAAGTTGCAGCAGGATACTCAAAGAACACCGTTAGGAATATCCGTAAAGCTGCCGGCCAGGAAGTGAAGTCTTCTGAGGATGTCAGTCCCGGGGAACTGGTTAAACTGTTCAGGGAGAATTTCGGGGAAAAGGAAGGTAAGCTGAACCGCGATCATTACAGCAGGATGGAGAACCTGATAAAATCCGGGCTTAAGCAAAGGGAATCCTCTGTTTATGGGGCTTTCGACAGCAAAGGAGGATTATCAGCTTCGGCTTTCTTTCTCAGGGACGGGAACCGGTACTATTTCCTGTTTGCTGCTTCGGCACCGGCCGCGAGGGAAAACGGAGCCATGTTCATGCTCATCGACAGCTTTATCAGGGAACATTCCGGAACTCAGTCCATCCTTGATTTTGAAGGAGGTAATGATCCCAGCCTGGGAAGGTTTTATAAAAGTTTCGGTTCACACGAAGTTCCTTATCACCGGATTTCATGGAACAGGCTGCCTGTATTGTTAAAGGCAGGATTAAAGCTGGCCAGGTCGCTGAGGAGAAACGTAAAATAGGTACATTTGTATAACCACACGAAACAGCAGCATATGGTACATATTTTGTCAAACAGCCCTTCGATACTGAATGTTTTCATTTCGGAGATAAGAGATGCAGAGGTTCAGAAAGACAGCATGAGGTTCAGGTACAACCTCGAACGCCTGGGTGAGATCTTTGCCTATGAGATCAGCAGGCAGCTGGAATATACCGATCGGGAAGTGTCGACACCCCTGGGTTTTGCTACGGTGCCGGTGCTTAAGGAATATCCTGTGATTGCGGTGATCCTCAGGGCCGGACTCCCGTTTCACCAGGGCATGCTGAATGTTTTTGACCGTTCCGACAGCGCGTTTGTTTCGGCTTACCGGAAAAGACATAAAGACGGAACATTCACGATCAATGTCGAATATTCGCAGGTGCCCGACATAAACGGAAAGGTACTTATCATCTGCGATGCAATGCTTGCCTCCGGCACCTCGATGGTAAACGCCTACCGTGACCTGATGCTTAAAGGCACCCCAAGGCATATACACCTTGTTTCGGTGCTTGCGAGCGAAGAGGGTATAGATTATGTAAGAAAACACACGCCCCAGCTGGAACGCGATATCTGGGTCGGCGTGATTGACGAAGAGCTTACAGCCCAGTCGTTGATCGTGCCAGGCCTTGGTGATGCCGGTGACCTTGCTTACGGGAAAAAAGAAATAATCTGATGAAAAACTCACTTGCTCTCGAGAATGTAAAGATTTCGCTTGAGTCCATAAAAAGCCATCTTTTAAGGACCATTCTCACAATACTCATTATTGCTTTCGGGATCATGGCCCTGGTTGGAATCCTTACCGCCACCGATTCCATCAAGTACTACCTGACCCAGAATTTCTCGATGATGGGGGCCAACACGTTTACCATAAGGAACCGGAGTATGAACGTTCATATGGGCGGCGACAACCAGGTTCAGAAACGCTACGACCCTATTACCTATGCCCAGGCGATGGAGTTTAAAAAGCGTTTTGACGTCCCTGCAAATACTGCGGTATGGATGTTCGCTTCATTCGGGGTCACCCTGAAATACGGAAACAACAAAACCAACCCCAACACCAGGGTGATGGGGACCGACCAGGATTACGTAATCACCTCAGGAGACGAAGTCGAGAAAGGGAGGAATTTTTCCCAGAATGAGATTGACCAGGGACTCTCGGTATGTATCCTCGGCTCAGAAGTTGTAAAGAACCTGTTCAAAAACAACGAGGGTCCCCTCGACAAGGTGATCTCTATCGGGCCCGGCAAATACAGGGTAATAGGAGTACTTAAGTCGAAGGGCTCCAGTATGGGATTCAGCGGCGATCGTAATGTGTTGATCCCTCTTAATAACTGCCGGAAGGAATTCCCAAGGCCGAATCTTTCCTTCAACATCAATGTCATGGCCAAAAAAACAGAACTTGTCGATCCGGCTGTGGGCGAGGCGAGCGGGATATTCAGAAGCATCCGCAAAGTCCCGGTGGGTATTGAAAATACCTTTGAGATCACCAAAAGCGACAATATCGCGAAGATGCTCATCGAAAATATCAAGTACGTAACCTATGCAGCAACCCTGATCGGCATTATCACCCTCATGGGAGCCGCCATCGGACTTATGAACATCATGCTGGTGTCGGTCACTGAACGGACCCGGGAGATCGGTATCCGTAAAGCGATAGGAGCAACCCGCACCGTAATCCGCAATCAGTTTCTTGTAGAGGCAGTAGTCATAGGACAACTTGGCGGATTGATAGGAATTATCCTCGGTATCCTTATAGGCAATATTATGTCACTGATTATCGGCAGCGCATTTATAATCCCCTGGGTCTGGATCTTTACAGGTGTTGTGCTGTGTTTCGCGGTGGCTCTGCTCTCGGGTATCATCCCTGCCAGGAAAGCCGCAAACCTCGATCCGATTGAATCATTGAGATATGAATAAGTCCTGAAACATGGACGTCAAGACAGTCATCTCCACCCTGGTCGAGGAATTCCCTTATGAACCAACCAACTGCCAGAGAAGGCTGATGGGCAACCTGGCGGTTTTTCTTACCCTGGGCTGGAAAAAATCCAATGCAATCTTTGTACTGAAGGGCTATGCCGGCACAGGCAAGACCACTGTTGTAAAGGCCCTGGTGAGCGTCTTGCCGGGGCTCGGCAAGCGAACTGTACTGATGGCACCAACGGGGAGGGCAGCCAAAGTTCTTTCGGGTTATACCGGCCTTCCTGCCCACACCATCCACCGAAAAATATACTTCGCATACACCTCGAAGGAGGGGAATATTGTGATGCGGCTTCAGAAAAACCTTCATAAACATACCCTGTTCGTTGTTGATGAGGCTTCGATGATCCCCCATTTTACCAGTGCATCCGGACAGCTTTTCTCGGCCAGGAACCTGCTTGATGATCTGTTTGCCTATGTTCAGTCGGGGGAGAACTGCCGGATACTTTTTATCGGGGATACCGCCCAGCTGCCCCCGGTGGGGATGGATGAAAGCCCTGCCCTGGATACCGGTTTTCTCAAACATGCCTACAATCTTGAGATAGATGAAGATGAATTACTCGAGGTGGTACGGCAGGGCAAGGAATCGGGCATACTTGAAATTGCAACAGGGATCAGGGGAAAGATCCCTGGTAAGGAAGTGGATTTTCCACTGTTCAGCCTCGACCGCCATACTGATGTATTCCGCATCAATGGCTCCGAACTTGAAGAAATGCTGAACCGGGCTTACTCAGGCGTTGGAAAGGACAATAATGTGGTGATCTGCCGGTCGAACAAAAGAGCTAATATTTTTAACCGGGAGATCCGCAGCAGGATACTCTTCCTCGAGGGTGAGATCTCTACCGGAGATTACCTGATGGTGGTGAAGAATAATTATTTCTGGCTGGCGCCGGAATCGGCTGCAGGCTTCATTGCCAACGGAGATATTGTGGAGCTGATAAGGATCAGGAAAATTGAAGAATTATATGGTTTCAGGTTTGCGGATGTGACAGTTCGGTTCCTCGACTACCCCGAAGAAAAAGAGCTGGATGTGAAGATCATTCTGGATACCCTGATGGCTGAAAGTCCGGCTTTGTCACAACCCGAAAACAACAGGCTTTTTCAGACGGTGATGGAGGATTATGCCGATTTGCCTTCGAGAAAGGAAAAAGTTGAAAAGGTCAAGCTGAATCCTTATTTCAATGCACTGCAGGTTAAATTCGCCTATGCCCTGACCTGCCATAAAACCCAGGGTGGGCAGTGGGATACGGTGTTCATCGACCAAGGCTACCTCAGTGATAAAATGCTGAATACCGAATTCCTCCGCTGGCTGTACACCGCAGTGACCCGGGCTACGAAGAAACTTTACCTCGTGAATTTTGAGGAGAGGTTTTATAAATAAGAATTTACGATTTACGATTTACGAGGTACGAATTCATGGACGATGTACGATGTACGAATATTGAATATTGAATATAGAATCACCAATAACCAAGAACCCAGCCATCCTGCATCCTGCATCCCGCATCCTGCATCTTGTATCTTATATCCCGCATCTTTTCTCCGGGGTTTCTGTAACAATTCAATTCCTCTTACGTCTATTATTCAATAATTCAGATAAAATCCTTCTAAACAATTATACTATGAAACAATCAGGTATTATTTTCTTTGTTCTGCTGCTTGCAGGTATGATTTCTTTTCCGGCTTATTCTCAGGATAAGCATAAGCATCATTCTTGTAGTGATTCGACTTCTTTTGGAATGCAGGGTGTCACGATCAGGAAGATCGGAAAAGACTCTATGGTTGTTTACGTTTCAAAAAAAGAGATCACAAACTGGCATGAATGGCCTCCCCGCCTTTTCAGTAAAAAAGGAAAATATAATGGTCATTGGGCCGGAGTTGAACTTGGAATTAACGGTTATGTAAATGATAAATTCAATATGAATTTTGATCCGCAGTATCCTTATATGAATATGAATACGGCAAGGTCGATGGTTGTCAATCTGAATCCGTTTGAGTTCAATGTGAATATTGCCAAAAACAAGTTTGGGTTTACTTCGGGACTCGGCTTTCAGTTAAGCAATTATTACTTTACTGGAAGTTATGTCATGATCCCCGACAGTTCCCAGCTCGTTGCTTATAAAATAAAGGACGGGAACGGTAATTATGTCGGGCTGAAACAGGATAAATTGTTTGTCAGTTACCTGAACATTCCGCTGCTGTTCGAATTTCAGACCAACCCGAAAAGGAACCTGAAGAGCTTCCATGTTTCAGTTGGGGTGATCGGAGGGGTCCGCATTTGTTCCTATACAAAACAGAAGTATAACAGTATTGATCAGACTTATTATCTTGTTGACGATAAGGGAGCCAGGGTTGCATCGTATTATGTTGGCGACAATGTTGTTCGTTCGCACGGAGCCTATCATCTCAGCCCTTTCAAACTAGATGCTTCCTTCAGGATCGGCTGGTCATTTCTGAATTTGTTCGCCACGTATTCACTCACACCGATGTTCCAGGATAACCAGGGACCAAAGTTATATCCGTGGGCGGTGGGGATTACGCTCCTGGGGTTTTAAAGAAGGTAACAAGGTAACAAGGTGACAAGGTAACAAGGTGACAAGGTAACAAGGTAACAAGGTGACAAGGTAACAAGGTGCTGTATTAATACTATGTTACCATGTTACTATGTTACCTTGTTACTTTTTTGCCTTTTCAGGAATCAAGTTTGAGAACAGCGAGAAAGGCTTTCTGCGGCACTTCCACGTTGCCGATCTGCCTCATGCGTTTCTTCCCTTTTTTCTGTTTCTCGAGAAGTTTTCGCTTTCGGGTGATATCTCCGCCGTAACATTTTGCCGTCACATCTTTTCTCAAGGCTTTGACAGTCTCACGGGCAATAATTTTTGCACCGATGGCAGCCTGTATAGCAACATCGTACTGCTGGCGGGGGATGAATTCCTTGAGCTTTTCACAGAATTTCCTTCCGAATTCGTAAGCATTATTACGGGTGATAAGGGCGGATAAGGCATCCACTATTTCACCGTTCAGGAGGATATCAAGTTTTACCAGGTCGGCATTCTGATAACCGATGGGGTGGTAATCAAATGATGCATATCCTTTTGAAATGCTTTTAAGCTTGTCGTAGAAATCGAAGACTATTTCACCAAGGGGGATGTCGGCTGTAAGCTCAATACGGTCGGTTGTAAGATAGACCTGGTTTTTGAGAATTCCCCGCTTATCCATACAGAGCTTTATAACAGGGCCTATATATTCTGCTTTTGTAATGATATTGGCAGTGATATAGGGCTCTTCCATATGTTCGATGTAGTTAGGCTCAGGAAGGCCCGAAGGATTGTACACGTCAAGCACCTCACCTTTGTTTGTAAACACCTTGTATGATACGTTTGGAACAGTATTGATCACATTCATGTCGTGTTCACGGTCGAGGCGTTCCTGCACTATTTCCATATGAAGAAGTCCGAGAAACCCGCAGCGAAAACCAAAACCGAGAGCAGCTGAAGCTTCAGGTTCAAATGTGAGAGAGGCATCATTTAGTTTGAGCCTTTCAAGGGCGTCGCGTAATTCTTCATAATCGTCGGCGTCGGTAGGATAGATGCCGGCGAAAACCATTGGCTTGACAGGCCTGAAACCTTCAACTGCCTTTTCGCAGGGTTCTCCAACATGGGTTATGGTATCACCAACCTGCACTTCCTTGCTCGACTTGATACCTGAAATGATATAGCCGACATCACCTGCAAAAACTTCTTCCCTTGGTTCCTGTTTCAGGCGAAGGATGCCTACTTCGTCGGCGTCGTATTCCTGGCCGGTCGCAACGAATTTTACATGGTCTCCTTTGCGGATACTCCCGTTAAAAATCCTGAAGTAGGCAATCACGCCTCTGAAAGGGTTATAGAGGGAGTCAAAAATAAGTGCCTGGAGCGGGGCATCGGGACTGCCTTTCGGTGCAGGTATCTTGCTCACTATCTCTTTGAGGATAAGTTCAATTCCGATCCCGACTTTGGCACTTGCTTCAATTATTTCTTCACGGTCGCATCCGAGCAGGTCAATGATCTGGTCCTTCACTTCCTCCACCATGGCTGCTTCCATATCTATTTTGTTCAATACTGGAATGATAGTGAGGTTGTGATCGATTGCCAGGTATAGGTTGGAAATTGTCTGGGCCTGGATGCCCTGGGTGGCATCAACAACAAGCAAAGCTCCATCGCAGGCTGCTATTGCCCGGGAAACTTCATAGGAGAAGTCGACATGCCCGGGTGTGTCAATGAGGTTCAGAACATACTTCTGTCCCTCTTGCTCATAATCCATCTGGATGGCATGGCTTTTTATTGTAATCCCGCGTTCACGTTCAAGATCCATGTCGTCGAGGACCTGGTTCTGGTAATCGCGTTCTGATATAGCCCCGGTGGTCTCAAGAAGACGGTCGGCCAGGGTCGATTTCCCATGATCAATATGGGCAATGATGCAGAAGTTACGGATGTTTTTCACGGCTGCAAAGGTAGAAATTTTTCGTGATTCGTAATGAGTGATTCGTGATCTGTATCAGGATGACAGCCCTCCACCTATCCTGCATCCTGCATCGTGAGTCATGATTCATGCTTATCGCAATAGCGTAATGCTCCCCTGCAAGGTCATCTGCTGTATTCCTGTAAGCGTGATCTGGTAAACATCGCAAATATAAAGGTATGTGCCGTCGGAACAGGCGCTCCCTCCATTGATGTCATTCCCGTCCCAGTTGATAGCCGGATCGGATGTCTTAAATACAATCCGCCCCCATCGGTTAAAAACTTTTAGGTCTATGTGGTCAACTGATGAATTTGTAATGGGGACGAAGAAATCGTTTATCCCATCTCCGTTCGGAGAGAAAAAATTGGGAAGGCTGTAAAGTGGACATGCGGTGTAGTCAACGCAGATGGTATTGCTCAGATCGCTTCGGTTCCCGGCTGAATCGACAGCGATTAAGCTATAGCAGCCAACGACTGAATTAGCCTGTTTGAAAACGTACACAGTATCCAGTGGATCAAGTATCGAATCAACCAGTACAGGCTTTGTACCGGAGGTGGGGCTGAAATAAATGTAATACTTTGCGATATCCCTTCCGCAGGTATCGCCCGGGTTGTGCCAGTGAAGGTAATTGATGAATTTCTCGCAGATGACTGAATCAGCAAGAACCTGCGGACAGGGAGGGTCGTTGTCGACCGGAACTGCACCTGTTTTCTGTGAAAAATTAAGGATTGGATCAATAAAACCGGCCGACGAATACCAGCCTTTGCTTCTGATCTTGTAATAATACATTGTCCCGTTCACCAGGCCTCTGTCGGTATAGCTGGGTCTTAACGAAAATCCTACGGAATCATATGTTCCATTAAAGGTATTACTTCTGAAAATAGAGAAAACATGATTATTCCATGGCACATCGTTCGTCCATGAAAGCCTCATTTTTTTATCGGTAGGGGAGAGGATTAAAAACATTGAAGAAGCAGGCTGGGAAGATCCTATGAAGAATTTGTTGCCAGGTGTGAGATTATAAAGATCTATCTTGTAACGGAATGCGAATGCCGAAGTATTGATCAGTGTGTCGGGCCTGATGGTGTCATTAAGGCTGAAAAGTGAATCGATAGCTGTAAACAGCTGGGGATTATCTGATCTCGCCCGGTTAACGATATATTTATACGGGCCGGGTGCCTGAAGGGTATCCAGTTCGGTAGGCTTGGACCATGCCAGGTACAATGATCCCAGGTTCACATCGGTCGTATTGATGCTCACATTGGTTATGACAGGAACATCTTTTTTCAGTTCGGCACAGGCTTCGTTGGATGCATAACTTTCGGCCCCGTCCTTAAAATAAGCCGTGATCATGTAACAGTATTTTATTCCGCGATTCAGTCCGGATCCTTTATTGTCGTCGAGAAAACCGGTTGCTGAACTGTCGTTGATCACAGCTATCCTGGAATACCCCAGGTAAGCAGGAACCCCGGTCTGGCAATAATCCGGAATATACCCTGTTGAATCGGGTTTTCGGTAAATGATAAACCCCCTGGCATTTGTGCAGGAATAGGGATTCCAGCTAAGGTTGATCGTATTCCCTGCCGGGGCGGTGGCCAGGTTCAGGGGCCTGGGCCCGATCACAAGAATTTTACTTGATTTGATGTCGACCAGGCGTACCGGGAAACCGTCATCCTGTGCTTTGAAAAATACCTGGTATGGATTCTTCCTTACATGAAGGCAAACAGTGGGCCAGTGAAAAATACTGACAGTATGACCTTTTCCCTGGGCTGTGTCGGGGTCCATGAACGCGGGACTGGAACTGATGATGAACGGTCCGCCAAGAGCTGTAAGGGTTACAATATCGTTTGTGTCGGGATCATGGGCATAAACAGGGAACCTGAGCTGATGCCCTGCTTCAACGCAGGTATCGTGCACCGAATCAACAACAGGGGGGCGGTTGTTACAGGAAATGACATTGATCTGCATATCCCGTTCAACCGATCCTATTTTAATACCGTCTCTCCACTCCTCGATCAGGATGGCAATATTGTATTCACCTCCTGGTTCGGGCGGACTTATCCACGAGAAGTCGCCTGTGACAGGATTGATCTGGCAGGAATTGGCAGGCGGGGGCAGAGTGTAGCCGGGAATAGGCTGACCGTTAATGCCAAGGCAGGTAACCAGTCTGTATGAAAGGCTGTCGCCATCCGGATCATAGGCGCCGGGATTATGGTAAAACGGCTGACCAATGCATGCATTGTCCACTGGCGGGACCAGGAGGATGGGGGAGTTGTCGTACGACATATAAGGGCTGATGGTCAGCTCGGAATAAACAAACATGGGAATGTTAACCGAGTTTGGTATGTTCATAATCCCCAGGTTCCTGTTCGGGTCTTCGCAGGAAATTATATACGGACTTGCCGAAGGACCCGGATAAGTGTGCTGGCCAATATATTTGTTATAGCTGATGGTGTCGGGCAGGTAACCGACCTGGACCCTGGGGATCATCCCTGAAGTGCCATCGCCCCAATCGATCTGAAGGAAGTCCCTTGCCGCATTTACGGGGCTTTTCGTGTTTGTATACGAAATGAGAGTGATCTCGTATGTAAGCGCTCCCAGATGCCTGAATGTAATTTCCATCGCCCTTTGGTGAGTTGCAAACACAAAAGCAGGCAAACCCAGCATCAAAAGCAGGCAAATACTACGAAGGATATGAAACAGGCTTCTCAAAATTGCTGTTTTGAATACAGTCCCAAAAGTACTGATTTTTCGAAAGGCGTTCAGTTTTCAGGGCAAATCTTATTTCGATTCAATCTGAATTTTACTGTATTTTTGCAAGACTTTTGCGAGGAAATTATGACACCTACTTCTATTCCTGAATCAGAAAACCAGGAAATACTCAAACGATACAGGAACCTCTTGAGGGTTTGGAAGCCCAGGAATCCGGATGACCGTAAAATCGTAAGGAAAGCCTTCAGGCTGGCGCTTGAAGCCCACAAGGATATGCGGAGAAAAAGTGGGGAACCCTATGTTTTTCACCCCCTGGGAGTTGCAACCATCTGCGCCGAGGAGATCGGGCTTGGAGCAACATCGATAGTCGGCGCCCTTCTTCATGATGTGGTCGAAGACACGGAGTTCACGATAGAGGATATCAGGGGACTCTTTGGAGAAAAGGTCGCATCTATCATTGACGGGCTTACCAAGATCAAAGGTATTTTTGACCAGAGGACTGCCGCCATACATGCCGAAAATTTCAAACACCTGCTCCTGACCCTTTCAGATGATGTAAGGGTGATACTGATCAAGCTGGCCGACAGGCTCCATAATATGAGGACCCTCGATGCTCTTCCGGCTGAGAAACAGCTTAAAATTTCGTCTGAAACGATGATTCTTTACGCCCCACTGGCCCATCGGCTCGGATTACACGCGATTAAAAGCGAGCTTGAAGACCTTGCCCTGAAATACACCGAGTCGGAGGTTTACGATACACTCGTTAGCAAATTAAAGTCATCGGCAAAGGAACGAAGCCGTTTCGTAAGCAAATTCATAAACCCGATCCGCAAAGACCTTATCCATCAGGGCTTTAAGTTCAGCATTAAAGCGAGGGAGAAATCAATTGCCGCTATCTGGCAGAAAATGAAAAAGAAAGAGGTTCCTTTCGAAGAGATCTACGACATTTTCGCTATCCGCATTGTGATCGACACTCCCATAGAAAGTGAAAAGTCTGATTGCTGGAAGGTATATTCGATAGTCACGGATTATTACCTGCCGAATATGGACAGGCTGAGGGATTGGATATCCATTCCCAAGGCAAACGGATATGAAGCCCTTCATACGACAGTAATGGGTCATACAGGCCACTGGGTTGAGATACAGATCAGGTCGAAACGAATGGATGAGGTTGCCGAACGGGGTTATGCAGCTCACTGGAAATACAAGGAATCGTTCAACATGAGCAGCAAACTTGATAACTGGCTCGACCGGATCAAGGAGATGATAGAATCACCCAATGCGGATGCCATTTCGTTCATCGACGATGTTAAAGGATTTTTCTTCCTGGATGAGATCTCGGTATTCACACCCTCCGGTGAAATGCGGATACTTCCTGCAAGTTCAACAGTGCTGGATTTTGCATATGCCATTCATTCAGAAGTGGGGAATAACTGTATTGGCGCCAAGGTCGATAAAAAGCTGGTCCCTATCAACCACTCCCTCAAGAACGGCCAGCAGGTTGAAGTGATCACTTCCAGCAAACAGACGCCCAAGGAAGAATGGCTTGGTTATGTTGTAACCACAAGGGCCAAAACGAATATCAAACAGGCGGTCAAAGAGGAAAAGAAAAATTTCAGCAAACCGGGCAGGGAGAAACTTGAGAAATGGTTCAGGCAGTTTGATGTGGCCTTCAAACCAGAACAGATTAAGCAATTTCAGACAGTCAATAATTTTCCTACCCTTGTCGACCTTTACTTCTCCGCTGCCACCGACAGGATAGGACTGAAAGATGTAAAAATTTTCGCTGCTTCGAACTACAGAAACGGATGGATCAATTATGTTTCAAGAAACAGCAGGAAAAAACAGGATATTCTGCCAGCCGAACACCGCAATCCTGGCGAAGACAGCGAGGTTCATGATTTCGGGGAGGAAGATCTCCAGGGTGATGTCACACAGTATGGTTACCAGGTCTCGTCATGCTGCAATCCCATCCCGGGCGATGAAGTTATTGGGCTCATCGCTTCTGAAAGCAGCCCCATGATGATCCATCGGACCAAATGTTCTAAAGCCATGGAGCTGATTTCGCAATACGGCAGCCGTTTTGTCAAGCTGAACTGGTCAAATAATGAGTTTATTTCTTTCCTTACCTGCATCCGGGTGAACGGGATCGATAAAAAAGGCCTGATCAATGAGATCACCAGGATCATCTCAAATGAGCTTAATCTGAATATTCAGGCGTTCAACATCTCGGCAGATAATGGGATCACCGAAGGGCAGATCAGCCTTTTTGTAAGAGATGTTAATACGTTGGGAAAGGTGATCCTGAAACTGAAAGACATTGAAGGAGTAACTTCGGTGCGCAGGCTTGATTAATTTTTTAATTTTTATTTGTTCTAAATAATTTTTATTACTTATCTTTACTCAAAATTTCCATTACGAATGAAGAAGCCTTCCGAAGATACCTTTGAAAATGTGCGCAAGCTCTTTACGGAATACCTCGAAAAGCACGGCCATCGCAAAACGCCTGAAAGGTATACTATTCTAAAGGAGATCTATGCCACCGACGGGCATTTTGACATTGAGACCCTGTATATCCGGATGAAAAATCACAAATACAGGGTGAGCCGCGCAACATTGTATAATACTATAGAGCTACTGCTTGATTGCGGACTGGTGACAAGGCATCAGTTCGGCACCAACTATGCCCAGTTTGAGAAGTCGAACCTCTTCAAGCAGCATGACCATTTCATTTTTAGTGACAGTGGAGAAGTCCTTGAGTTCTATGATCCCAGAGTAGAAGAGATAAGGGATCATGTTGAGAAACTCTTCAACGTTGATATTTCGAGTTACTCCCTTACCTTTTACGGTCAGGGCAGGTCCAAAAAGTAAAATTTTTTCAGATGAAGGTTGATGTAATCCTCGGGCTCCAGTGGGGTGACGAAGGTAAAGGAAAGATTGTGGATGTTTTTTCTCCGCGATATGATGTGATTGCCAGGTTCCAGGGCGGGCCAAATGCCGGGCATACGATTGAATTTGACGGGAAGAAGTTCGTTCTTCACACCATCCCGTCGGGTATATTTCACAGGAATTCGATGAATGTGATCGGAAACGGCGTCATCATCGACCCTGTTATCATGTTCAGGGAAATCGATAAACTCAGCGAAGCCGGGATGAAGCCCGACGAGAACCTCCTGATCGCGAACCGTGCCCATCTTATCCTGCCTACTCATCGTTTACTTGACGCCGCATATGAAAGCTCGAAAAAGGATGCGAAGATCGGTTCAACACTGAAAGGCATTGGCCCGACATATACAGATAAATATGCGAGGAATGGGATCAGGGTCGGTAATATCTGCTATCCCGGCTTCAGAAAAATGTACGATTGCCTTAAAGAAGCACATCTTAAGATCGTCTCATCCTACGGCTTTGATACGACATCCTTTACTCTCGACGGTTTGCCATTTGCTGAATATGAGGCCCTGTGGTTCAATTCAATTGAACGGATGAAAGCTCTGAAGGTGGTTGATGCCGAAGTATTTATTAATAAATGTCTTGCGGATGGCCGTTCGGTTCTTGCCGAAGGAGCCCAGGGTACCATGCTGGATGTGGACTTCGGTTCTTACCCGTTTGTGACGTCTTCCAGTACAGTTGCGGCGGGTGTATGTACAGGACTCGGGGTTTCTCCCCACAACATAGGTAAGGTTTTCGGCGTGTTTAAAGCATATTGCACCCGGGTCGGAAGCGGGCCATTCCCCACCGAACTTTCTGATGAGACTGGAAACAGGCTGCGCGAAGGTGGAAGAGAATTCGGATCCACCACCGGAAGGCCCAGGCGTTGCGGATGGCTAGACCTTCCTGCCCTGAAGTATGCTATCATGCTTAACGGGGTCGACAGCCTTATCATGATGAAGGCGGATGTGCTTAATCCCTTTACAAAACTCAGTGTATGCAACTCATATAAAGAATCGGGAAAGCTTCTTGAATCCTATCCGTTTGAACTGACTTCCGAATCGCTGGAACCCCAGTATACCGAACTCGAAGGCTGGAATACAAGCCTGAGCGAATGCAACTCTATGGAGGACATGCCTAGTGCATTAAAGAACTATGTAAAACACATTGAAGATTTTGTGCAGTTGCCTGTAGATACACTCTCAATCGGCCCCGACAGGACCCAGACTTTGCACGTCTGAGCCTAGAGTTTTCTCTTGATCTCGATCTGTTCGTAACCCTCGATGATATCACCGACCTTGATGTCGTTGAAATTGTCGATGTTCAATCCGCATTCAAATCCTGAAGAAACCTCGCGTACATCATCCTTGAAACGCTTGAGTGATCCCAGCTTCCCGGTGTAAACCACGATACCGTCACGGATAACCCTAATGGTAGTCTGCCTTGTGATCTTCCCGTCGAGGACCATGCATCCTGCAACAGTCCCTACCTTGGTGATCCTGAATACTTCCCTGATTTCGATATTGGAAGTGATCTTTTCCTCGATCTCGGGGGCAAGCATGCCTTCGATAGCTGATTTGATCTCTTCTATCGCCTGGTATATGATTGAATAAAGGCGGATGTCGATTTGTTCTGCTTCGGCCAGTTTTCGTGCGCTTACCGATGGCCGCACCTGGAAGCCGACAATGACGGCATTGGATGCTGATGCAAGAAGAACGTCTGACTCGGTGATCTGCCCTACAGATTTGTGGATGACATTTACCGCAACTTCCTCGTTCGTCAGTTTGAGCAGGGAGTCGGACAGGGCTTCCACTGAACCGTCCACGTCGCCCTTGACGATGATGTTGAGTTCCTTGAATTCCCCGATCGCGATACGTCGGCCGATCTCGTCGAGAGTGATATGTTTCTGGGTGCGTAAGCCCTGCTCGCGCTGGAGTTGCAGACGCTTTGTCGCAATGTTCTTGGTTTCCTTTTCATCGGTCATCACGTTGAAGCCGTCTCCCGCTTGCGGGGCTCCGTTCAGTCCGAGCATAAGTAACGGGGCCGAAGGGCCTGCTTCACGGATCGGGGTGTTACGCTCATTATACATGGCCTTGACCCTTCCGTAAGTGGCGCCTGCAAGAACAATATCCCCGATTTTAAGGGATCCGTTCTGGACCAGGAGTTTGGCAACGTATCCACGCCCTTTGTCCAGGGAGGATTCAATAACCGTTCCCATCGCAAGACGTTTAGGGTTCGCTTTGAGGTTCTGCATTTCAGCTTCAAGAAGGACCTTGTCAAGCAAGGTGTTTACATTCATGCCCGTCTTTGCGGAAATTTCCTGCGACTGGTATTTGCCTCCCCATTCCTCAACCAGGATATTCATCTTTGAAAGTTCTTCCCTTATCTTTTCGGGATTCGCATTTGCTTTATCAACTTTATTGATGGCAAACACAATGGGAACACCAGCTGCCATTGCATGGTTGATGGCTTCCTTGGTCTGGGGCATTACGGTTTCATCGGCAGCAATTACAATGATTGCAACGTCGGTGATCTTGGCGCCCCGGGCACGCATAGCGGTAAATGCCTCATGACCCGGTGTGTCAAGGAAAGTGATCGCTTTCCCGTTCTCCAACACCACTTCGTAAGCACCGATATGCTGGGTGATACCTCCGGCCTCACCTGCAACCACGTTGGTCGAGCGGATAAAGTCAAGCAGTTTGGTTTTCCCGTGGTCAACGTGACCCATGACTGTAACAATAGGTGCACGGTCGGCAAGGTCTTCAGGATTGTCGTTCACGTTCTGTCCGTCAATGGCTTCCTGCACTTCAACACTTACGAATTCAAGTTTGTATCCGAATTCATCTGCTACAAGAGTAAGTGTTTCAGCGTCCAGCCTTTGATTGATTGAAACGAAAAGCCCGAGTGACATACAGGTCGAAATAATCTCAGTGACTGGCACGTGCATCATGTTTGCAAGCTCATTGGCAGTAACGAATTCGGTTACTTTGATGACTTTTTTACCTTCTTCGATCCTTTCCTGTTCCTGTTGAAGCTTCTGGCTTACTTCTTCACGTTTCTGACGGCGGTATTTTGAAGCCTTGGATTTGCCTGTAGGGCTTAGCCTTGCAAGGGTTTCCTTGATCTGACGTTCTATATCTTCCTGGGTTACCTCAGGTTTTTGTATTTCTCTCGTAAATTTCTTGTCTTTGGTGAAATGAGGCTTTTCTGTCGTCTTCGGGGCCTCGGTCCCTTCTTCTCCGCCTGTGCGTTTAATACGCTTCCGCTTTTTCTTTTTCGATTTAACAGAATCGTCAGAAGAAGAAGCCACAAGCTGTTTTTTCTTCTCGAATTTCTTGGGTTCCGGAAGAACCATGGATCCAAGGATTGTTGGGCCTTCAAGCTTGATCTTTTCAGTTGGAAGAAAATTTGCGTCAACTACTTCCACCGGGGGTAATACTACCGGCGCTTCGGCCACCACCGGGGCGACCTGGTGTTCAGTTTCAACGACTTCGGGTTCGGCTATAACCGGCCCGACTTCATCAGTTACCTGAACCGGAGCAGCTTCTTTTGCCTTGGCTTTGCCCTTTTTTGAAGATTTTTTATCAAAAGGCTCAAGGTCAAGCCTTCCAAGAATTTTAAGCTCACCTATCCCTTTCTCAGTTGTCACATCTTTTTCTTCTGCGACAATTTCGTCGGGAATCTTGCTTATTGCAGAGGGGATTTCCTTTGTCAGGGTTTCATCAACTGCAGGTTCAGCAACTGTTTCGTGTACATCTTCCTGTTCGGTCGCTTTTTTTGAAGGCTTTTTCTCTTCTTTCTCAGCAGGTTCTGCATGAACCGGAGGTTCAACAACTGCCACCGGAGGTTCCACCGGCTTTGGTTCAGGTTTCGGAGCTTCCTTCACAGGTTCTTTCACAGGAACTTCTTTCGGCTTCCTGGGAGGTTCCATCTGCCTTTTATCATACTCCAGGGAGACGTTTTTAATGAAGAGATCTTCACGTTCCTTTTCCCTTTCCTTGGTAGCGGACTTCTTATCCTCAATAGTAATAGTCTGGTGGGAAGTGAAGGCAAGTTCAATCTTCTTGGCTTCTTCTTTCACCTGTTTTTCTGTGGCAAACTCCTTTTTGAGAAGAGTGTACATCTCCTCATTGAGCTTGCCATTGGGGTCACGGTCAACAGTAAACCCTTTCTTGGAAAGGTATTCCACGACAGTACTGATACCTATATTGAACTCTCTCGCGGCTTTGCTTAACCTGACCGTTGTTGCGCCTTCACTCATGCGGCAAAATTATGAATTTTATTCGAACTCTGCTTTTAATATGCGGATGACCTCATTTATCGTTTCTTCTTCGAGGTCGGTACGTTTTACAAGTTCTTCAACATCAAGATCGAGAACACTTTTAGCTGTATCGCATCCAATGGTTTTAAGTTCGTCGATGATCCACTGATCGATTTCGTCTGAAAATTCCATGAGATCCACATCCTCATTGTCTACATCCGTATCACGGTAAACGTCGATCTCAAAACCTGTAAGCCTTCCGGCCAGGCGTATGTTAAAACCGCCCTTGCCGATGGCCAGTGAGACCTGATCGGGCTTCATATATACATCGGCTTTCTTTTCCTCATCGTTTATGATGATCGAAGAAACCTTCGCCGGACTCAGCGCCCTCTGGATGTACAGCGAGGGGTTGGTTGTATAATTGATCACGTCGATGTTCTCATTCTTGAGTTCTCTTACAATACCGTGAATACGGGAACCTTTCATCCCAACACAGGCTCCAACCGGGTCAATGCGGTCATCATAGGATTCAACTGCGATCTTTGCCCTTTCGCCGGGAACGCGCACGATCTTTTTGATCTGGATGAGGCCGTCGAAAACCTCGGGTACCTCAGCCTCGAAAAGCCTTTCAAGGAAGGCCTCGGAAGTACGGGAGAGAATGATGACAGGATTGTTCGATTTCATTTCAACTTTGGACACAACGGCCCTGATCGTGTCGCCCTTGCGGTAGAAGTCGGTAGGGATCTGCTCCGATTTGGGAAGAAGCAGTTCGATGCCTTCGTCGTCGAGGACAAGTATCTCCTTTTTCCACACCTGGTAAACTTCGCCGGCAATGATTTCACCGATCTTATCCTTGTATTTGAGGTAAATATTGTTCTTTTCGTATTCCTGTATCTTGGATATCAGGTTCTGGCGGATTGCCAGGATCTCGCGCCTGCCGAAATCGACCAGTTTGATCTCTTCAGAAAGCTCTTCGCCAACTTCGAAGTCCGGCTCTATCTTTATCGCATCTGAATATGCGATCTTGGTATTGTCATCCTCGACCTGTCCGTCCTCAACAATTGTACGGTTCCTCCATATTTCCAGGTCTCCTTTATCAATATTGACAATGATATCGAAGTTGTCGGCCGTTCCGAACCTTTTGGTAAGCATATGCTTGAAAACTTCCTCGAGGATACGCATCATTGTTTCGCGGTCGATGTTCTTGAATTCTTTGAATTCAGAGAAGGTTTCGACTAAATTTAATGTTTCCATTGGGTGCTGGGTTATTGTATTTACTAAATGCTCTGTATTACAAATTACGAATTACGAATTACGAGTTACGAATTAAGTTGAACTCACAGTTCGTTTATAAACTCATCAAATCTTTTTAAAACTAAGAACGATTTTAGCTGATTTTATCTCGTTATACTTCAGTACAACTTCTTTTTTTTCAGTTTCTTTTTTTGATTTTTTAATTTCCTGCTCAAGTTTAATCTCATTCGCATCAGCATACCGCAGAACGCCTTCAAGTTTCTCTCCGGAGTTTGTAACAATATCCAGGCTTTTACCTGTATGTCTCAGGTATTGTCTCGGTAAAATGATTGACCTGTCGGCTCCGGCCGAAGAGACCATCAGGTCAAAATCCTCTTTTTCACGGTCAAGCGTCTGTTCAATGTGCCGGCTGAGCTTCTGGCAATCCTCTATTGTCACACCATGATCCCCGTCAATAAAGACCATAATACGGTTTCCTGATTTGATCATTACTTCCGTCGGGAATTTGTCCGAACCCAGGAAATATTCTTCAATCAATGCCGTAAGTTGTTTCTCTGTTGTCATTCTAATTCGTTGTATGCGGATAAGGCGCAGGTGCTTAGTTAACGCCCGTTTTCAGAACAAGTCAGATCTGGTGTTATTTCAGCAAACGAGGGGACTCTCGTCCCCTCGTCAACTAAATCAACCTTAAATCCGCTGCAAATATAAGCAGAATAATCGGAATAGCAAAATTTCCCTTACTATTTATGCCAGGCTCAGCCGGATAGTTTCTTCCTTTTCCCTTGACGGGCTTTCCATGTTAAACCTTTCCATCCATTCTTCAGTTTGGCTGAGGATCGAATTTCCGTCGGTGGAAGGGACGAGTTCATAAACCAGGTATTTAAGTTTTGAAGAGAGCATAAAATACCTCAATGGAATGATCGGTTCGGATGTCTGAAAATGCCTTAATATTGAATCCTGCAGGTTCTGGGCAAAACCTACATACCTGCATCGCTTATGGTCAGAGCCTGCTTCTCCGTCGGAAAGGATTGCATAGATCGCCGGTTGGCTTGGAACCATCCCGAGGGTAAGCTCGCTCAGGATCAGTCTGGGGATATTCGTGGCTTGCATATAGTAATTTTGTTAGGTGCGGGAATGGTTTAAAATTACATTTCCTAAAAACAACATAACAAATATACAACAAAAAATATCCCTGTCAACAATGCAGGTTTTTTTTTATTAAATTTTTGAGATTCTGTTAGCAATCAAATTTTGCAAGATGACCAGATCAGGCTTACACTCAACCCGGAATCCGAAATCACATCCGCAGACCCAAAAACTTTTTCACTCCAGGTTTATAACAAGCCGGGAAAGGTCATCCGCGAAGAAAAATCAGTAATCGTTGATTCGTTGTAGTTAGTATGTTTGAACAGCCTGCTATTTTTCGAACGAATCGCTGCCGTCAAAGATGTAATTCATGACAAGGTTCCCTGAACGGTTGATAAACCCCCATTTGGTGCCTTTCCTGACCTGGGCAAACCCATGGCAGAATTCACTGGCGGCATCAAACTGTGGATTTGTCAGATAACGTCCGGTTTTGTCGATGAACCCCCATTTGGTCACTTTTTTAACCCGGGCAGCACCTTCAGAAAAGTCTTCAGCATCTTCGAACTGCATGTTGATTGCGTAGGCGCCTGTAGGGTCGACATATCCCCAGGCTTTCCCTTTTCTTACTTTGGCGAGGCCTTCAACAAAATCACCTGCATCGTCGAACTGAGGGTTGACTTTCCATGTTCCTTTATCATCAATGAAACCCCATTGGTGCAGTTTTTTTGCCCTGGCAATTCCGTTTACAAAATCACCAGCAGCTTCAAATTGCAGGTTGATTGCAAAACCTCCGCTTTTATCAACATATCCCCACTGTGTCCCTTTCCTTACACGGGCCAGGCCTTCATGAAAGTCTTCAACGTCGCTGAACTGAGGGTTGATCACCCATTTACCTGTTGGGTCAATAAAACCCCAGTCTTTTCCTGAACGCGCCTTTGCAAGTCCCTCACAGAATTCGCCCAGGGCCGAAAACTGAGGGTTGATCACATACTTGCCTTTAGTGTCAATAAAGCCCCAGGCAGTGCCCTGCCTCACTCTTGCAAGCCCGTTATGAAAGTCATCGGCATCGGAGAACTGGTAATCAATAACGATCATACCTTTTGGGTCGATGAATCCCCATTTTTTGAATTTATATACCCTTGCAAAGTCTTCACTGAAATTTTCAACAAGGTCGAACTGCGGATTGATCACATAGGTTCCCTTGATGTCGATATATCCCCAGTCACCAAGTTTTCGCACCCTTGCCAGTCCGTTAGAAAATCCTTCAGCATTATCGAATTGCAGGTTTACAACATAGGAGCCATTGGTATCAACATATCCCCAGCTCCTGAAAACTTTTACAGCTGCAACCCAATTACAGCATTTTTCAACAATAGCTGCCGACTCCCTGGGCTTCTGCTGAGGTGCAGGAGCAGTCTTACTGCTCTTGTCCTTGCTCTTGTCCTTGCTTTTTGCGCCCGGTTGTCCGTTTGCGGTTACAACCATCAGCACACTTATAATTATTAAAAGATTTTTCATAGGTTTCTTGATTTTTCAGCAGCCAAACTACAAAAAATAATTTGAATAATAAAAAAAACACATTACCAATCAACCATGATGCCTATTGCCGGAAGTACAGTTCCTGAAGAATTCGGAATGGTCCTGAGTACATACCTCAGGTTCCCTTCGGGATCCACGAAGGTCTTTACACTTCCATCGGCTTGCGTGTTTACCAGAATGTCGGGTTGCTGTGCCTTGAAATTCAGTACATTCTGTATGTCGAGATAGAACATTAACGACCACTTCTTAAAATAGAAAGCTTTATCGACACGAATATCCAGCTGATTGAACCCGCCAAGCCTGAGGGTATTGTATTTGTCGTAATCCAGGTAGCCCCGGCCCTGTACATTCCATGCAGAGACCAGGCTCGATTTGTTGTAATCCCAGGGAGTGTAAGGCCCTCCCCCGGCATACCTGTATTTGACTCCTATCTGCCAGTTGTATTTGAATTTCCTGCTGACGGTCAGATTCAGCAGGTTACGATTATCCCAGGACGACGGAACATAAACTCCGTAAAAGTTAGTGAATTCACTTCTGACGAAAGTATATGAAAGTATCACGTTGAATTTGAAGATGTTGATGTCCCTGAAAAGGACTTCAAAACCATACGCCCTGCCTTTTGACGTTGAGGTAACCGGTTCAGCTCCCACTATTCCGAAATCACTTCCTTTGCTTGCGAGGGATACCGAATCGTAGAGTGAAAGGGGATAATGCATATAATATTTGTAAAATCCTTCAAGAGAAACCTTGGCATTCGGCCGATACTGATATTCTATGCCGAGCACCACATGATCGCAGGAGATGTATCTAATTCCAAGGGAGTCATTGACCAGGCTTCCGTTATTGCTCCGGAATCCCAGGGTCGTATAGGCAGGCAGTTGGTAATAACGCCCGGTGTTGAAATTCAGGAACCAGCTTTTTGCAAACTGATACGAAGCAGAGAGCCTGGGAGAGATTTGGCTGAGCGGGTTGCTCATAAGGTTTGAGTATGTGTTCCCATCAAGCCTGAGACCAAAGGAGATCTCGAGATTGTCGTTGAAAAGTTTCCGGCTGACCTGGCCGAAGGCTGCATATTTCCAGAGATTGAGAGTTGAATAATAGTCGAGCAATCTCACCGAATCCCTCAGAAAAAGTTTCTGATAAGTGTGATTGTTGTACTTTGCATATTCAAGTCCGGCTCCATAGGTAATCTTCCAGTTTTGAAGATCGGTCACACCTTCATACCTTAATTTGTTTTCAATTTCCTGTGACTTCAGGCTAAACAAAAGACTGTCGGGAGATTCAATATTTCCTGAATATTTTGTTGATTCATTGTTCAGCATATTTCTGCTGAGTACCCAGGTGTCGTTGCCATTTTTTCGGAAATGCCTGTATACGAGGCCAATAGTGTAACTCCATTGGTTATAGTTCGGAAGATAGCCCAGCAGGTATCTCTGGGTTTCATCAGGGTCTTTGATCCCGGTATTCAGCTTTGAGTTGTCGAGAGAACCTATTGAGATGAGGGAAATCTGATCTTTAGGGGTTATGTTCCACTTGTACTTGACCTGGTAATCATTGTATGTAGGAAGGAAAGGGAGTTTAAGAAGGCTGAAAAGGAACTGAAGATATGAACGGCGAACCGACACCATTAAAGTCGAATTCCTGCCAATGGGACCGTTCAGAGTGAGACCGATGTCACTGGAACCCAGGGTAAACCTTCCTCCGAATTTTTCCTTGTTCCCTTCGATCTGTGTCATTTCAAGAACCGAACTCAGGGTGTTGCCCCTCCTGGCCTGGAAAGAACTTGAATAGAGATCAACCTGGCGGATGAAGTCCACATTTATAATACCTACTGACCCTCCTGAAGATCCCTGGGTGGCAAAGTGATTCAGGTTGGGGATCTCTACTCCGTCGAGGTAAAACCTGTTCTCGGAAGGACCACCGCCCCTGACGATGATATCGTTTCTGTAAGAAACTGTTTGGGCAACGCCAGGCAGGGATTGTATTACTTTGGAGATGTCGCGGTTTGCTCCCGGACTTTTCTCTATTTCCTGAATGCTCAGAGATTGCACCGACAAGGGGCTGTCCTCCTTTCTTTCGGTGATAGATGGCCTTACAACAACGGTTTCAAGGTTGACTTCACTTTCATTCAGAGAGATGTCAAAAAACACCGGATGTGATTTTGTCACAAGAAAATCTTCGGTGATTTTCTTTTCATACCCAAGAACAGAAACAGCCAACCGGATATAGCCCGGATCCACCTTCCTGAGGACGAAGTTTCCTGCCGAGTCGCTTGTTGTTCCCTGGGTTGGTTTCCCGTCAATAATAATATTTGCAAACGGAATGCCCTGGTTGTTCTTGTGATCAAATAATCTTCCCCTTACCTCACCCGACTGTGCAATGGCGGTTTTGAAACTGAAAATCAGGAGAAAAAACAGCAGTGACGACAAAAACAGATTCTTTTTGACCATCTTTTTGATTTAAATGAGTCT
>SESG01002601.1_pt1 | contig 29861 bp, 29 predicted proteins | sample 3171421 | NCBI WGS metagenome assembly SESG01 (sample SAMN10866946, study PRJNA518727) | freshwater metagenome | biome: subpolar coniferous forest; feature: holomictic lake; material: water; isolation source: holomictic Lake 227, 6 m and 8 m depth | place: Canada: near Kenora, Ontario | collected...
ATCCCCGACCTGAGCCCTGACCTGATCCCCGACCTGAGCCCCGACCTGAGCCCAGACCTGAGCCCCGACCTGAGCCAGCAACGTAGCCCCTATCGCTCCTGCGATAGGGGAATTCAAAAAGATGAATATCTTGGGTTCTGGCAACCCGGCCATCCGGTACGCTTCGCGGATGGCGTTCTCCTGGGCTTTTTTGTTCGGAGTCTCTTCGGTAGCGAGTCCAATCTGGAGCCACTTATCGCGGAATCCCGCCAATTCTGACACCTGCGACGTCGTTAATGCAGTGAGCTTTTTCACGGGTTCTTAGTCCTCCACGTTACGGATAGCTTCCGGGGTGTATTCACGCTGGCGGATCACTTGATATGATCCACGCGGAAGCGTAATGGTTCCGTGCTCATCGTGGATGAGATCGGCAGAATCCTCTGTCACTTCGATGTATTGCGTCTCGCCGTCGAGATGACGGGTCGCTCCGGAGAGGATCTGATGATTGTGTCCCGTGACTTTTCCGTGGGCTAGGATGCACGGACCTTCTTGGAGAACTGCCGTTTTGGGCAGACTTTCGATTTGTTGGACGAGAATATCGCCCTGCCGATAGTGCGGTTTTTTCATGATGTGTTTTTGGGTTGGTTGCTAAAAATCTGATTTAAAGCTCTTGAAAATGGCGTCGGTGAGTTGGTCCTCGCATCCCTCGATCGAGACGAGTTCACCCGTCTCTTTGGCGCGTGCCTCGACGATCAGAACGCTCTCGCATTCATCCGGCTCCTCGGGCGCGCCGTATTTGTCGCGACATCCCCGGTGGGCAGGGTGGTATTCATACTCGACCTCGATTTTGTCGCCGTGGTCGGGATGAGTGAGAGTTAGGTAGGGCATGGCTTAGAGGCAGAAAAATGCCAGGATGATGTCGAACAGGATGATGAAGATGGCGAAGCGCAGGAGGCGGAAGAAGAGATCGCGCTCGGGGCTCGGAACTGCGACACGCCTCCAAAACTCTTGCGACTGGGTGGGTGTCATGCGGCTCCTTTCGCTTCACTCCCAAAGGGCTCTGCGTAGGTTTCATCCGCAACCTGGTCTGCGGGGAGTAGATTTGCTAAAGGCGGCCAGACGTTCGCCGCCTTGTGGATGTCAACCCGTTCGGCGAGGTAATCGTCGATGCTCCGGTAAGCGCGGATATGGGACTTTGTGGCGGGGTTGTAGCGAAAGACAAAGCCCCGACCGCTCCATCCCGACTGAACGAGAAACTTGTGGAACGAGCTTTCGCCCAAGATTTCGAGGCAGAATACTTTGTTCATACGGTCCCTTTCTGCGCACGATCAATTACCGCGAGAGACTCATTCAGCAGGGCCGATGTCTTGGAGAGCGCAGCCCGAAGCGCGCAGTTGGTTTCGGTGACAAGTTTCACCGTCTCCTGAAGCTCGGAGATGCGGAAGAACTGGCGGGTAGTCTTCTCGCGTTCGACGTCAAGCTGGGCCTGAAGGTCTTGTCCAAATGTTTGCGCGAGTTGGACGTGCTCGCATTCGCCGGGGGATTGGCACATGGGAGAGGGAGGAGGTGAGTTAGTTGCGTTGAGTTGCTTGGAATGCCGCCACGAGCGAACGCTTGGGCGCGGGGAGTGCCGCCATGCTCTCAATCTCCTTGAGCCGCTTGACGCAGCGCCGCAGGAAGTCGAGTCCCTTCTGCTTGACCATCGTGGTGACGTGGACATGGACGCTGCCGTCCTTCGGGTGAGTCCAGTGGGTGGTTGCGAGCTTGAAATAGCCCTTGTCGATGTATTCCTGAAACGGGGTATTATTGTAGCGGAGGATTTTCTTCTCCCGCAGTTGGGCCATGAGCTTGTTGCGCCCCACACCCAGAATCTTCGCCGCCTCGTTCAAGTGGATCAAATCGGGGCTGCCGACCACCGCGTCGTAAAACTCGCCCTTCGGCGCGAGCACCCGATTTTCGATCACAAGCAGTTGGAGCTTCTTTTCCGACTCAATGGCCATCTCCAGAATTTCCAGCTTCGTGAGTTCCTTGGCCGGCCTGACCAACTCGCCCGAGAGGATGCGGCGAATCACCTTGTTGCACCAAATCGCGAACTTCGGGCTGAGCCACCGGGCGCATTCCAGAGCGAAGTCGGGGTGGAGCCATGTGCCTTGCTCGGTTGCGGTGAGGTTTCCGCCCCGGACGACCGTTACCAGATTTTCTGGTAACGCTTTAAGTTCCTCAGAAAGTGCAGATTGGAACGCCTTTGTTGATGATAGCGCCAGAAAATCATTTGGCCGTTTCCCGAACGCGGCACACATGGCTGTGGCGTTGACAAAGGCATCGCCCGCTTGGAAGGGGATGAGCTTCCCGTCGTAGGATTCCGTGACAAGGTTGGCGCTCATTTGGCCTCCTCTGCTATGGGTTGGGTTGAGGCCAGACCTTTGGTTACCAGGAGCGATCCATCGTTAAACTCGAAGCAGACGACAAATCCGAGCCGACGGTAAAACAACAGCGCGTCGGTATTCGTCTTCTTTACCTCACAGGCGATAGCCTCGCACCCAGCTTCGCAGGCAAGCACCTCACATGCCTCAAGGAGTGATGTTGCTACCCTCTGGCGTCGGAAGTCGGCATTGACAAACAAGGAGTAGAAATTGGCTACCGCCCGATTTGTGCGCTCCAGTTTGACCTTACCGACAAGGGTTTCTCCTAGGAGATAAACCAGAAGCGTTGAAGGGTTCCCATCGATCAAGGCATCCAACGTCCTGATGCCGCAATACTGGGCCAGAGAGTGGGTGCTCATTTCGCGCCCTCCGCCTTAGCGATTGCAGCGTGGGCATCTCCGAGGCCGATGTATCCCGTCAGGTCAATGCCTTTGGCGGCGGCGTTTTCAATGCTGGCCACCAGATCTTTGAGGGCTTTGAGAAGCTCCGGCGCGGCCACATACACTTTGGCGTCACTTCCATTTCCGCATACGTCGGTCAAGGCATCCGTGAGACCAGATATCCTATCACGCTCTTTGTTGTGTAGGCTAAATGACGCAGCCGCAATCCCCATCAGGAGCAGTTCGCGGTCGGTCAAGTCGCCTGCACTTAACGAGTTAATGAAGACATTGACCGCATCCATTGTCTTGCTCATTTCGCCCCCTCGGTTTGGAGCCCTACCTCGATGAGACGCTGCGCGAGCGCCTCCAGTTTCATCCCCCGGCGATTCGCCAGGGCTTTCAGTTTGGCGTGAAGGGAAGTTTCGATACTCACCCGTTTTAATATTTTAGCCGGTTGCTTTTTCATTGCGACGGCACAGTAACGGCGCAGTAACGGTGCGTCAATCGTTTTTATGTCTTTTTTTTACGGAATATTTCCTAGACTCGGGTATGGCTAGCACACCAAAAGACACAGAAAGGCTTGAGTTAAGGCTGGATAAGCAGCTGCTTGCATCCCTGAAATCCAACGTAAAAAGCTCAAAATCTGGCAATATTCAGGAGCTAATCAGAAATGTTTTGGCTGATTTTGTTGCTGGGAAGAAGGAACGAGCCGTCACAGAAACGGCGCGCGAATCAGACATCGACCTTCGCTCCCTCCTGATTGAGGCACATAAAGCCAACGCCGAGGCAAATCGGACGATCGCGGAACAAGCCCGAACCATCGCCGCTATGGCCCGCGAAGGAAAAAACGCTGCCGAGCCTGCCGCCTACGTCGCGCCGCCATCGGGCTCAACTGCCGATTGCCCCGAAGTAACCCCAGAAAGAATAGAGCATTTAAGAAAACGGCGAGAAGGCTCTGCGGCTACCAGGCACTGATAGCGTTGGGTTACGTTTTAAGAATCATTTTTGAATGAAGACACTGCACCTACTTCTCGCGGCGCTTCTGCTTTTTTGGGTCACTCCAATTCATGCCGGGTGGTTTTCGGAAGACGCATATTACGTGATTATCCAGAGGAATTCTTCGGGCGTATATCTCAGTGGATGGGTAAGCAAGGGGTTGCCGACAAATAACAACGGGGTGTACGTATTTATGCCGTGCAGGTCGAAATACGAAATTAGAGTTCCAGTTCAGACGGTTACTCTTATTAAGGCGGGGACAAGCCAGATAAAGGCGTTCGACATCCTCGCAGGGCAAGCCAAGTGGGAGTGATTATGATATTAAGAGCCACGAAATATCCATTTGGAACGAAGATAACGACAATTCAAACAGAGTTGTTCAAATGCATGGTGAGCACAGCGAAAGAAGGCTTTTTCAAGAAGCAATCGACGGAAATACTTGAGGTGGCCATTGACGGAGCGCGGAGGCGCGTCGGGAGGCTGATTTACGCAGCGTCATTGAGTTCCGCCGAGCGCCTTCAAATGCATGAAGCTATCGTTAAGGGACTGGATGGCTCTGATGGTTGTCCTCTGGGTATCGCGCTAGAGATGATCTGTGATGAAATGCGATCACGCGGAATCGCGTCGGAGGCGATCAATATCGCAACATAAAACAAGGAGATGTTCAGGACTGAATTTTAACGACCCTCTTTTGATCGTCGTCAAGTCCAAAGCGCCCGAATGCGCTTGATTTTCGGCGAAATAGGCACAACACCGGGACTCATGCCCAAGCGTGCCATCCCCAAAAAAGAGAAGCCCCTTGCCAAGAAGTCGAATTGGAAGGTGCTGCCTGAAGGGCTCACTCCAAAGCAGCTTATTGCTGCTGCCAAGCCGAAGAAGCCAAGGAGGAAGGCTCCTGTTCCCAAAAAGAAGAAACGAAAGCCCAGGGCTGTGGAACGTGTGGAACAAAAGACAAAGACGGCACATGCCAAGCAACGGAGGAGCGTTGAAGAGACACCGCGAGTTGACACCCCCTGCGCGCGCGAACCCGGTGAAGGCAAACGCACCCCGGACCATTGGCAGCAGTTGTTTCTGCGCACGCTGGCCGCGACGTGCGACGTGTCGGCCTCATGCCGGGCTGCCAACATCAGCCGGGAATGGGCGTATGTCCAAAAGCGGAGCGACGAGCAGTTTGCAACCGCGTGGGCGGACGCGCTGGAACAGTCTACAGACACTCTTGTCGGCGAGGTTTACCGCAGGGCCACGAACGGGGTGGAGAAGCTCCAGTTCATCAAGTCGGGGCCGATGGCGGGCATGGCGCTCACCGATCCACGGACGGGAAAGCCCTACATTGAGCGCGAATACTCCGACACGCTGGCGCTGAAGCTGTTGTCGGCTCACCGACCAGAGGTATATGCGGAGAAATCAAAGGTTGAGCTTTCCGGCACCGTCAACAACGGGGCGATCACCGCGCCGGATGAGTTGGTAGCCTACGTGCATAGCGCGCTGCCGGGGTTCCTCGCCGCTATCCACAAGACTCCTCCCGCGCCTCAAAAGCCTGCGTAGGTCGGGGGTGTAATACATGGGTTCCCGTTTTCAGCCGGTCGCCATGTCACCATGCGGGAAGCAGCGGCAGAAGCCCGGCACGGGGCGCACAGCGCGTTCGGTCGATTATGTAACAAGGCTTAGTTTCCATAAGAATAGGTAAATGTAATACACCCGGCCATTACAGAGAGGGGAACCATTTCTTGCTGTGCTTGTCTCGGAAAAACCGGCTTTTGCCGGGACTCGGGAGCAAGAAACAGTTAGGCGAGTGCCTGCTGGTTTTGAGGATCAAGTCGGTTGTGGGACAAATCACGCTTGACTTTCAAAAGCGCGATAGGAACGGCGCAGGACGTCAGCCAATCCAACCATTCAATACCACTCGATTATGCAAACTATCTACGCTCTCGCCAACTCCATCGCCGAATCGTTCCCGGCCATTCGTAAGTCGGTTGGCGCAATCCACGCGCTGCTCGCTCGCCGCGTCATTGACGCAAACAACACCGTGCAACTGGATCCCGATGATCTTGACGGCACGCTGGCCAGGCTTCTGGCTGCGGCTGGCGCTGGTAGCACCGCTGCATTGGCCGCTCTCGTCGCGGGATCGAATCTCACCGCCTCGGGCACGTTGACCACGTTGGCCACCAACGTCGGCATCAACACGGTGCAGGGCGCGACGCTGGCAACGGCGCTCATTGCCCGGCTCACCACGGCGAACGCCGCGAGCATCAAGGGACTGGCCGATGTTGTCACTGCATCGACGCCGGTCACGACCAACACCGTCACCGCAGGAACCGGTAAGGTGAACGAGACGCTCTACCTCACGCCTGCCGGTACGCTGGCCGCGTTGACACTGGCGTTCCCGAGCGATGCCAACAGCCAGGTTGGGCAGGTACTCCGCGTGTTCTCTACGCAGATCGTCACTGCCCTCACCGTGTCGGCTGCCGGGTTGACCATCCAGGGAGCCGCCGTCACTGCTCTGGCTGCCAACACTCCCGTCAGCTTCCAAAAGGTCGCGGCATCGACCTGGATCAGGCTGAACTGACCCAATTTGCGCGGCTCCGGCTGCGCTTCTCGGGGGCGGCGCTGTTGGGGGACAGTGACCGCCCTCTTTTTTGCCATGGACGTGACCATCTGTTACATCTGCGATCGAAACGAATATGACCCGGTGACTCGGACGGTTCATTTGTGTCGGGATGCCAGCCCCTACGCCAAGCTCCACGAGACGGCCCACGCGAGGCAGCACGCGGAGAACTCCCTGTGCTGGCGGGTCTATTGGGCGTGTCGGCGTGTTCCAGTCCTCTCATGGGCCACGACGTTGCTCCTGGAGTACGACGCCATTCGCAGGGTGAAGCGCACCATCTGGGCGTCAAGCCGGGCCGAGGCGATGGCCGGATTCTGGTCGCACGCGCTCGGTCGTCCTCTGGTGGATGACACCAAAGAGACCACTTGACAGCATACCAAGACGTCTTACACCGAAGCCCGTAGGGTGGCGCAGTTGGTAGCGCGCATGGCTCATAACCATGAGGTCGCGGGTTCGAGTCCCGCCCCTGCAAAACCTCCAACCGAAAGACATCATGCTCGATAAATCCAAGACTTTCCTCCGCGCGATCAGCTTCGAGCGGTCTGAACCCAACGCCGAGGGGCTCATCACCGTCACCGTGAACGCCCGCATTGGCGACGGGGAACAAGGTGAAAACATGGGATGCGAATACCAGTGCCGCCCCGATCAAATCCGCGAGGTGCAGCGGATCGGCACCATCGCCATGCTCGACTTGGCCGAGGACTTCCTTGCCAACGATACCCGCGTCATCACGTGCATGAACTGCGGTGCGTCCCACAAGTTGCTCTGGACGTCCATTGTGACGCCCGAAGACCAGTGCGCAGCGTGTGAAGCCATCGGGACCAAGACCACCGAACCGCGCTTCGTCACTCAGTTCCGTCGGGTGCCGAACCCGAAGCTGATGCAGTCTCAGGCAATCAAGGAAGCCGTCAACGGCGCGAACTGAGGCCATGAGCAAGACACGCCGCAACCAAGCAGGCTATCGGCCCCGGAACGGCCAGGGTAAAGGCGATGCTCCCCGCAACATGGGGCCGAAGTTCCGCGAGAACTACGAAGAAATCGATTGGCACCGGGATCCCGCGCCATGTGCAACAAACCCGCCTACTCCAAGCGCGAAGCCCACGAAGTAGTCAACCGGCGCACTCATGGACGCCGCAGCATCCGTCGTCACCGGCCTGATTTCCTGCGCGCCTACCAGTGTCCCCACTGCAATCTGTGGCACGTCACCCATTACCGGACGCCACCCCAAGAGCTTTAACCAACGGCGACCGCCCCGCCGAACCCCCGGGTGGAACTTGCAAATATGACAGAATCGAATTGCGGAGCAATGGCAGAAATGCCCAAGTATCGGTGCCACAAGGATGTCTGGGCGCTAAAGATCAAAGAGGTTCGGCAATCGCCACGCGAACCCGCTGTAGCTGGTGGAACATGGGAAATCGTTCCCGAAGATGAGCGTTATGCGCCTATCACTATTTCCCACGAGTTCTACACCAAACACCGCCCGATTGCTGGAGGCTATTATGTCGTCTACAAGGACGGATACAAGAGCTACAGCCCAGCTGAAGCATTCGACGGCGGCTATACACGGGTTAAAGATGGAGGCTTGAGTTTCGGCGATGCTCTTGAAGCAATCAAGCGGGGGAAGCGTGTGGCTCGCATTGGTTGGAACGGGAAAGGTATGTGGCTTTCCCTCTCTGCAAACGAGAGTGATACGCCCTTTGTGCTTGCCCGAAGCATCCCGGCTGAATCTTTCTGGTCAAATAACAACCGCCGCTACGCCGAGGAACAGGGCGGATTCGCCACTGTGCTTCCGTGCATCACCATGAAAACTGCCACGGGAGAGATCCTAATGGGGTGGCTCGCCAGTCAGACAGATATGCTGGCAGAGGATTGGGTGGTTCTTTAGTTCCACGGCACACGCCCGCTGCCGGTACCCGTCGGCAGCGGGCGATTGCGCTTGAAAACCAACGGGAAGCGGTAAACGAACACCTCCATGAAAGACCTCGCCGTTCATCTCCTATATCTCAACCGCCAGGCTCATAACGCCCACAACTTCGCGTCTGGACCGTCGTTCGTCGGCGATCACGCGCTGTTCAACGACCTCTACGACGCCTACGATGAAGCCTTCGATCAGGTGATGGAAGCCGGTATCCGCGCCGGAGAGATCAAACGAACCGACCGAAAAGCGATTGGTGTCGCGGCGGCCGAGAAAGTGACCGAAACCGAGAGCGTTGAGGACGACTTCAAAGTGCTGTCTTACGGCGAAACGGTGCTTTGCCGGAAGCTGGCGGCGTTGCGGAAGCGGTTGGAAGACAGCGAGGGGGTGCAAAAGCTCCTCGATGACCTCGCTGGGGACTCCCAGAACGTGCGGCAATACAAAATCGAGCAACGGCTCGGGTAATCCGCCGTGAAGACAATCCTCACGCCTACTCTCAGCATCGGAGACGATGGGGATTGCCACGTACCGGACGCGAACGAGGCGGTGGTCCATGCGGCGAAGCATTCTTGCTATCTGCGGGCCGTCGGCGGCACTGTCCCTGCAAAGGATCACCCACAATACCTCGGCGTTGAAGCCGGGGCGGAACTGTGGCTCAACCTGATCGACCCGCCAAAGCCGCTCTTTCAGCGGCGGTCCTTCGAGTGGTTCCTCTCATTCGCTCGGCGCTGGCACGGTAGCGGTCGGCGGCTATTCATCCACTGCAACCGGGGGGAGTCACGGGCACCCTCACTGGCGCTCCTTTTCATGGCAAAGGTCACGGGAGAACTGCCCGATACCAGCTATGACGACGCCTACGACGCTTTCGAGGGGATGTGCCCCGGTTACAAGCCGGGCGCTGGCATTGAGACGTTCATGCGTGAGAACTGGCACGACATCGGGGAGAAGCCGAAGGCCGCGCCTTCACAGCTTGGCCCTGTAAAAGCGGAAGTGCCCGACGATCCTGAGAAGATCATTGCTCTTCTGCGGGACTCGGCGCTCACGCACTTTGGACTGATGGCCAGGATCACTGACAAGGACGGCAAGTTGCTGACTCCGGTTCCGACAGAGTTCCAACTTCGCGTTTTTGCCGCCTACCAATGGTGCCTCGATAACGGCGTGCCAATCCGCATCGTCCAACTGAAGCCGCGGCAATCTGGCGGGTCCACGGTATCGGCCTATCTCTGTTACCGGCACTCACGGCGCTACCACCTCGGAGGCTTGATGATGGCCGACGAAGGGAGCCGCACCGACCAGATTTGGCGGATGTTCAACCAATATGGTGACAACGATCGGTTCTCGCCTCACTGGGACTCGATGCACTCATGGAACACCGAGAAGGCCAAGTTTACCTTCCAGGAAGAAGGGGTTGAGCGCGCGGTCGAGTGGTTGCGCGAGACGGCCAACGACAGTAAGGCCGGTGCTGCCGGTACGCGTCACATCCTGTGGTTCTCAGAGTCGGCCCGCTACAACAAGAGCGGGGATGCCCTAGACACCCTGGTAATCGGCAACTGTTTTAACTCCCTTCCTTCTGGAAACTCCGAGAGTAACAAGCTTACGATGGCGATTCTTGAGAGCACGGCAGAGGGCTCCAGTGGATACCACTTTGAAACATACGGAGGCGCGGTTACATTGGAGGAACGTATCGCTGGCAAAATCGGCAACGGGTGGATCAAGATTTTCAGTCCTTGGCACGAGTGCAATGACTATCAATTACCTCGCACGACCGAAACCGATTCATGGTTTAATGACGAAGATCAGCGTTTTGAGCGGTTCAAGGCCAGGGAAGATCGCGGGCGTCGGCTCTACGCTTGGAACGACGCGCAAGTAGCGTGGCGTAGATGGAAAATCATCTCCGACTTGAAGAACGACGAGCGCCTCTTCGATCGGGATTACCCCGATTGCGAAGAGGTGGCGTGGCAGGCCAGCGGCAATCCCCGGTTCGACATCACCGGGGTCACGCGGTTGCAGGAGATGGCCCGGCTCAACCATGGCAACGCGCAGCGGGGGACGCTGGATACCGTCGGTGAGAACCTTGCTTGGACGCCGAGCAAGGGCGAGGGATGGGTTTGGTGTAAGGAGGAACCGCTTTATGGGTGCGCTTACATTGCCGCGCTTGACCCGATGACCGGGGAACAGAGCGCCGGGAGCCGGGAAAGGGACGCCCATGCCTTCGGGGTTATTCGCAAAGGGTTCATGGACAAGAACGGCGTCACGCACGACTCGGAGCTTGTGGCCACGATCGACGTTCCAGATGGCTGCGCTTGGGATATGGATCTTCTGGTCGATCGCATTGCCCAGGTGCTGCGTTGGTACGGAAACCCCTTCATTGTGGTTGAGTCGAATAATGCTGGCGTCGAAGCGATCCGGTTGCTGCGTCAGCACGGATGCCGTGTTGTAAAACGCCAGAAGTTCGACGCGCTTAACCCCACAAAAACTTTGGAGGTTTACGGATTCCAGACGACCAATCAGTCAAAAGCGTTGTGGGTCGGGGCGCTCGCATCGGCCATCCGGGAGCAGAATTACACATGCTGCTATCTTCCAGCAGCCAACGAATGTGCCACGTTTGTCACCAATGCCAGCGGTACCGGCGAGGGAATGCCTGGAACGCATGATGATTGGATCACCATGCAAGGGCTTGGCTTGCTTCACATCGATGTTGCCGTCGTCCTTCGCCCTCCTGAGCCTATCCAACCCTGCGGGGAGCTTAAACCCGCATGGAACGGAAGGGGCATCGCCCCCTCAGCCCTGACGTGAGTCAGCGTTTCAAAAGTTTGGAGTCCGCCCCGAGGGCCTTCACTACCGACCGTTGGCGGGATAGCATCACCAACCGGGTGGCGGAGTGCTCAAGATCACGTTCCATTGCCGAGCGTTTCTCTGGGCTCAAGTCGGCACTCGGGTTCATCAGGGTCGCCATTCGCAGGTTGACCGCGCGGACGGCATACCGGCGCACGCTCTTGTCGAAGCTCTTGGCCACGTCTCCATGTGCGGCAGCGTCGGGGATTTCATAGGCCGCCCCTCCATTGATTTCCGCCAGGTAAAAACCGTCTTCGGCTTCAATAGATTTGCGGATCTCGATCATTGCGAACGCGAACTCAGCAGTGTCGCGTTTGCAGCGCAGAAGATCCTCAAGGCGGCTTGCCTGAATCGTTGTATTGTATCCGATCCCATCAAGCCGCAGAGTTTCCAGCGCTGACTTCCAGAGCGGGAGCCTTGCGGCTTCCTGATTCGTTTCTTTTGGTGTTTTCATAAATTCATTAAGCTAACTGCTGCGGCCCATTTCTGAGCCGCAGTGTGTTAGCCATGCCGCGGCGTGCAGCGCCAGGCCGCGCCCCGCCATGCACAGTCAGGCATTGCCAAAGCCATAGGCTGAGCCATTGGTTTTAGACCATTACCTTCACCAGAAGTGGCCACCGGATAGATACCAGACGGGTGCCACGCAGACAGTCGGAAGGCAGGCGGCGGGCACTGCACGGGCACCTGGCGGGCACTTGCTGCCCGTCATGTGACGCGTCAGCACGCGTGAACATCATGAACGTCACGCGTGGGGCACGCGACTATCACGCGTGACAATGGGTGTGACATCCCGGTGACATGAAGCGTGACGCAAGGGGAAATTACTCTGGACAATGCCATTCAGGGTGATAAACCACATCCAAACGGAACCTTGAACACGATTCTTCCCCTATGAAAACCCGACTTTTACTCGCTGTGGCGCTCTTGATGGCGGTTTCGGGGTTCGCCCAGCTTAGCCAGTCGGATGTTATCCAAGCCCGCGAAAAGTCCAAAGCCGAGGTCTTGAAGGTTTACCCCGATGCAGGTGACGAAACCACGGCCCTAGGTAAGGAGGTCGCACGGATAATTAAGGTGTTGACGGACACAAAAGACCCCATTCTTTACCGGCTGGACGCCCCGAAGGTGGTCGTCGAGATGGCGGCTAGGAACCTTGGAGTCGCTCCAAAAAGCCAAGCGCCTACGCTTCAGCCTGGGCAACTTGTTGTTGCGATTGCGGATGAACGGCGCGTTCCGACGAATGGGGTGTATCGGTGGGATGTTGAGAAGGGTGAAATCTACGAATTTCGCGGAACAACCAAAGAGGGACTTATCGTGCTCTTGGTAGGAAAGCGAATCATCAACGCTCACGCTGGTAATTTTGCATCCGTTCCGGTCGATGACCTTACACGAGCAGCAACGGTTTATTTGGAAGAAATCAGAAAGTCCGAAGCAGTTGATCGCAAATCACAGATTGTAGAATCTCCACAAATACAGGAGCAAGATCCAGTTACACCAAACGCCTATGGGCTCGGAGTGAATGCTGACCTGTATGGGCGTCAGCATACGTACCGACAGCCAAACGGAGAACAGCTATCGCCAGTCCTTCAGGATAGTGTAACGCGGGATGCCTACGGGCTCGGGGCGCATATGGATACCTTTGGACGGAAGGTCTACGATTCGGAACCGTAGGATTTCGGTTGCGCTTGACTTTTCCGTAGCGGCGGAGAACGAGCGCGGGCATGTCAGACATAACCTCTGAGTTGAACGGCTCCGCATCCGACGAAACGACGCAACCCAGTCGCCACTCAAGGCCGGTCACTTACATTCAAGCGCGCAACAACGCGAACCGGCTGGCGCGTGACAAGCAGCGGATTGATGCGCTGGCAGAGTATGCGAAGGACCGCAATGCCGTTCTGAAGAGCAACCCGAATCTCGGGGGGCTCGGTTTCCCGGATTACCGCCCAGACATGAGCCTTAACGAGATTGCTGAAGCCAGCAAAGGACTCCGCAGCGAAGCGGCATTTTGGAACCGGCCTGCATATGGAGCCCCAGCCGCACCGCAGGGCACGACCGCGCAGGCCTCTCCCATGCCGGAAAACACGGTTCTCCCTTCGCTTGCGCCACAGAACATGACAATGCCGAAGGTTTCCATAGGCCTTTCCGGTGTGAAAACCGAGGAACCCCCGGTTACCCCCAACCCTCCAAGCGGCCAGCCTGCCACTCCCGCGCAGACCCCTACCTCTCCAGGAAACCCGTCCACGGCGCTGAACAAAATGACCCGGACCGCCAGCGGATGGGTTGCTCCGGTACAGGTTCTCAACCCCAAGACGGGGCAAATGGAAACGCGTGCGGTTTCCACTACGCCGACTCTCGACCAGGTGGTTCGCAATAACATCCCGGACTTCGACAGCAAGACCCCGACTGAGCGGGCTGCGGCGATCCGCGGAATGGGTAATTCAGGAAACGTGGGGACGGTAGTGTCGCGGGGGGATGGCCCCAACCCGACGCAGGATTATATCAACAGCCCGATCGGGACTACCACTCCGCTGCCCGGAACCGATAAGAGCATCAACATCCCTGGAAAAACAATCGTCGGGCCTGACGGGCAACCGCAGGTTATTCCTCCGAGCGTTGCCAGCGTCCGTACTCTGCAACCGGGCGAAGCGTTGGCGTCCACCGGTCGCATTGGCGACGAAACCGGCGACCGGACGGCGCAATTCGCCCAAAAGCCTGGCGCTTCTCAAAGCAACTCCCCCACTGAAATTGCCGCCGCTTATGGCGGGGCACAGAATGTCCCCGGCTACCTTGCAGGGACGCCCAGCGCGGATCAGCGGGCGGCGCTTCTCAAGAGTAACCCGGATATTTTCACGGCTGGAAGTCCTGCAAATAAACAATTTGTGGACGCATGGCGAGCGGGTGGGCATGGGGGCGATGCTGTGGCACTGGCCGGAAAGATTTTCGGAAATGCTTCTTCAACGGCATCCACGGCTTCGGCCGTTCAGCCGAACACGGCACAGCCACCGACGGCAAACATCGCAGATCAGAGTGGCGCTGGTCCGCTGCCGAAGGTTTCGGTATCCTTGGCTCAAGACTCATTTCCCAACCCAGCAATGAAACCGAGCGATGTTTTTGGGCCCGTGAAAACGCAGCCTTCTATTCAGTCTCCTGACGCGAACCCGCAGCCAAGTTCCACTGCTTACTCCGTTGGGACCGGTCTCCGTAATGCCAAAGATGCAGTGGTTGGAGGGGTAGGCTCGCTCTACGACAAGGCGGGCACGGGAATTTACAACAACGTGATCGCACCAATTTCCAACGTGGGGCGCGGATTTTCTGGAGAGAGTCCCGCGCCACAGTTCGCCTGGAATAACAGCGATCAATCCTCTGCACCGTCTAGTTCCATCGCCTCAGCACCCACACCAAGCCCCACCCCGGCACCGACAAACCCGTCACCTGTCCAAAACACGGCTTCGGCAGTTCCTTCACCTCATCCAGCACCCACTCCCCCTCCTGTTTCCACCGCTCCAAAGAATGCCGCAGCGGGAGCAAATGCGCCGGCCACAGGAAGCGCGCCGACGAATACCCCTGGACCGACGACAATGTTAAACCCGGATGACGAGGAAGCGAAGAAACGCGCGCTCGCGGCCGCTCCTGGGGGGATGTTCTCGGGGATGGCTTAGTGGTCACCGTTGGAGTTTTGTACGGTAAATGGAGCTTCCGGCGAGTGCTCGCGCGTAATCCTCCTGAGTGATCCGGGTTCCGATCAGTCGATTTGGCCAACCGGCAATCAGCGGCTTTTTCAAGCCGAGCGCGTTGATTGTGGCGTTCGTGAGTCCGCCTTTGGCTGTGCGGCACGCCTTCAAAAGTGGGTCGGTCAACGTGATCCACTCGGGTGTTGTTCTACTCGTCATATTCTATGATCCTTATAATCTTGGTTAGTGATGTCAGTGAAGGTTGATTCCGGTGGTGAAGTTGGTGGCGGGTAGAAAGCCCCTGCCTTTCGGCAAGGAGACTTTTCTACCCGCACAAAAACCGTGATTCCGTATGGAGCCAGTCGTATGGGAGTTTTGCTGGCACCTAGAGCGAAAGTTTACCTCAGCCTACTCACTCGGTAATCTCGTTCCGATGTGCCAGAAAGCCTACTTGCGTAGCTTTATTAAGCGGGATAGGGCATCCCCGCGCTTTCAATTCACCCGTGCCTGGAGCATTACCCGACAGAGGCTACACGGTTCAAAAGGGCAAAAGAAAGCCCGCTGCAAGTGCTGCGACACACAAGAGCGGGCTTTTTAAGCGTCAGACGCCGAAAATCTCGTTCGTGACAGGTCGCAGACTGCTTTGAACGCGGGGTTTATCAAGGGACGCCTGATGCGTGTCAACCCGTCTTTTTGAAAATCTTTTCGATGTTGCTCTGTGATTCGAGGGCACAGCAAAGACACCACGCGGCCACTCGGCGGGCACCACGCGGGCACTTAGTGTCTGGACAGTGCCCGTTGCGTCAAAGCATGTGGTTTGCGTTTGACTTTTCGGTGGTGACGGACAACGAGCGCGGGCATGTCCAATAGCGCGCTCGACGATTTGGTATCAATGGGGCCCATCCCAGGAGTTGAAGGGGGGGGAGACATTTCACAGGTTGTGCGCAACAATCTCGAAAATCCGGCATTGCCGGGCGAAACCCCCAATCAAACCTCTAATCGCATCCAGCAGCAGCAGGTTCAGACCCAGCGGCAACAATCGCAGGCGGATCAGCAAGCCCAGCAGGTGCAGCGCATCCGCGCGAAGGATCTCGCCGCGCGCGCAATTCCATCCTACACGGACGACTCGGGGAGCGTCCAACCGGTACGGGATTCGACCGGCGCGGCGCTTACCAACTACGATCCAAATGCCAATGTGGGATACGACGCCGGTGGAAATCCGCAGAAGATGACCTACGGGGAGACCGGCGCGCCAGCCCTTTCGGACCCGTATCAGGGAGCGCCAACCACCACCGACGACCAAGGGAATGTCTACAAGACTCCGAAGGGGTTGCCGTGGCAGTGGAGCGGCATAGACGACCAGAAAGCGGCAGCAGCGAAGGCTGCGGATGACGACAAGAGCGTTGCCAAACTTGCGACAAGCCTAGGGCGTCAGGTGACGCTTCAGGAGCGCGCGGCGCATCTGGCCGGTAAGGATTTGCAGGATACGCAAAAGCAGTTGGCGGGAATCGTTCCTGATTTCGCTCTGAGCCCGGACATGGAACCGGATGAACTCAAACAGAAGATCAACGACACATTTTCCTATGCAAGCAATCCCGCAGCGAATCAAAGTCGTGGATGGTTTGACGGCTCGCCGTCGCCCGAGGCATTGCAGGTGCGCCAACAACTCGATCAGGACAAACAAAAGGCACTTGCTTTAGCCGATAAGCATTTTTCGCTTCGTGACACGCTCGCACAACAGCAAGCCGATCTTGCCCAGAAGAACGCTATTCTCCAGCAGGCGGCGGAACGGCAGACCCAACGGGCTGCTACTCCCGATGCGCTGGCGGCATTGGGGATTCCGGGGTTGGATGGCGGGGAATCGGCGCAAGCTCCACAGCAAGCTCCCGGCATTCCCGGAATGGACGGACAGCAGCCAGGCGATCAGCAGGCGGCGACGGCGACACAGGGGCAGAGCGCAGACCGCCAATCGCAGATAACGCCCGAGCAGCAGAAGGCGCAACAAACGGTGGCGGCGGCGCTTCCTCCCTCGGCACAGCAGGCGCTCGCGCCCGTAAAAACCGATGATAGCGGACAGGTAAAGCCGGAGGGATTCTGGGCGACAGCAGGTCGAGCATTCGGCAGCAAGATTATTCCTGCCGTAGGAACGGCCGTCGGTGGGTTGGCATCTGGAGCATTGGCAATCGAGTCAGGGCCGGGCGCAATCGCAGCGGACATTGCCGGAGGTGCTTTGGCGGGCACGGCGACAGCAAAAGCTCAACGCGCCATCATGGGCGATCAATGGGCTCAACAGAACGATGCGCAGATGGACGCCAACGCGAAGGAACACCCTATTGCCGCCCAGATCGGAAGCATGGTGCCATTTTTGGTTTCTCTTTTTGGAGGTGGCGGCGCGCTGGTCAAGAACGCAGCTGGCGAAGTAGCTGGCAAGGCAGTCACAAGCATTGGAAAGACCGCCATCGAGGACGCGATTGCCACAGGAGCGAAATATGAAGCGCCTATGTTGGAGCGTGTCGCCACTCACGCGGCAATGGGCGCACGGGCCGGAGCAAGTGAAGGCGCGCAGGAGAAATACGTTGAGGGTAAGGATGTTTCCGTTGTGGACTCCGCAGCGAAGTCCGCGTTGCAATTCGGAGCAACGGGGTTGTTCATGCCTGCCAAGACGTTGCTTGGTCAGGTCTTTGGGCGATCCGTCACCGATGCGGCTGCAATGACATTTGCGGGCGACCTCTACGATTCCGCAATCCATGGAAAGCCATTCGACTTGGAGAAAACCGCGAGTCAGTTCGCGGGCGATGTACCTGCCTTTGTCGCCCAAAATGCTCTGCTCGGCTTCCTGAGTCATGGAATGGCGGCGCTTAATCGACCGGGAAGCGACCTCGCAGTGAGCGACGGCGTGCCGACCGGATCATCCGACAACGTGGCGGATGAGTTAAGGGAACTCCGTAAGACTGATCCCGAAAAATACAAACAGCGGTTTGCAGAGGAAGTCGCTAAGCGCCAACAGGGCGAATACGCAGTCACGCCGCCAACGATGGCCGAACGGCTCAACATCATCGACATCCGGCTGGCTCAGATGCGCAACAGTCCCGAGATAGATCATAGCGCGGAAAAGGCGAATCTTGAGGCAGAGAAGGAATCGATCAGCAAGGGGAAGACCGCTCCAGCAGAACAGACACCCGTTCCGACTACGGCAAGTCAAGCTGCCCCCGAGACTCCCGGCATCCCCGGAATGGAATCTTCTCCCACTTCGCAAGCGCCTAAAGCGCCAGAGAACACGCAGGAGGCTGCACCGGCGGCACCCGCAGAGCAGCCAAAGGGGATACTACTTCATCCCACCAATGACCTCGGGATGACAAGTGATGAAAACCGGGCAACCCTCAATAACATCACCCGCGTCAGAAAGCGCACGAACGATGCCGGGAAAACAGTGTATTCGGTTGAACACACGCTTCCTGATGGGGGTAAGGGGCACGGTTACAGCGACGATCCGAGTCTGGAGTATCACCCGAATTTTGACGCAGAAAACCTCGAGCAACCTCCCGTAGCGTCTCAGCCGCGAGACACAAACGGCGTTGTGTCTCAGGAAACCCCTTCTGGTGAGACACAAGCAGCGACTCCTTCCGACGCCAAAGTGGCAAAGCAGGCCCGCAACCGGGAGATCAACGGTGAACTGATCGCGCTTGGGCAGGAAGCGCGCGGTCTTCTCAATGGTGAGCCATCGCCAGAGAGTGAGGCGCGTCTGAAAGCTATTGATACCCGGCAGAAGGAACTTGTGGCGGAAGCCAAAGGTGCGCCGAAGGCACCCGCTGTACCGACGATCCCCGGCATGGAGACCAGTGGACAGGCCGTGACGCCCGTGGATGAAGCGGCTCACGAGGCAGCAACCAGCCCGCAGAATGGAGCACCTGAACCCACGGATGCCCAGAAAAAGGCGGGAAATTATCAACTCGGACATACGCGGATTTCCGGGATGGACATCAGCGTCGAGAACCCGGAGGGAAGCATTCGCAGCGGAACAGATCCGAACGGGCAGAAGTGGCAGACCACGATGCAAGACCATTATGGGTATTTGAGAGGCACGGTCGGTAAGGACAAGGACCACGTGGACGTGTTCATCAAGCCGGGAACGCCAGAGGACTATAGCGGGCCCGTATTTGTGGTGAACCAGAACGACGCCAAGGGTTCCTTCGATGAGCACAAGGCCATTTTGGGGGCATCCAGCGAGGAGGAAGCAAAGCAGATTTACCTGCGCAACTATAGCGCCGGGCAGGAACAGCGCATCCACAGTATCGCCGAGATGCCCATGGATCAGTTCAAGGAATGGGCGACCAATGGGCAGAAGACTGATCCCGCGAAGGTTGACCGGCTGGTCCGTGAATCCGAAGCGGAGCCCACCCCCCAACCCCAAGTTTCCGCGACCGACACCGGGAAAGCCGCGTCTGGGACCGCTACCCCCAGCGCGGCCCCGGTTACGGCCAAGGACTACAACGCCGAGGCCAAATCCATCGCGCCGTCTCTCTCGTATCGCGGTCAACGGGGCACTTCCCACATTTTCGCCAACGCAGAGACAAAGAAAACCGCAGAGGTTCCCGTGACAGCCTCCCCGGAGGAACGCCACCAGGCATTGCAGAAGCTCGCTGGCAAAAAGATCAATGAAAACGCATCTACCACCCAAAAACCAAACCCCGAAGGCCACCCGAAAGGAACAGTTGGCCGAGGAGGAAGCACAGCAACAAATGCAGGAAGCGTCACAAGGTCCGGGGAACAGCGAAACGGATTATCCTCGCCACTGGTCGCAGACAAAGAGCAAGCCGGAGGAAACGGAGACGCCCCAGAGCGAACCGGATCAGGATCAGGACGACCACCAGCAACCGTTGCCGAACGAGCGGATGCCGGTGAAACCGCTGCAACGACCCTACAGCCGACCGAGCAACCCGTCGCTGGACGACCTGACGGCCATGAAGGGACTCAAGGCAAAGGCCAAAAAGTAGCCATCTCTGACGAAGCGGATAAGGCACTTGATGCCGCTTTTGAAGGGCTCTTTGACGCGCAGGGGGCGAACGCTCCTGTGTCGAAGATCGTCCAGAGCGAGCTTCCGCCTGACAAAATCGGCAGCTTTGTTTCCGCTGCAAAGGCGCTGATTGAAGGCGGCATCAAGACGCCCGAGGCAATGGCGGCAGTGCTCGACCAGAAGTTTGGAAAGAAGGCGCGCGCCTACAGCGAGGCACTCTGGGACGCCTTTGGAATGGCCAGCAAGGCACTCAGGGGAACCCATGATTGGGAGAAAATCTACGGCGCGCTTGATGCTCCCGCTATTCAAACGAACCCCGCCCCAAGCGAAGTAACCGCACCGGCTATTCAATCGAATGAAAGCCCGCAACGGGTTCGGCTCAACAGCGGCCCGCAGACCTTTACCGTAGAGGAGAAGTTGCCTCAGAGTGAAACCGAGAAAGCCAACGGTGAGCAGTTCTACCGGGTTAAAAACGAACGTACCGGCGAGATGCAGACGGTGGAGCGCAGGGACATAAAGCCGGTCGGCGGTGGCGATGTAAAAGAACCTTCCGTATCCACAGAATCTACACCAGATGTTTGGAGTAAAGCCGGATGGCGCGAGGGCGGTGTGGGAGGAACGTTTGTAAAAAAGGCCGAAAATGGCCGGGCTTCTATTGAGGCATCTTCTTCTGAGTCCGGGGTGCGCTGGAAAGTGAGAATCACGGGAAAGAATGGGGCGATTGCCGATACAATACTACCCACCGACCGCGAGGCGCGCAAATGGGCAGATGAACAGCTTTCATCTCCGTCAATTCTGGAGCGAGGGGAGCCATTATTGCCAAAACCAGCCATCAGACCCACATCAGAACCGGTATCAAATGATACCTCGACCGCCAAAACCGGCATCACCGACTTTGGTGAGAAAATCTATGGGGCCCGCAAAGACCTATGGGGAAAATTCAAGCACGCTGCGCAGGAGGAGCTTCCCGCAGACGCCGCAGACATCACCCTAAGTAGAAATCTCCCGGAGCCCGATTATGAACTGGCGATCAGCCAAAGCGTTCCAGTGGATTCGCTGGCGACGTTCAAGGCGCTCCGCGACTCGCTTCCATCCAAGCCCCGCAAGAGCTACAAGCTCGCCCGGTGGGCTGAAGCGGTTCGCTCGATGCACAGTATCATGCGTAACTTGGTAGCGGGCGAAACCGAGATCCCGCAAGCGAGCATCGACGCGCTCACCAGCAAGATGAACAGCGAGGTTCTTGACCGTATCTCGCTTTACCGCAGGCTCGGCTACCCCACCTTCACCAAGGCGCAGGATTGGGGGGTGACTCAGGTGGACTCCTTCATCGACGCCAATGGAAAGCGTCTGGAAACCCCGGTTCCCGTCACCATGGCGGAATACAAGGGACGGATGCAGTCCAATATGCACGTTACTGGCCATGACGCTGCCGCCGTCGGCAAGGTGACGGATTTGATCCGGTCCCGCATTGAATCGGAGATCGCAAAACCAGCGCAGAACAAGGGAGCAAAACCGATTCCCTTCAACCTCTACCGGGACCGCTTCACCAACGATGTTTTCATCGGGAAGAAGGCCGTAAACGGAGTGGTGCGGCTCAAGACCGGGTTTGAAAACGGAAAGCTGGCCCGGCAATACGTTACCGACCACCAACAGGAGCTTGAGGATCAGTGGAACGGGATGAAAGCCATCCCGGATTACCGGCGTCCAATTAACTCTCCTCGCCAGGGCCCGGAGCGCCGCGCGGGCGATGCAACCCCTGAACAGTTTCAAGATGCCTTTGGGTTCCGCGGCGTTCAGTTTGGGAATTGGGTGGAGGATTCCCGACGGCAAGTGGACATGAACGAGGCGTTTGACGCGCTGATGGACCTCTCGGAAGCCCTTGGCATTCCGCCAAAGGCGCTCAGTCTCGACGGTTCGCTGGGGTTGGCATTCGGTTCACGCGGCCACGGCGGCAAGAACGCGCCTGCCGCGCACTACGAGCCCAACAACATCGTCATCAATCTGACCAAGAAAAGCGGGCCCGGGTCACTTGCCCATGAGTGGTTCCATGCTCTCGACAATTACTTTGCCCGGCTGGACAAAACGGGGGAGACGAAACCGCAATTCCTCGATCGCTACGCGACCGGATGGGCGGATGTGCCGAATGCCATGCGGCCCGAGGTGTGGGCGGCATTCAAGCATATCCGTGATGCGATCAGCAGCGGGACGTTCTTCGATAGGAGCAAGAAGCTGGATGCCGCCCGGAGCACCCCCTACTTCAGCCAGACCATCGAAAAGGCGGCGCGGGCGTTCGAGCGTTACGTGGAACAGAAGCTCTGGAGCAAGGAAATCTCCAACGATTATTTGGTGAACCTTGCCCAAGGGATCGAAGTCGAAGGGGAGGATTCGCCGCTGCCCACCAATGCGGAAATGAAGGGGGGAATCACTCAGGCCTACGACAACCTGTTTAACACGCTGGATACAAAGCAAACCGAGCGCGGGATTGCATTGCACGCCAATACCCCGGAAGGCCAAAACAAAGAAGTTGCATCCGATGGAGGAAAGGGGGATGCTAACGAACGTGAGCGAGTCCAGCACAATATCCAAGCGACGCTTTCATCCCTCCGTGGAGAGAGCGGCGGCAGTGTTCTCGAAACAGAAGCCGCCGACATTGGAAGAAGCGCGCGCTCAATTCAAGCGGAACAGGGAGTTGCTCTCCAAGATGGAGAGCGCCAAGCGCTCATCCAATGGGCCGTCCAAAACGGACGCGTAATCCCTCCCTCGCGGTTTGAAAACCGTGAGCCGGAAGACGGCGGGGTCGAACATGATGTCTGGTTCGATCCGCAAACCGAGCAAGTCGAGAAGATCACCCGGGACAAACCTATTCAGGTTTCCGATTATCTCGAACGCTTGGCATTGCAGAATGCCATTTTCAATGACGACACCCAGATCAAGGGTGTGACATTCCACAAGCCGAGCGGACGGGTGGCGATTGTTACCAGCCAACCCTTCCGCAGCGGGGAGCCTCCTACCCAGGCCGACATCGACTCCAAAATGGAGGAGTTGGGATTCGAGAAATTCGGAACGCCCGATGGGCTTTACAGGGGTCATGGCATCACCATCGCTGATGCGATGCCCAAGAACTGGATTAAGGATACTGCCACCGGGGAACTGATGCCGATCGACTTGCAGATTGTGGCGTCCCCCGAAGCACAGGCCAACACCCCGCTTGACACCGAAACGAAGGAGGCGCAGAGTCCCGATCGTGAGCAAGCACTACCAGAATCCAGGCCCGCAGCGCCCGCAGGATCACAAGGCTCCGCGCCCGAGCCCGGAGGAACTGGACGCTCGGCTTCGGAAGTCGATCGACGCGAAGAAACCGTTAGGAGCTTTGCTGGAACAATCGCTCGATTCCGGGGACACGCCCAGCGGCTCGGAATCCGATTCGTCCCCGTCGTAAGGGGACAGGCTCCGGCCGGAATCGCCATTCGCACCAGCGACGGCGCGGCCCTTTACAACGTCCAGGCGTTCAGGGAGACGCTCCACGCGGTTCCCAAGGAGAAGCGGAATGCTTTCGCTTCTACGATCTATTCGGAGGAACTGATCCACCGTGCGGCGGATTTGGTGAACCTCAATGGGACGCAGGAATACGCCGACATTTTCAACGCGCTTCCCGAGCGGACGCAAGAACTGGTTCGCCAGACCTACACGAGTGCAAGCGACCCGGTGGCGCTCGGGGCGGAATATGTTCGCATGGTGGCGCAACGCCGCGCCGGTTTGCCTGTCACGGAGCTTTTCTACGACAAGACGAACGCCGAAGAACTGGAGCATGTTCTGGATCAGGACCAAGGTCCGATTACCGAGAAGTTTGTGGCTGATGCGCTGGACATGATGGAAAACGGGGTCACGCATGGCGGTGGCAGCCAGCCCACGGGAGGCAACCGGATCGCATCGGCGGCACAGCCCGACGATTCGAGGGGAGCGAACAACCCTCTTTCCAAGCTCAAAGAAAAGATGATGCCAGGATTGGAAATCGGGCGCGATGCCATCAAGGGAATACAGTCTCTCGTGTTGCCGACGGCAAAGAGCCCGGAGCATCTGAAGGCGGCAGAGGAACTCGGGGCGCGCATGGGGGAAATGAACCGGCGCGCCGAATCGACCCGGGTGGCATTTCACAAGGATTGGCTGACCTTCGAGAAAATGGGCGTCCACCGGGAAGATGTTCCTCTGGACAAAAACCCCGGCATTAAGTTTGCCAGCGATATGTCCACCGGCCGCGCGATGAACGCCGACATGACGGCGATCGCCAACAAGATGAACGCCGAGGACGCCAAGAGGCTCGACTTGCTCGAAAAGGCGGGAGTTCCGCTTCAAACCGTGCGGGAGAACTATTTCCCGGGTGTCTGGACCAACGAATCGCGCCAAGCATTCAATCTGGCAATGGAGGAAGCCCGTCAGGCTGGAATCATCCCTGAAGGAGCCAGCGTGAATACTGCCACGGCGGATCAAAAGGCGTGGGTGAAGGAGCGCGTGGATCAATACCTCGAAGGGGGTAAGGGTTCCCAAAAGGACGCTCTGGGCTATCTTACGCGCTCCCCGTTCAAGGGGAAGGAATCCTTCCGAAAAGGCAAGGTGTTCGATGACGACATCAAAACAGCCTTCGAGTTTGGATTGAGGGCCGTTTCCAATAACCCCGTGGACACCAAGATGCTGAAATGGGCCGAGATGGACCGCAACATCATGGCAAACCAAGCCCTCCAGCAATGGCACAAACAAGGGGATGAAAAATTCCTGAAACTCTCGGAAAAAGTTCCCGAGGGATGGCAAAAGGTGGATGACAAATACGGCACCGTTTATGGCCCGCGTGAGATTGAGGTAACGGCCAAGAATTCCCGGCTTATTGACGACGAAGGCAACCCAGTTGACAGGGAAGAGGCCGGATTGGATCAAATCCCACCCGAGGGAACCAAGATGAAGGTGCGTGTCCCCGGCCTGATGATTATCGGCCATCGCATCGTCAAGAATGCCGTCGGCGACATCCTGAACAATTATCTTTCAAGCACGCTCTACAACAACCGCTATTTCGGGCATCCCTACACGCTTTGGATGGGATTCGCCAATATGTTGAACCAGACCCAGCTTGGTGTCGGTAGCGCGTTCCATGTTGGATTCACTACTCTGGAGGCGGAGGTTTCCGCAGGCGCGAACCTTTCAAAAGACATCTATGGGTTGCTTCGCGGGAACCGGACCGTGACCCAGACGATGCACTCTGCGAAGAACGTGCTAACCGCCACGGTTGAAACCGGGTTGACCGGCGACAAGGTGCTCAACGCGTGGAGAAACCCCGAGGGCACCATTGACCCGCGCATCGCCCAAGTGGTGCGCGCGGCGGAACTGGCAGGCGGTGGGTTCAAGATGGAAAAAGGGATGCAGACGGATCAGGTTTCCAAGCTCACGAGCGATTGGCTCAACGGACATCGGATGCGCGCAGCGTTGCGCTCGCCTGTTGCGTTTGTGGAATTGCTCGCCAAGCCGATCATGGACGGCATCGTTCCGCGTCAGAAGGCCGGGGTGTTCGCTCACATGGCGTGGAGGATTATCGAGCAGAATCCAAGCAAGACACTCGAAGACCTTACCCCGGAATTTCGAGCCGCATGGAACCGTATCGACGCCCGATTGGGACAAGTCCGATATGACCGGCTCTTCATCAACAACACGGCGAAAAACGTGATTCAGGGATTGGTTCGCGCTCCGGGATGGACGGGCGGCACGATCGCCGAACTCGGCGGAGCGGTGAAAGATACAGGGACGTTCTTCAACGAGTGGCGTAAGACAGGAAAGGCACCCAAAGACCTTCCCGACCGGGTGGCTTACACACTTTCCCTTTTGATCGGGGCCGCTCTCTTGAACGGACTCCTCACCTACCTATTTTCCGGCAAGAAACCCGAGGGAATGGATTACTGGGCGTTCCGTACCGGCAACAAGGATGCGAAGGGTAATGACGAGCGGTTTATGCTCCCGATGTATACCAAAGACTTGCTGGCGTACTGGGAGGCACCGGGAACCACGCTGATGCACAAGTCTCACCCTGCGCTCTCCGTAATGAGTGATTTATACCGTAATCAGGACTACTACGGGGTGCAGATCAGCAACCCGGACTCAAATATCGCCGTGCGCACGGCACAAAAGGGAGCCTACATCGCAAAGTCGTTCACACCGTTTTGGATTCGCGGGGCGCAACAAAACGCAGCAAGCGGCGGAGGACCGGCGCGAATGGCGTTGCCTCTGATTGGCGTCATGCCAGCCCCAGCATCCGTAACCCAAAGCGCAGCCCAAAAGAAGGCGGCGGAGATCAACCGGGCCAGGATGCCGTCGGCTCCGATCACAGAGCAGGAACGGGAGCGGCGCATTGCCAAGAGCGACTTGGTGCAGCAGGTTCGCCAAGGAAAAACGGCGGGAATCTCGGCGGCGGTGAGGGCGGGCACAATCAAGGCCAGCGACGTGCCGCAGATTCTCAGCCGCGCAAAGCTCACCCCGTTGCAGGCTTCGGTCAATACGATGTCGATCGAGCAGGTGCAGAAGGTGATGAAGGTCGCCACGCCGAACGAGAAACGGCAGATCGCCCCGATTCTCGCGCGAAAAGTGGAGCACTCCGCGGGGGTGCCGATGTTCACCGGTTTCTGATGGGAATGGTAGCGAGCGGGCCGGGCGCTATTCCGGCGCGGTCAAGACCCCGATAGACCTATGACGGCTCAGTGGCAGAAAACAAAGTTCGGCTTGATGTCATTCTAGTGGCCTCGCAGGCTTTCGTTCAGGGCGTGTCCCTCGGCTCTTTCGGAGTCCGGGTAATGTCGTTGCATCTGCTTTCCACGCCGCCGCTCACTGCCATCACGGCTACTCCATTGCGATTCGACTGGCAAGTGAAACAGGTCCATTTCACTTGCCAGTCCCACAAATCGTTTGCGTTTGACTTTTTAGAGAAGCCCACAAACGGGCAGGCGCATGATTACGTTCAAGCCTTTCGTTGACGGGGCGCTCGAAATTGGAGGGCACGGCGGAGACCAACCCCCTCAATTTTCCACGAGCCTGAAGCTCGCTCCTGAACGGGTGGCGTGGCTGGAACAGTTGATCAGCCGACGGATTACCGAGGTGCGCGATGAAATGGGGATCGACCACGAGGGGCGGGTTTCGGTGAACGGCTGGATGGAGATTCGCAAGAACAACCAGGACAGCTACAACATGGACTGGACGTGGCGGGAGAGCAAAGGAGGCGTGTTCAAGGACAGCAACTACTCTCTGGGAAGCAACAAACGCTATGTTCGGCTCACGAAGGCAAAATCGTGTGACGACATCCTTGGGACCAAGCCGTATTTCTCCGTCTTTGGCGTTTCACAGGACGATGACGAGGAGTTGATTTCCGCCGTTGAGCGCAAGGTGCAGGAGTCGGTGGAGAACTCCAACGTCACTCCGAACCTGCGGGAAGCTATCAAGCTGGCGCTGATCCGCAACGAGTGCGTGGTCAAAACCACCTATCTGCGCCGGGCCACGAACTTCATCGGGCCGGCCAACGTGATGGTGGATGAAGGCGGCAATCCCATTCTTACCCCGGCAAAGGGATTTTACGTCATGCAGAATGACGACTTCGTGGCCGACCCCGACACGCAAGGGTTGTTCCGACTCAAGAAAGACCCCTCATTTTCGATTCAAGACCCCCAGCAAACCGGGGTGCAGCCGCAGTTTCGTGAGTTCAAGGAACTCCAGCAGGAATCCGTCTCCTACGACGGGCCCGACGTTCGCCCCCTGGATTACCGCGATTTCCTTTGCCCGCTGCGCGTCGCCTCCGTGCATGAGGCCGACATCAATGTCCACACCTTTGCGGAAGATCCCGAAGTGGTGAAGGCGCTCTATGGCGACATCGACATCTCCGCCAAGTTCTTCGAGGAATACGAAGCAGGCGTGGCGCAGGAGATCGACGCCATGGGTGAGCGCGGAGACACGCTTTCCAGCCAGGTCGTCGAAAAGATGATGCTGGGCGAAGTTTACATCCGCGCCGACGCCGACGAGGATGGAAGCGCCGAGGAGATTTTCGCCGTCATGGAGTTGACGAGCCAGCGGTTGATCTACTGGGAATACCTCCCCAACGTGATGAAGAAGCGGCCGTTCGAGGTGATCGTGGGCATCGAAAAGGTGCCGGGGCGCTGGTATGGCGTCGGCATCTACACGATGATGGAGCACTCGGAGACCTACATCGACGCGCAATTCAACCGCTACAACCTGAAGGACTCGACCACGGCCAGTGCCACGTTCATTCATGACAGCGCCGTGAAGGAGTGGGAGACGCAGCAGCCCATTCTCGGCGGGACGAACTTCTACCGGATCACCAACAGCGACCAGTTCAACAAGAACAATCCGCCCATTTTCAGGGTGAACCTGAACGAGCAGAGCGAGACCGGCGAGCGGCTGATGCGGATCATGCAGCAGGCGGGCGACCTTCAGTTTGGGCAAATCTCCGCCGAGGACGCCAGCGCCTCCCGGTTGAACAGTTCCAACACGGCTACCGGCAACATGATCATTGAGCGCAGCAGCAATGCGTTGACGCGCGAGACCGAAAACGAGATGGCCGGGAACAAGAACTCAGGCGGCATCGAGGCGGTCTTGGATCAGGTGGTGGACGTCACCCTGGAAAATATGGACACCACCGAGATGATGTTCAGCAAGGACGGCAAAAAGCTTTTGACCCTTAACCGGGATGAGATTCGCAGCATGAGCCGCAACGTGAAGCTGCTTTTGACCCGGATGAAATCGGCGGAGTCGATTCAATCCAGCCAGCAGGCGCTCGCCGTCGCCAAGGATTACAGCGTCACCCGGAAGCAAGACCCGGAGATGGCGAAGATTCTTCGCCCCGAATACGTGAGGCAACTCAAGGCGCTCCAAGTGGACGATGCCGACGACCTTTGCCCCGAGATCACCGACGAGGAAATCCAGGCATGGCAGCAGGCCCAACAGCAAGCGCAACAGGCAGAACAGAAGCCGGAATCGCTCTCCCTGAATTACAAAGACGTGCCCGACCCCATTCGTCGCCAGATGGAGGCGCGGGCAGGATTCCAGCCGGTCACGCCCGAACAAGAGGCGCAGGCGGCTGCCCAAGCGGCGGCACAGTCTTCTGAAACATCCCCCACAAAATGACCCCCGAACAAACCGAGCAAAAGGCGCGCGCGAACGACACGCTCGCCAAGGTTGATTTTCTCCTCGGAAACGAGCACTTCCTGTGGTTCCTGAAAACAGTTATTGAGCCGCAGCTAGAGAAGGAGCAAAAGACGGCTCTGGATGCAAAGAAGTCTTCCGAAGAACGGGATCGGGCGGTTCAGCGATATGACGCGGTTAGACAAATTTCCAAGTGGTTGCCCGAGCAAAGGGCGACGCTCGAAATGACGATAAAATCGCTTGACTCTTAGCGCGCGGTCGCAAACGCCACATGCCTGTCAAGGAACACACATATGGCAAACTTACTTTCAGGCTTTACGGCAATTTTTCAGGGGTTACCACGTCTGGTATTTCAGTGGCCCACCATTTTGGGAGCCAAGACGCAAACCGAGTCTCTTGAGATCCTCAAGAGCGATGGCAATGGCGGTTTGGTGACAGCAGACATCCCGTTTGGTGCAGACCAACAGGTGGTTGCCTACTACGGCGCGACCAACAACGTCCAGACCGTTACCTATAAAAAAGCAGGCGTCACACTCAAGACCCGCACCTTCACTTACGCGGGTGGCGGCGCGGCGAACGACGACACGTTGATCGGAACCGTGGACGCTTAATCCTATGTCCTGGAAACCTCTCAGCAGCTTAGTGGTTGTCGGCGGCATGGTAAACGTGCCGAAGGGCGGGAACGCAACCGTTCCCGCCGATGCACCAATCCTGCCCCCGCAGGCATTCGTTGACCGCGGCAAGGTTCTCCTGCAAGGCCAAGACCAAGGAGAAGGCATCGAATTGGTGCGCAGCGTGTATTCCACGCTCACCAGCCTCGCGGGGACTCTCTACCTCTCCTACAACAGCCTGACGAGTGCGGA
>SESG01030670.1_pt1 | contig 29833 bp, 27 predicted proteins | sample 3171421 | NCBI WGS metagenome assembly SESG01 (sample SAMN10866946, study PRJNA518727) | freshwater metagenome | biome: subpolar coniferous forest; feature: holomictic lake; material: water; isolation source: holomictic Lake 227, 6 m and 8 m depth | place: Canada: near Kenora, Ontario | collected...
CATGGCTTCCCTTCCAAACCTTAGGTAGACCGGGCCATTACATTGTTTGATTGCTGCAATTACAGCAAGCTTCGTTTGGGTGGCATCGCAGGGCGAAAGCACGGTCATGTTCGGCATGACCCGCATTACAGCCATGTCTTCAAGGGCCTGGTGGGTAGCTCCATCGGGGCCCACTGAAACCCCTGCATGAGCCCCGCCTATGATTACGTGGAGATTGTTATAGCATAATGAAATCCTGATCTGATCTGTGGTTCGTAAAGCCGAAAAAACTCCATAGGTTGCAAACACCGGAATTTTGCCGCATAAGGCCAGTCCTGCTGCAACACCAACGCAATTCTGTTCGGCAATCCCAAGGGAAAGAAACCGCCCGGGAAAAGCCGATGCAAACTGGTCAACACCAACCGAAGCAGTGATGTCGGCACCGATGGCAATGATGTTATCATAAACCTTGCCTGCTTCAAACAGACCCTCACCGAAGCCGGTCTTAGTTGCTTTGTTACCGCGGTTTATGAAGTTTTCAACCATTTATTCGACATTCAATATTCGACATTATTCACGAAATTGTTTATTTCATTGGTGTTCATTACGGCTTCGCCGAACAATATTCGATATTCATCTCCTTTGTTTCTTCACGAAAGCTCATTTATAAACCGTAACGCTTGCTCATGCGAAGGTGCTTTCCCATGCCAGCGATAGTCTCCTTCAATGCTTGCAATCCCTTTACCCATAATGGTTTTTGCAATGATCACCGACGGGTGGGTCATCTCCTGGCTTGCCTTTTTAAAAGCGCTCTGGAGCTGCCTGAAATCATGTCCGTCACACTCCAGGACATCCCAGCCAAAGGCTTCCCACTTTTTCCTGAGGGGTTCAAGTGCCATGACTTTTTCGGTGGAACCGTCGATCTGTAAACCATTCCTGTCGATGATAACGACCAGGTTGTTTAGTTTATGGTGAGCCGCAGCCATGGCGGCCTCCCAAATAGACCCTTCCTGCAGTTCGCCGTCCCCGCACAAACAATAGATGCGGTTGACGAGCCTGTCCATTTTCATCGACAACGCCATCCCCACAGCAACTGAAAGCCCCTGTCCGAGTGATCCTGCCGATAATTCAAGCCCGGGTAAATGATGGTCCCTCCCGGGATGCCCCTGCAAACGGCTTCCTTGTTTGCGCAGGGTCAGCAGTTCTTCCTTCGGAAAATATCCCGCCTCGGCCAGGGTGGCATACAATACCGGGGCAACATGCCCAATCGACAGTATGAACCTGTCGCGGCCCGGCCATGATGGATCCAGGGGATTATGTTTAAGTACCGAAAAAAACAAGGTGGTAAGTATGTCGGCAGAACTCATTGAGCCACCAAGATGTCCCGATCCTGCCGCGGCAAGGCTTCTCACAACGGACTGCCGTATCGATGTGGCCAGAGGTTTCAGACTGACAATCCCGTTGTGGTGAGAAACCGCCATTTTATCTCATGTCAATGACTTCAACACCCGGGAATTTTTTGGCGTCGAATGTGAAATCTGCCGCTGTCACAGGTATATCGGTGATAAAACGTGTGATGGTATAAGTAAAAATATTCCCGTTCTTATCGTAAATGGTAAATGATTTTACCTGGGATTTTGGTTTATCAACAGTAAGAACAGCCCGGTTGAAATTCTTCACGGTATTGGGCACCAGTTCAATCTTGACCGAATTCGGGTCGGCGTTCTTATCGGTAAGGATCTTCGACTTGAAATTGGAATTGTAATTGGAAAGCAGTTTCGACGGCGTCAAAGCCTCGTCTTTATTGTCAAGCGAATTGACCTGCACCTCGTTCGACTCTGGCATATAAGTCCAAATGGTCTTGCCGTCACAGATCACAGTTTGTCCGCTGGCCTGCATCTTGTATTTATCTCCGCTTAGAAGCAGAGTCCCCTGTTTTTCCTCGTTGATCTTCGCCTTGGCATTTTCCATCTTATATGAAAAATCAGCTTTGATCGACTTATAAGCCTTGGTTTTCGAGCTAACCTGGTCAAGTATATCGCTTGCTTTCTGGTCTTTCTGGCTGTACCCGCTGATAACGAGCAGGGATAAAAATAAAATAATCAGGTTTTTCATTGTTTGCGGATGTTATTTTGTTTTTGACTTATTAATTTCCCATTGTATCAAGGTATGATTCGAGGGCCTGGGCATCCTTGAATTTTACTTCCCTGGCCTTGCTTCCTTCAAAAGTACCTACAATCCCTGCAGCTTCGAGCTGGTCGATAATTCGTCCGGCCCTGTTATACCCCAGTTTGAGCTTACGCTGGATCAGAGAAGTCGATCCATGCTGATGCTGTACAACCAGCCTGGCTGCCTCCATAAAATATTCATCCCTTTCGTTCGGATCGAAATCCTTTCCCGATGCATTCTCTTCATCATAATATTCAGGCAGTGCGAAGGCATCGGGATACCCTCTCTGCGAGCCAATAAAATCGGTCAGTCTCTCAATCTCAGGAGTATCCACGAAGGCACATTGCAGCCTGATCAGATCGCTCCCGGTCGACAGCAGCATGTCGCCCCGGCCGATCAGCTGGTCGGCACCCGAAGAGTCGAGGATGGTCCTGGAATCTATTTTAGAAATGACCCTGAATGCTATACGCGCAGGGAAGTTCGCCTTGATTGTTCCTGTAATGATATTTACCGATGGCCTCTGGGTGGCAATGATCAGGTGGATCCCTGTGGCCCGGGCAAGCTGGGCGAGACGTGTAAGAGGTGTTTCGATCTCGCGCCCTGCTGTCATGATCAGATCGGCAAACTCATCGATCACGATGACGATATATGGCAGAAAACGATGGCCTTCGGTAGGAACCAGTTTCCGGTTGAAGAATTTTTCATTGTATTCCTTGATATTCCTTACCTGGGCATCGCGCAGCAGATCATACCTGGTGTCCATCTCGATATTCAGGGAATTCAGGGTGCGGATGACTTTTTTCGTATCGGTAATGATGGCCTCTTCACTGTCGGGCAGCTTGGCCAGGAAGTGACGTTCTATCCTCGAGAAGAGCGTGAGTTCAACCTTCTTGGGATCAATCATCACGAACTTGATCTGTGAAGGATGTTTTTTATATAACAAGGATGTAACAATAGTATTAAGCCCGACCGATTTCCCCTGTCCGGTAGCACCGGCCATCAGCAGGTGAGGCATTTTGGCCAGGTCGGCGATGAAGGTTTCGTTTGAAACCGTTTTCCCAAGAACGAAAGGCAGTTCGAACGAAGTGTTCTTGAATTTGTCTGATCCCAGAAGTGATTTTATGGATACTATTTCAGGATTCTGATTTGGAACTTCTATACCAATGGTTCCCTTCCCGGGAATAGGGGCGATGATGCGGATACCCAGGGCCGAAAGGCTGAGGGCAATATCGTCCTCGAGGTTTTTTATCCTTGATATCCTTATCCCGGCCTCCGGCACTATTTCATAAAGGGTTACTGCCGGACCGATAGTCGCCTTGATCTTCGAGATCCTAATATCGTAATGAGAAAGGGTTTGAACGATTTTATCCTTGTTCGCCTCGAGTTCTTCTTTGTGCACGGCCACGGAGTCCCCGCCGTAATCATTCAAAAGGTCCAGGGTCGGGAATTTGTAGCTGGGCAGGTCAAGGGTAGGGTCATACAATGTATCGATCCCCTGCCTTGGGATCGGGCCCTTGATCTCGCTTGTCACTTCTTCTGCAGGGGCTTCAATCAGGAGCTCAAGCCCCGTGGAAACCGGAGTCTCGGGGATTACCTCTGCTGGACCTCCAAGATCTATTGGCTGGGTAGTTTCTTCAGGTTCCCTGAAAAATGCGTTGGCAGGCAATGTCTCAATTGGCTCAGCAGGTATTTCGACAGGCTCTGGTGCTGGTACATCCGCAGACACCGGCTCAGGAATTTTCTCATTCTGAACTTTGGGTTTCATCCATCGGTATGGAATATTGAAAGCCAGGATCATGAAACTGAAAAAGACAAAACCAAGCATAATAGAGGCTCCGGTCGTACCCAGGAAATCAGCCAGCCAGATATTCATCTGGAAGCCGTAAACCCCTGTAAAAAGTACGCCTGTTGCGACATTGTCCTGGGAAAGTATAAGGCCGAGGAAAACTGGGAGCCATATCACGCCGAAGAAGCAGTATTCCATGGCTTTCCATGGAGGAATGATGGTTATGCGTATCAGCCATCTGATGCCCCATACAAAGAGCAGGAAGGCAAACAGGAAGGAGGCGATGCCAAACCAGTTTGAAATGAACATATACGAAACCAGGGCCCCGGTTTTTCCCATCCAGTTCTCGCATCTTAGGTCCCCGGCCCTGAAAGCCTCGATCGTAAAATGCTTGAAAACTGTGTCGGTGTAACTGTAATCGGTTTTCCAGGTCTGCAGGTAGGAGGCGAAAGAGAGAACGAGATAGATGCCCAGGAGAACAAAGCCAAGTCCCCATACCCTGAGCCTGCGTTCTCTTTTTTCGCGTTGCTCGGGGCTGATCTCTTTCTTCTGTTTCGGTGGTTTCTCTTTTTTTGGAGGCTTTTCCTTAAGAGGTTTTTCTTTAACGGGCTTTTCTTTTCTGACCTTTTTGGATTTTATGTTTTCATCCTGTTCAGGCTGAGGTTCCTCATCGGGAGAGTTGATGCCCTCCTTGAAGGTGTTTGATTTTGAAGGATTGTAAAGTTTCGCCATGTTTTTCTATTCCTTGCCCCCGATTTTTCCTTTCAGTTCATCCTTCGAGATTTTGGTATAATCAGGCGGAATCTCGAATTCTTTGGCCGCAACGGGTTTTTTCTCAACCGAAACTGCTGTAAACCGCATGATCATCTCGGGAGTCTTCATAGAAAATTCCATAAGAACTCCTTCAATGTCCTTGTAAATCCCCTTGTCGAAATTTGCCTGCTTTCCCCCGAGGTCAGGTGTGTAATATACATTGATGGTATATTTCCCGCTTTTATCGTTCACAGTGATCACAGCACTTTTGCAGATGTACCCGGCGATGTTCTTCGTTTCGGGTGTCAGCTCGACTTTGACGGGAGGTTCCTTTGCTGTTTCTTTGGCAATGTCATCGGCGGTATAACTGATGGCATATTTCTGGCCCATCATATTCAACAGTTTGATCTTGGTTTTCAGCTCATGGTCGGTGATCTCGATCCTGCTGCCTCCACCGGTGAGGATATCGGTGCGCGATCTCACTCCCTTGATCATTACTGTAAGAGCTTTGGGGAAAAGCGCGATCTGGCTTTCGGTAAGCTTGTTGGCAGGGTATGTGATTTTAAATGTTATAATCCCTTCGAAGGGTGCCGAAGCCATCATGCTTACCGCAATAAATGTCATGAACGGGAGAAGGAGGAAACGGAGGCGGAGACTCAGGAGGTTCATCGTACTTTGGGTTATCCGGTATTATTTTACAAAACGAAGCAGTTTGTTCCAGCGGATCTTGCCGTCAAGCAGGGATTTGTTCGGGTCGAGAGAAAGCCATACAAACGAGGCCTTGCCCACTATATGGTCTTCGGGAACAAAACCCCAGTAACGGGAGTCGGCCGAATTATGCCGGTTGTCGCCCATCATCCAGTAATAATTCATCTTAAAGGTGTATGTGGTTGCTTCTTTACCATTAATGAAAATTTTACCATCGCGAACTTTAAGGTCATTGCCTTCAAACACACCGATGATACGGTTGTAAAACATGATGTTGCCCGGGTTGATGTTAATTGTGACCCCTGCTTTGGGTACCCATATCGGGCCAAAATTATCGACATTCCAGCGGTATGCCGAATCAAAGGGGAAAATGTTCGGGTCCCAGCTGCCTTTAGGCAGGATCTCGGGTTCAATGGATTTTACATTGCTGTATTGCTTTAATCCTTCGAGAGAAGCATCCGACAATGTGAGCTCATAAGTGCCGTTATTATCGGTTGCCGGGGTTTCAGTGATGTTGAGTTTTTCGAGGTTTCTGCTGTTGATAGGGCTGCCGTCGGTTTTTACAAGGTATTTGAACTGCCGCTGGCCCGGGTTCTGCTCTTCTTTCCCGTTAATATAAACTTTTCGGTCGACGATCCTGATGCTGTCCCCCGCAATGCCAATACAGCGCTTTATGAAATTCTCACGCTTATCAACAGGCCTGGCAATGATATCACCGAATTCCTGTTTATTGTTCCATACAACATCCCTTCCATACTGCCTTACAAGCTGGTAATAGCTGGCAGTGCTCTGGAAACGGGTTGAAAGAGTATCTCCGTCGGGATAATTGAACACGACGACATCCATATTCCTGACCGGGGCAAAGCCAGGGAACCTGTAATACGGCAGCTTGATCCATTCAAGGTAGGATTTGGTCGATTCGGTCAGGGGTAGTGTGTGATGTACAAACGGAAAGGTGAGAGGTGTGTTGGGCACTTTAGGGCCGAAACTCACCTTGCTTACAAAAAGATAATCCCCTACCAGCAGGGTTTTTTCCATGGAAGAGGTTGGGATAGTGTAGGCTTCAAAAAAGAAAATCCTGATGATGCTAGCCGCAATCACTGCAAAAATGATCGCATCGACCCATTCCCTGACAACTGTTTTTTTAACAGGGGCTAGTGTGGATGGATCATGGAATTTTTCAGCCGGGGAGAAGGCAAGCCAGGGGAGGTAGGCAAAAGGGAAAAGCACTCCGCCGGCCTGCTGGAGCAAACCGTAATGCTTGAAGCACTTGAGAATCTCAACGATCATCAGAAGGATCACAAATACATTGATGAAAGGAATGAGCAGGAAAATGTACCACCACAGGGGTTTCCTGATAATTTTCAGCCATATATAAAAGTTATAGAACGGGACCAGGATCTTCCATCCGGCCTCTCCGGCCTTTGTAAAAATTCCCCACATGCCCACAATGCTGGCAATGGTAAAAAGAACAGTTAAAATTAAATACAGGTTCATTGTTTCAGATTATTGTACAATAACGTGATTTTCATTGATTTCTTGCTGTCAATCAGGATTTTTTTGTGAATTCAGGAGATCTTTCATTTCATAAAACCCTTTTTTGCCCTTGATCCATTCTGCAGCAAGCAGAGCCCCGAGTACAAACCCCTTGCGGGTTTTCGAAGAATGTGTGATCACAATGGCATCCATTTCCGATTCGTAACGAACAATATGCGTGCCTGGTACATCCTCAGAACGGTATGATTTGATCCCTACCTCTTCAGGATTTTCGGGTAATTCCTTTACCCATTTTTCTTTTCTTTCAATATGGCGGATGATATCGTTTGCGAGTACGATCGCTGTACCGCTTGGTGAATCCAGCTTGTGCACGTGATGGGTCTCTTCGATAGAGATCTCATAATTTTCCCATTTGGCCATGAGGGAAGCAAGGTACCTGTTGAGTTCGAAAAAAAGATTGACTCCAATACTGAAGTTGGGGGAGAAAAACAGGCTCTTATTTGTTTCAATACATGTTTTTCTAATCTTTTCAATGTCTTCGATCCACCCGGTGGTTCCGACGACAATCGGAACATCGTTTTCGAAACAGTGCATGATGTTGTCAACAGCAGATTCGGGGGTTGTGAACTCAATAGCTACATCCGCCCCCTTTAATAATTCCCCTTTTTCCTGCCAATCCTCGTCATTGTCTATCACAAGGACTATTTCATGGCCATTTTTTTCGGCCAGTTTGTGGATTTCCTGTCCCATCTTTCCATAACCCAGCAATGCAATCTTCATAAGCTGATATTAAAAGTGAAGTGATATTTTTAAACCTCCTCCGGGATCTCTTGAAGTCACAGGCATAAAAACCGCCGGTTCGATCTTCATGCTTAAACTTTTGCCGATGTTAAAGGTATACAAGTGAGCATCGACAGTTGCGTCGAGGATATTCAGTATATACCATAAAGCGGTCACAAGACAGGTTATCTCAAGGTTCCTCCGGTAATATTCCCTGGTCGAGGCAAGTTCTGTTGCGGTGTACCTGTTAGCCAGGTAGGCGTAATTGCCGGCCGTATCACCTCCGATTTTTTCTATGTAGGCACATTTGAAATCGAGGTAGTAATTGGTATTGAAGGCGATAAGATAGGCCATTACCCCGAAGCCGGCGTAAATGATGGGAACCTTCCAGATCTTGCGGTTGTAAATCTGTCCGAGCCCGGGGAGGCATGCCGACATGATCGATGCCTTAGTGGCTGAATGTTCTTTTTCAAGGACAGAATCAGCGACATCCTTCGGGATACTGTCGGTTTGGGCTTGTGCTGTTTTAAAAGAGAAAACGGCAAGCCATAAAATTGTAACCGCCAGCAATGCAAACCTCATTGAGAATTCATTTTGGAAACCAAACTGTCGAATTCTTCTTCCGAATTAAAGTGAATGAGGATACTTCCTTTTCCCTGTCGTTTCAGCTGGATGTCAACTGCAGAACTGAGTTTGCCGCTGATTGTTTCCCTGGCCTGCTGGTAGCGGGAGGGGAGCAGTTTTGGTCCGGCAGGAGAGGAAGGCTTTGCAGGCTTTTGCATATCTCTTACGAGGTCTTCGACCTGGCGTACCGAGAGTTTTTTCTCCAGTATTTTTTGCAGAATCTGAAGCTGCTGTTTTTCATCTTCAATGGTGATGAGAGCCCTTGCATGCCCCATGCTGATGATCCCGTCCCTCACAGCAACCTGTATCTCGACAGGCAGTTTGAGAAGCCGAATGTAATTCGCAACGGTGCTGCGGTCCTTGCCAAGCTTCTGGCCAAGGTCTTCCTGGCGAATGCGGCATTCCTCGATCAGGCGCTGAAAACTGAGCGCTACTTCAAGCGGGTTCAGGTCCTGCCTCTGGATGTTCTCGACAATAGCCATCTCAAGCATCTGCTCGTCGTTGGCCAGCCTTATAAAAGCGGGTATCTCTCTGAGCCCGGCCAGCCTGGCCGCCCTGCACCTTCGTTCCCCTGTGATCAGCTGGTACCTGTCGGGGCCGATCTTCCTTACTGTGACGGGCTGTATGATCCCCTGAACCTGGATGGATGTTGCAAGCTCGGCAAGTTCCTTCTCGTCGAACTGTGAACGGGGCTGGAATGGATTTACTTCCAGCTGGTCGAGCGAGATAGCCGATACCATATGGCTTGCGGGCATGGCAGGCAATTCCTCTCCTGCCAATTCTGAAGCCCCGCCTTCCAATAAGGCGCTCAGACCTCTTCCCAATGCCTTCTTTTTTCCCTGCATTTTACTGGCTTATTTCCTGTTCAGCCTCGCTCTTCACGGGCTCTGTATTATTCTGGATGATCTCACGGGCAAGGTTCAGGTAATTGATCGCTCCTGTACTGTTGATGTCGTGGATCATGATGGTTTGCCCGAAACTGGGAGCTTCTCCAAGCTTCGTGTTCCTGTTTATAATGGTATGAAAGACCATCTGCTGAAAATGCGTCTGTACCTCCTCCACCACCTGCTTTGAAAGGTTCAGCCTGTTATCATACATGGTAAGCAGTATCCCTTCAATGTCGAGGTTGGGATTCAGTCTCTGTTGAACAATCTTTATCGTGTTCAGAAGTTTTCCCAGGCCTTCAAGGGCAAAATATTCACACTGAACCGGGATGATCACCGAATCAGCAGCGGTAAGTGCATTCACCGTGATCAGGCCAAGCGATGGAGAGCAGTCAATGATGATGTATTCATAGTCAGCTCTCAGCTTCTCGATAACCTGTTTCATCACCCTCTCCCGGTTTGGCATCTGTATCATCTCGATCTCTGCTCCCACAAGGTCGATATGCGATGGAAGAAGGTCAAGAAAGGGTGTGGAACTCTTAAGTATGATTGTTGTCGGATCAACATTGTCGATAATACATTCATAAATGCTGTTCTCAATGCTGCGCGGATCAAAACCTACTCCTGATGTGGCGTTTGACTGGGGGTCGGCATCGATGATGAGCGTTTTGTGCTCAAGTACAGCAAGGCCGGCTGCAAGATTAATCGCTGTAGTTGTTTTCCCTACTCCTCCTTTTTGATTTGCAATAGCAATTACTTTCCCCATATAGCGGTGTCTGAATCAATATACAAATTTATGGTTTAATGCCGTCGGGTCCGGCTATGTTAATAAGTTTTGATATATAATGAAACGCTGCCCTCCGGGCAGTGAAGCAGGATTTTGTTCTGAAATCTGAAGGATTATTCAGATTCCGGGGTGAGATCCTCAAATTCAATGGACTGGGCTTTGATCTTGATCTCCTTTCCTTCCGTCTCTTCGGAAGCCTCATATAAGTTCTCTGCGACCGGACGCTCAGGAGCTTTACCTGTCCTGATGAACTCCAGCGAATCGTTAAGGCCGTTCAGAAATTTTTCGAAATCTTCCTTGTACAGGAAGAGTTTATGCTTTTCATAAAAGAATTTGCCCTGCTCATTAAACCTGCGTTTGCTTTCGGTTATAGTCAGGTAAGCTTCATCATCAATTGTGGTCTTGACATCAAAAAAGTAAGTACGTTTTCCTGCCCTGATGGCCCTTGAGAAGATTTCACCTCTTTCTTTACCCTTATTTTCAGTATCTTCCATTGTAAAGTAGCATTTTATTATAGGTTTTCACGTTATTGAGTAAACGCAAAATTAAAAATATTATTTGAAAACTATGGGCTTCTTTATTTAGCTTTGCAGCGGATTCCTAAACCCTAACCATAACGCAGGCCACATGCTGGGACGACGACACTACCGTGTAAAGGTGCTTCAGGCTCTATATGCATACTTCCAGGGAGGTGAACCCAGGATAGAACTTGCCGAAAAAAACCTTTTCAAGAGCATTGAAATGGTCTATCAGTTGTTTTACCTGCAGTTCTCGTTTCTTTTTGAGCTTATACATTTTTATGAGTACCGGATGGAGGAATCGAAGAATAAATTCTACCCCACCGCCGAGGAGATCAACCCCAGCCTTAAACTGCTTAAGAACCGCCTTTTAAAAATATTGCAGGAAAATGAACCTCTGAGAAAGCAAATTGAACGGTATTCGATCTCATGGACAGAGGAACAGGAAATGATCCGAAAGACATACATGAAGCTCAGGGGAGCAAAGGATCTGCAAATGTATCTCAATTCGGGAGAGGATTCCTTTACCGAAGACCGTAATTACCTTATAAAATTCTTCAGGAAAAATGTTGCCAATAATGCAGATTTCAGGTCGTACTGCGAGGAAAGAAGCATACACTGGCATGATGACTTCGATGTGGCATCGGGTTATGCTATCAAGGCAATGATGATCCTTCCCGAAAATTTTTCTTTACGTGACGACCTCATCCGCCTTTTTACTAAAGATAATGAGGAAGAGGCCGCCGAGAGTGATGAATTTATTAAGCAGCTGTTCAGGAAAACCATCCTCCACAGTGAGGAATTTGAAAAAATGATCAGTTCCAGGTCCAAAAACTGGGAACTGGAGAGAATTGCCCTCACCGATGTAATCATTCTGAAGATGGCCCTGGCCGAAGTGCTTCATTTCCAGCAGATACCAGTCAAGGTTTCACTCAATGAATATATCGAAATCTCGAAACATTTCAGTACACAGAAGTCAAAGCAGTTCATTAACGGTATCCTTGATAAAGTAGTTGCCGACCTAAAGGAGAAAGACCTTGTGAAAAAAACGGGAAGAGGACTTATCCAATAGATTCTTTTCAGGAGTAAAATATTTTGCTCCGATTTCCGTTTAAATAGTTAAATTAACAATTGATCGTGCACCGTCTTATACGCTTTACACTTCTTACGCTTCTTTTTCCTGCACTCAATATCAACATGCTCTCAGCCCAGAGCGGGAGCGGTGGTACCTATGAATTCCTGAACCTGACAAATTCAGCAAGGATTTCGTCCATAGGGGGAAACTTCCTGCCGGTAAAGGACAATGACGTTACACTGGCTTTGGCGAATCCTTCTCTGATCACTCCCGAAATGAATAATAACCTTGCATTCAGCTTTGTGAAGTACATGGCAGCAAATTATGGTTATGTTATGTTTGCCCATTCTTTCAGCAAGGCCGGGAACTTTGCCGGTGCGCTTCAGTTCATCTCATATGGCAGCTTTACGCAGGCTGATGCTTCAGGTACCATCACAGGTACATTCACAGCTTCAGAATATGCCCTGAACATCGGATGGGGAAGAGCGCTGAGCCCTCATTTCAATATCGGGGCTAATGCAAAACTAATTTATTCGGCCCTTGAAACATACCGTTCTTTCGGGATAGCCGTGGATGTGGCTGGAACGTATACTGCCACCGACGATGTGTTTAATGCTTCACTGATCTTCCGCAATATAGGATACCAGATCGTACCTTACACTACGGGCAATCATGAACCCCTTCCTTTTCAGATACAGATAGGGCTTAGTGAAAAACTGAAGCATATCCCGCTGAGGTTTTACCAGCTTTTTACTGACCTGCAAAGATGGGACCTTACCTATACTGATCCGAATAATCCGGCGAACCAGGCCGATCCTATCACAGGTCAGACACAATCAAAATCAGGGATCAGCAAGTTTGCCGATAATCTGATGCGTCATATTGTACTTGGAGGTGAGATCACAATTGCAAAGGTATTTGCTATACGCCTTGGATACAATTACAGGGACCGCCAGGAAATGAAATTATACAGCAAAGCCGGATTGGCTGGGTTCTCCCTTGGATTCGGCCTCAGGATCAAAATGTTCAATATAAGCTACACCTATGCCAGCATGCAGGCTGGTGGCAAAAATCCGAATTATTTTACCGTTGCCGTTAATCTTTCAGAATTCACAAAGAAGAAATAAGGACTTCGTATCTTTGCTCTTCTTATTGCCCTGGGATGTTTCTGCAAAAGCTTTCTCTTCTTAACTTTAAAAATTACGAAATTGCCGAACTGGCTTTTTCAGACAAGATCAATTGCTTCACCGGTAATAACGGGGTAGGCAAGACCAATCTTCTCGATGCCATTCATTATCTTTCGTTTTGCAAAAGTTTTTATAATCCGGCTGATTCTCAGAATATCAGGCACGGACAGGATTTTTTTGCAATCCACGGCAGTTTTCTGCGGAATGCCGGCAGTTCTCAGATGGTTCAATGTATTCAGAAAAGGAATCAGAGAAAACGGTTTCTTCTGAACAAAAAGGAATACGACCGCCTTGCCGATCACATCGGCAGTTTTCCTCTTGTCATGATCTCCCCTTACGACAGGGACCTGATTAATGAAGGTTCAGAGGTAAGGAGAAAGTATATCGACAGTGTGATTTCGCAGTTCGATAAGTTGTATCTCGACGACCTTATCCAGTATAATAAAGCTCTTACTCAAAGAAACGCCCTGCTCAAGAGTTTTGCTGAAAAGAATTTTTTTGACCAGGCACAACTCGAGGTTTGGGATGAGCAGCTAATAAGGCTTGGCCAGATACTGTTTGAGAAACGCAAAGGATTCCTCGAAGCTTTTATTCCGATTTTTCAGCATTATTATACCTATCTCAGCGGCGGGATTGAAAAAGTGGATGTGAAATATGATTCACAGCTTCGTGAAGGTGGTATGGAAATTCTGCTTGGTGAAAGCCTGAACCGTGACAGAGCGGCTCAGTTCTCGACTGTTGGAATTCATAAAGACGATCTGGAGTTCACTCTCGACGGCTTCCAGGTCAAGAAATACGGATCACAGGGACAACAAAAGTCTTTTGTTGTCGCTATCAAGCTTGCACAGTTCGATTATACCAGGGATATCAAGGGGTACATGCCTGTTTTACTGCTCGACGATATATTTGATAAACTCGACGACGTTAGAGTGCAGCAGCTTATCTCGCTTGTGAGCAACAATAATTTCGGGCAGGTGTTTATTACCGATACAAGCGAAGAGAGGATCCGCAGGATCTTCGAAGCAATGGAAATTGACCATAAATTTTTCAGCCTCCCAATAAAGGATTAATATGTTGGCAAACGGCCGTCCGCTAAAAGAAGTTGTTCAGGAGATCCTGAAGAAATACAGGCTCGAGGATCATCTCGACGAAACCCGGGTGCTTGAAAACTGGGGAAAGATTTGCGGTCCCATGATCGCATCCCATACAATTCACCTCTCGGTGAAAAACGGAATACTTTTCATAAGTGTTGATTCTGCGGCCCTTCGACAGGAGTTACAGTACCAGAAAGAAAGCCTGCTTGACAAACTTAACAAGGAAGCCGGAAGGTCCCTGATCAGGGATATTGTGTTTAAATAGGCACTGATACTTTATTTGATCTCGCATTTCAGTATTTTCTCATCTTCAAGCCAGGCTTCGAGAACATCACCTATTTTGACAGGTCCCACTCCTGCAGGAGTTCCTGTGAAAATGAGATCACCTGTGCGAAGTGTCATGTATTTCGAAATGTGGGCAATGATGTCGTCAAAGAAGTAAATCATGAGACCGGAATTCCCTTTCTGAACAGTTTTCCCATTCAGGTCAAGGTGGAAGCTGATGTTCCGGGGGGCGCTGAATTTGCTTTTCTGAATGAACCTGCTCACCGGAGCACTTTGGTCAAAGCCTTTTGCCACAGCCCAGGGAAGCGACTTTTTTTTCGCATTTTCCTGCAGGTCCCTGGCTGTCATATCGAGCCCCAGTCCGATTTCATCAAAATAGCCTGAAGCGAATTCCTTCTGAATATGACGGCCAACTTTATTGATCTTCAGCACGAGCTCAAGTTCATAATGTATGTCGGAGGAGAACCCGGGATAATAAAACGGGCGGTTCCTGATCAGGAGAGAGGTGTCAGGTTTCAGAAAGAACACTGGTTCAGTGGGAACTGCATTGTTGAGTTCCTGAATATGCTCCACGTAATTGCGCCCAATACAGATGATCTTCATAATTATCAGAATAGTTCAGTTTTCACCGATTCCTTGTTGAATCCTCTCAGTTTGATCTCGGTGACCACCTTTTTGGTTGAAAGGGGAAATTCACTTTTCATGATCCAGTCGTAATACGAAGGTTCATCCCTGAACACATCCCTTACTGCTTTGCTTTTGTGTTTCCCGAAATTGAACACTTCTATATTCTTATCATTGAAGATGATGTGCCCGATAAGATCTGCAGCACGGTTTGTAAAGCTGAAATCACTCAGGGCCTTGACGTCGTTGACCACAGGTTTAGAGATTATCCCTTTCTTGTCCTTGAATTCGGTATCATTATACCTGTCAAGCTGGGCCTTGAGGACCTCGAAGGTTGCAACGGTGTCGGCTTCCGCAGAATGTGCATTTTCAAGCTCTTTGCTGCAATAAAATTTATATGCGGCGCTGAGATTTCTTGGCTCCATCTTATGGAAGATGTTCTGGATATCAACAAACCTGCGGCCTTTAAGTTCCAGATCTACTCCGGCTCTCAGAAATTCTTCGACAAGCAGAGGGATGTCAAAATGGTTTGAATTATACCCCGCTATATCGCTGTTGTCAATAAATTCGGCCAGCTCATGCGCCACCTGGGCGAATTTTGGGCAGGCTTTAACATCTTCATCAGTGATGCCATGAATTTCTGTTGCTTCAGGCGGTATAGGGATTCCCGGGTTGATCCTGAGTGTTTTGATCTTTTGAGAACCATCTGCATTGATCCTGAGAAAACAGAGTTCAACGATGCGGTCAGTGGCTACTTTGATACCTGTGGTTTCCAGGTCGAGGAACACCAGGGGGCGTGTGAGATTTAATTCCATAATCAGATGGTTTGTGTAATGTCAAATTGTTCAAGGTACTGTGCCAGGCGGTTGAGGTATTGCCCTCCCAAAGCCCCGTCGATGACCCGGTGGTCGAAGGTAATCGAACAGATCATAACAGGCCTGATGCCGATCACATCGCCTTCGGGGGTTTCTATAACGACCGGGCGTTTCTTGATGGCTCCAACCGCAATGATTGCTGTCTGAGGCTGATTGATGATGGGTGTTCCCATGACTGTACCAAAGGAGCCAAGATTTGTGAGGGAAATAGTTCCCCCCGAGATTTCATCGGGTACAAGTTTGTTGTTCCTTGCCCTGGCGGCGAGATCATTCACGGCTTTTGTGATACCCAGCAGGTTGAGTCCGCCGGCATTCCTTACCACCGGAACGATCAGGTTGTAGCTGGGAAGGGCGACAGCCATCCCCACGTTCACTTTTGAATGTACAAGGATCTTGGTCCCGTCAACAGAGACATTCACCATCGGATAATCCCTTACAGCTTTCGCAATAGCCTCAATGAAAATAGGGGTGAAGGTGAGTCTTTCGCCATATTTCTTCTGAAAACCGTCTTTGTTCTTCTCTCTCCAGCTCACGATCCTGCTCATGTCTACTTCAATGAAGGAAGTTACATGCGGCGAAGTTTGCAGGGATTTAACCATATGCACTGCAATCAGCTGCCTAATCCTGTCCATTTCGACAATACGGTCTTCACCGGCAACGAAAACCGGAGTAGGTGGTTCTGCTTTTAGAGCCTGAATAAGTGGTTTGACTGCGGAAGCTTCTCCGCTTCCCCGCCTTGAAATATATTCCAGGATGTCCTGCTTTGTAAGCCTGTCGTCTTTCCCGGTCCCGGGAATGGAATCCAGTTCTGTGAAAGAAAGACCTTCCTGCTGTGCTATGCTCCTCACCAAAGGTGAATAATACCTGCTTCCCGAAGGAATGTCGGCAGGGGAAGCTTGTTGTATTGCTGCCTGCTGAATCACTGCCTTTACAGACGGGGCGTTCACTTCTTCCTTCCTCCCGGGGACTGTCTCAGTATCAGCAGCTGCAGCAGGCTTTTCTCCGGCAGCGGACGAGGATTCAATCATTGCAAAAACCTTTCCTACAGGGACCACATCTCCTTCGCTGAACATTTTCTTCAGCAGTGTGCCGCTGGTGGTCGATACGATCTCCGAATCAACTTTGTCGGTGGCTATTTCAACAAGGGCTTCTTCGGCTTCGACCTTCTCCCCTTCGTTCTTCAACCATTTTGTGATAGTGACCTCGATCACACTTTCTCCTAACCTTGGAACAACTACTTCTGTTTTAGCCATATGCCTTTGTTATAAGGTGCAAAGATAGTACAATTTCTTATTTAAAATCATTCAAAATAATGTGCTATATTCTTCCCATATCCCTGAATCCCTTGAATAAAATATTTACGTCGTTAGCAAGATGGTAGTCCCGTGCATAAAGGATATTGAGGCGATTCCTGTCTTCTTCGCTTATCTGTTTTGATTTCAGGGCATCCATTGGATTCAGCACCCCTTTCTTGATCAGGGGAACGTGCTGGGCGTTTTGGCCCGAAACAGGGGTATAGCCAACCCATGATTTCCTCGCCAGCAGGATCAGAACCAGGTTTCTTGCGAGACCAAATGGTTTCCTTACCAGGAATATACAAAGCGGGTAAAGCAGGAGGAGGATGAACCCTGCAGTAAGGTCAAACACTCTTTTGTTCCTGCGGTTTGACTTTTTTGTAATGGCGTTGATGTCGACAACATACAAATCACCGCTGGTGTTGATCGAATTGCTGCCGATTATTGATAGACTTTCAGGAGGGGCTATTTTATAATCAACCTGGGCATCTTTAAGTTCCGACATTTTATCGATGATCACCTGGGCCGGAACATCCCTGGCACAAAATATCACTTCGTCTATTTTATGTATGGTAATAATATCCTGTATCTGTTCAAGGTTTCCGATAAAGCCGTTTAGGTTTCCCGAAAGCGGGCGGTAGCTTACCAGTCCGACGAAAGCCGGATTCATACCTGCTTTCTGTAAGAGATCAGCGACCCTTTCAGATTCTTCTTTCTCGCCTACGATCACAAACTTTTTATTCTTGGCCGTATTCAGCCTGAACCCGCTGATCTTCGAAAAATGAAGCAGCAGCCTCATTGCAAGCATTATCGCAAGGCCCCACATGGCACCGAAAAGGATGAGTGCTCTTGAAAAACGGTAATTCTCGCTGAGCAGACTATAAAGTAAAAGGATGAGCACTGTTCCGGCAAGCATGCCCTGGAAGACTTTCCTGAGCATTATTGGCCTGTCATAACCACCGCTGACGTAAACGCTGATAAGCCATATAAGGATATAGACAGGTACTGCTATCTGCATGAATTCAGGGGGATAATGCCCTCCATAAGGAAAAATAAAGTTCTTTTCCCAGTAAAAGGTCATGAACAGCATCCCGGCGAAGATCAGTGCTGCGTCGAGTAAAGGCAGGAAGATACGGTTCGCAAACCGGGTGAGAATAGAGAAGAAAGCCCTGAGGTATATTGCAGAGTGGATTATAATTGAGAAGGAGCGGGCATTTCCTTTGGAAAAATGCTTGCGTGCAAAAATGATCATCGCGTTGTAAAAGATGAACACATAGTTCAGGCTGCTTTTTTTTGTGCTTTCGCCTTTATAATGGATGATCCTCGTGCCCGGATAATAATAGTTTTTATACCCTGCTTTCGTGATCCTGTAACTGAGGTCTATATCTTCACCATACATGAAAAATGATTCATCCAGCAATCCTACTTCATCCAGGACTTTCTTCCGCAGAAGCATGAAAGCGCCTGCCAGTACATCTATTTCATGCACCTTGTCTTTGTCCATATACCCGAGATGATACTGGCTGAATATCCTTGATTTGGGAAACAGGGAAGAAAGGCCGAAAATTTTATAAAAAGCAACGAGTGGTGTAGGCAGGGCGCGTTTCGATTCCGGCAGGAATTTCCCCTTCCCGTCTATCATTTTTACTCCCAGTCCGCCTGCATCGGGGTGTTCATCCATAAAAGCCGCGACTTTTTTCAATGTGTCGTCCTCGACCAGGGTGTCGGGATTAAGCAGAAGAATGTACTCCCCTGCAGCAATTCGCATGGCCTGGTTATTCGCGGTGGAAAAGCCAAGGTTTTCTTTGTTTTCTATCAGGATGACATTGGGGAATTTTTCCCTTACCATCTTCACGGATCCGTCAACAGAACTGTTGTCAACCACGAATATTTCAGCGTCAAGTCCTTTGGCAGCATTCATGACCGAATGCAGGCATTGTTCAAGGAAATACCTTACATTGTAATTGACTATGACTACCGATAATTTCATTCGTTTGCCCAAACTGTAAATTTAATGTATTATCAGATAGCTCCTGCATCTATCATCTGAACAACTCTTTCAATTGGTTCATCCTTGCCTTGGGGGTCATAAATTGTTTTAAGGTCATACCCAAAGATCCTGGCAAGGGTTTGCCATATAAACGCATTAAACCCTCCTTTAAGTTCTTTCACAATCACAAAGGTAGAAGCGCCGGTTTCCCTGTATATCAGTTTGATAAGGATCTTTCCCTGGGAATAGGTCATGTCACGGATCTGATCGCCGAACTGGGCATCAAGTTCTCTCTCTGATTTCCTCAGAAATGCTTTTCTCTGCTTATCGTTTTTAATGGTATCCAGTACCGACTTGATCTGCTTCAGTTTTATCCCGGCTAACCTGGCATAGGGGTAAACGATCCGGATATTATAAACAAGCCTGTCGAAGCGGGCAGCATCTTTCCTTGTATCAAATTTTCCGGGGGGAAAAATAACAACGCCGTTCAGGTCTACTGCAGGTAATGTGTCTCCCTTCACAATTTTCGAAGGCAGAATTATTTTAGTAGTATCCTGGGAAAGAAGGGATAAAGGAAACGATAAGGCAAATATGCACGACAGTAAAAGTATTCTCATCCGGAATCCAGGTGATTAGGCCTTAGCATAAACGGTGAGGGCTGCCGGTTTAGTATCAGGCAACCTTAAGCCTTGATAAACTTGTTTTGTTGAATTTCTCCTGTACAAAGGCAAGATTAACCTTAAGGCTTTTAACATTGGTTTTGGACGGGAATTCAAACATTGCATCATTCATAATGCCTTCAAGGATAGCTCTCAGCCCCCTGGCCCCGAGTTTGAACTCAATCGACTTTTCAACAATAAAATCCAGTGCCTCGTCATCGAAACTGAGCTTAACGTTGTCGATCTCGAACAACCTGATAAACTGCTTGATCAGGGCGTTTTTGGGCTCAACGAGAATCCGCCTGAGAGTGGCTCGGTCAAGTGCGTGCATGAACGTAACGATAGGCATCCTGCCCACCAGTTCCGGAATGAGCCCGTATGACTTTAGATCGACAGGCGAAATGTACTGCAGGATGTTGTCTTTGTCAACTTCTTCGCGTTTACGGTCAACTTTATAACCGATACGGTTAGTTTGCAGGCGGTTCGCAATTTTTTTGTCGATACCGTCAAAAGCTCCTCCTGTAATGAAAAGGATGTTATGGGTGTTGATCTGTATCATTTTTTGTTCAGGGTGCTTGCGGCCTCCCTGGGGCGGAACGTTTACCACAGAGCCTTCCAGCATTTTGAGAAGGGCCTGCTGTACGCCTTCACCCGACACATCCCTGGTGATCGAAGGATTATCGCTTTTGCGGGCGATTTTATCGATCTCGTCAATGAACACTATCCCTTTCTCGGCTGCTTCGATATTGTAATCTGCAACCTGCAAAAGCCTGGCCAGTATGCTTTCAACATCCTCTCCAACATATCCGGCCTCGGTCAGCGCAGTGGCATCAGCAATACAAAACGGCACATTGAGCATCTTCGCAATGCTTCTTGCCAGGAGAGTTTTACCGGTACCGGTTTCACCTACAATGATGATGTTGGACTTTTCGAGTTCAACATCGTCGTCCTTGGCTTCTTTAGCGTATTTTATCCGCTTGTAATGATTGTAAACAGCTACTGAAACAACACGCTTGGCCTCTTCCTGCCCTATCACGTACTGGTCAAGGTAGCGCTTTATCTCATGTGGTTTAAGCAGGGTGATCTCCTGAAAATTCATTGATTTCTTGGAGGTGAGTTCCTCTTCCAGAATAGTCTGGGCCTGCTGAACACAGTTATCGCAGATATGCCCGTTCAAACCTGCAATAAGAACTCTTGCTTCACGTTTTTCCCTTCCGCAGAAAGAACAGCGCTCTTCGGTTTTTGTCATTACTGTGAATCTTTCTTTGACTTAACGAGGATCTCGTCAATCATGCCATATTCCCTGGCTTCTTCTGCAGTCATCCAGTAATCCCTGTCGGCATCCTTGAGAATCCTTTTGTAAGGCTGTCCCGAATGCTGGGAAATGATCTCATACAATTCTTTTTTAAGCTTCTGGATCTCCCTTGTCGTGATCTCGATATCAGAGGCCTGTCCTTCGGCGCTGCCCATTGGCTGGTGGATAAGAATACGGGAGTGTTTAAGCGCAGTGCGTTTTCCATTCTCACCTGAACATAAAAGTATTGCACCCATTGAAGCAGCCATCCCGGTACAGATCGTAGCTACATGGGGATTGATGTACTGCATGGTGTCATAAATGCCAAGGCCTGCATATACAGAGCCTCCAGGAGTATTCAGGTAGATCTGTATGTCTTTGTGTGAATCTACCGATTCGAGGAACAAAAGCTGGGCCTGTATGATGTTCGCAACATAATCATCGATGGGAACTCCCAGGAAAATGATCCTGTCCATCATCAAACGGCTGAAAACATCCATGGTTGCAATATTCAGCTGCCTCTCTTCGATGATAGTGGGAGATATGTAATTTGCCGAAATGCTCTTGTATTTCTCAAGGCTCATGCTGCTGATGCCGCGGTGCCTTACTGCATATTTTGAAAATTCGTCCATGTGCTTTGGGGGTTAGGGATTAGGGATTAGGGATTAGGGATTAGGGATTAGGGATTAGGGATTAGGGGATTGTGTTAGTCTTACCCTTCACCCAGTCACCTTTTTACTTTGTTACCATGTTACCTTATTACCTTTTTAACTCGTTACCCTGTTACCTTGTTACTTTGTTACTTTGTTACCTTGTTACTTTGTTACTTTGTTACTTTGTTACTTTGTTACCTTGTTACTTATTCTCATTCTCGTGATCATGGTCATGATGATCGTGGTCATGGTGATCGTGATCGTGATGATCGTGCTCATGATCGTGTGCATGCAATTCAGAAGCGATTTTTATGAATTCATCATAGGATACTTCCTTTTTTACGATGCCGAGTGTGGTCTTGAAAAGCCCCATCAGCCTGGCATTGTAAAGCTGGTCGTTGATCCTCTGAACCTGTTCTTTGTTCTGCATGAATGCATCTACGATAGAATCATATTTCTTTTCCATTTCAGGATCGACAAATTCCGTGCCGACCCGGCGCAGCATGACAGTCCTGATATAGTTCTTAATATCTTCATCGCTCACACTGATGTTGTTATCCCTGATAATCCTGTTTTCGATCAGCTGCCACTTCATGGATTCCCTGAATGACGGATAGTCTTTTTCAATCTGTTCAGCTGTGAACTTACCTTCATTATATTCGAGAAGCCAGCGTTTAAGGAATTCGTTGGGGAGCTCAAATTCTGTAGCTTTTACAAGGGTTTCAGTCGCCTTGTTAAAAAAGATCCTGTCTGTTTCCTGTGCGAAGCTTGCAGAAGCATCTTTTGCAATTCTTTCCCTGAACTGTTCCTCTGTCTCAATGGTGTCACCCGGATAAACCTTGCTGAAGAATTCGGCTGTCATTTCGGCAGGTGTCATCTCGGGAGCTTTGGTTTCATCAGCAGTTTTTGCCTCTGCATCGACACCTTCAGTTTTAAGAGGCAGCTCTGTCTGTGCACCTTCCCCGGGTGAAACCGGTGTTCCGAAACGGAGGCGGGTTTCGTCAACATACTTGTCGATCATGCTGTCGTCAACCTTGATCTCATAATCCTCTACTTCGGTCTCCGGCCCAAACGGGATCTTGAAATCCGGGGCAAACCCGATATCAAAAAAGAATTCAAAACTGGTCTGTGTCTCAAAGTCAACCTTAGAATTTTTTTCAAGGCTGGGGATAGGGTTCCCCAGCATGTTAAGATTCTGTTCCTTAATATAATTGGAAAGGGAGTCGGATATCAGCTTGTTCACTTCTTCGGCCAGAACTGCTTTTCCATACATTTTGCGGATAAGTCCTGATGGCACGTGTCCCGGGCGAAAGCCAGGGATGTTGGCTTTTTTCTGATAGTCTTTGATAACTTTGTCAACCTGTTCTTTGTAATCTTCAGGTATGATCTCCAAACGGATCGTTGCCGTAAGTTCGCCTGTGTTCTCTTTTGATAAATTCATGAGACCCTGTTATGTTTAATTACGTTGAAATTTTCGTGCTGCCTAGCAACAGTTCGCCTTTATTTATTGTGTGCGGATGAAGGGAATCGAACCCCCACATCTTTCGATGCCAGCTCCTAAGGCTGGTGCGTCTACCAGTTTCGCCACATCCGCATCTGCTTAAATTTTTAAGCCTGCAAAGGTACTAATTTTTTCGTTTACGGCGTTATCCTAAAGATGAGAAGTCAAACAACTTGTTATATTTGCCCGTAACCACATTTTATTATGAGGTTGCGAAATGTGATATTGTCTATTCTCCTGTTGCTTTCCATCTTAAAGACTGCAAAGTCCCAGTCGATGTATGGTAATGTTCTTGGCAATTATGCCGGGGTAAACAGCATCCAGATGAATCCCAGTGCACTGCATAATTCGAAGACCTGGTTGGATATTGAATTCCTCGGGTTCGGGGTCTTCCTGCAGAATAACTACCTCTACCTGCCAACTAATGAATACAAATTCGCACATTTCTTCCAGAGCGGGTATGAGTGGCCCACCCATTCAGAAGGTTATGGAACCGAAGTCCGTAACTTCTATCATTATGAAAATATGAGGCCGAAGAATATGTTTGTGAATACAATGGTTATGGGACCCGGGGCTATGCTAATCTGGGGAAAGCATGCCTTTGCAATAACTACCTCGTTCAGAAATGTTGTATCGCTCCGCAATGTCCCCTACGATGTTGCAAACTTCATCTATCACGGACTCAATTACAGGGAGCAACAGAAGATCAATTACCAGGACAACCGTCCGTGGATGTTATCCCAGATGGCCTGGGCAGAACTGGGCCTTACGTATGCTTATGAGGTCTATGCCCGCCGATTTAGCCGGGTGACAGCAGGTATTACGGTAAAGCGTCTTTTCGGGTATGCAGCAACCTACATGAGGACCGAAAACATTGACTATACCGTGATTGACGATTCGACCCTGCAGATCAATAATCTCAAAGCCGAAGGGGGCATTTCCCTTCCCGTAGATTATACCACAAACCAGGCAATGGGAACAACCGCATTCAGGGGAGGATGATTTGGATTTGACCTGGGGTTTACTTTCACCAGTCTCATCCGCCCGCACCAGGAAATGGATTTTGATAAATTTTGTGCCCAGCGTTACGACGATTACCTTTACCGCATTGGTGTGGCTCTGATCGACGTGGGCGGTGTACGCTTCAAAACAAATTCTGAGAAAATTGAGATTGACAATCGTTCGTCATACTGGGACCAGCTGACAAAAATGAAATTCAGGAGTATTGATCAGATCCTTGACACCATCAGTTATAAATTTTACGGAGATACTGCCTCTGCCACGGTCTCCGATCGTTTTACGCTCTGGTTGCCTTCGGCTCTAAGCATTCAGTTCGATTACCATCTTACAAAGTATACTTATGTGAATGCTAGTCTGATATATCCCATCGTTCTGGCCAGGAATACGTTATCAAGGCCGGCCGAACTGTCCATTACTCCAAGGTATGAAAAAAAATGGTTTGAAGTGAGCCTGCCGATATCACTTTATAACTGGTCCTTGCCCAGGATCGGGCTTGCCGTAAGGGTTTACGGAATCACAGTGGGTACCGATAAGCTGGGGGCTTTCTTTAATATAAGCAATTTTACCGGAATGGATGCCTATATTTCGATAAGGTATTTCCTCAGTAAAGGTTCCTGCCGTGACAGGAATAACGGCAGGTGCGGAAACCTTGAGTTTGGACCCGACTAATCAGTCCCTGGTCCTGACATCCAGGGCATCCCTGAGGGAGTTCCCCATAAGCATGAAGGCCAGAACAAGAAGCAGAATCGCAATCCCAGGGAGAATGGCCAGGTATGCATAATCGAGGATGATGTAGCCGTAGTTTTCTTTGATCATCGAACCCCAGGAAGGGACAGGGGGCTGAACTCCCAGGCCAAGAAAACTCAGGCCTGCCTCGAGCAGTATGGCCGAAGCGAAGTTGGCGGCTGATATGACAATGACCGCAGCCAGAATATTCGGAAGGATATGCCTGATAATGATCCTCGAATCGGAGAACCCCAACGCATGTCCAGCCTCTACGAACTCCTTCTCCCTCAGGCTCATGACCTGTCCGCGTACCATCCTCGCCACATCCACCCACATCGTAAGCCCCACAGCCACAAAGACTTGCCAGAAACCCTTCCCAAGAGCGAAGGTGATTGCAATCACAAGGAGCAGGGTGGGGATTGACCATACCACATTGATAAACCACATGATGAGATTGTCGGCCCAGCCCTTGTAATATCCAGCAATGGCGCCAAGGGAAACGCCTATCAGGAGCGAGATCAGGACAGAGATGAAGCCGACCGAGATACTTACCCTGGCACCGATGATAAGCTCACTAAGGTAATCACGTCCGAACCTGTCGGTTCCCAGCCAGAATGTTTTTGTTTCGGGTAATTTAACTTTGCTGACAGGAATTTTATTTTCGGGGTATTCTTCCGACCCTGCCTCTGAATAAGGCTTGTAATACAATGTGTCGCAGCTTAACCTGTAACCGCTTACCGGGACCACTGTAAAAGCGGCTTTTTCTCCTGCAAGCATGGTCATGAACCATCCGGTATATGATACGGGTTGTGATTTGGGGATAAAAAGAACCTGAACTTTAAATCCAGGTTTTTTTAGACCCAGCTCAAGAAATTGTTGATTCGCATAAGGAGTTTTATCAGGGGTAATAAGGTAACCGAGGATAGCCAGAAGGCAGACGAGTCCAATGAACAGGAGAGAACCAAAACCCAGGGGGTCATGACGGAACCTCTTCCAGGCAAGCCGTGAGAGTGAACCGGAAATTTCGCGGGTTTGTTTTCTGAACAGGTTCAATGAAGCCGTACTTTTTGCAAATTTAATTTTTTTTTGTACTTTTGCGGCACTAAATGGTGGTCGTAGCTCAGCAGGTTAGAGCGTCAGATTGTGGATCTGAAGGTCGTGGGTTCGAGCCCCATCTTCCACCCATCAAAAAAAGCCGTCCCTTGCTGACGGCTTTTTTACGATTACCAGGGGCTTCCTTTATTTCTTTTTGTCAGGTTTGTTATAGCTGTCGCGATACTCTTCCCACTTAACATTTTTATATGCATCCTCTCCGAAATAATGGATCACGGGAGCGAAATTTTCGGAGGTCATAAAGCCTGGAACCACAGAAAGAACCTGGCTCTGCTCGTTTAAAAACACATATGAAGGGTAGGACATTTTGCCTCTCAGAAGTTCAACTGCAAGCTGGTTGTTCCCGCCCCTGCCTTTGGGATTTTTGTTTGTGAATTTCACGGTGTCGATCACAATGGTATCCTTGGTCTCTGCATCCAGCTTCACACAGTAAAAATTCTTCTGCATGTATTTTGCAATATCAGGATCCATAAAGGTTTCCTTGTCCATCTTCTTGCACCAGCCACACCAGTCGGTGTAAACATCAACGAACATCTTCCTGGGTTTCTTCTTGTTCATCTTATAAGCATCAACAAAGCTGTGCCATTCGATGATGCTTTTCTGTTCCTTTTTTTCCTGGGAAAAAATCGTCCCCGGAAGGATGATAATAGCAATAAATATATACTGCCGGATGAAATTTCTCATGTATTCAAATGTTAGTCCCTTGCACGATCGATCTCCCGCTTCATGTCTTTCTGCTTCAGGGTATCTCGCTTGTCGTAGGAGTGTTTTCCTTTGGCCAGCGCAATAGTAAGTTTTGCCAGGCCTTTTTCATTGATAAAAAGAAGTGTGGGAATAATAGTCAGCCCTTTTTCCTTCACCTTCACATGGAGTTTATGCAGTTCCCGTTTGTTAAGTAAAAGCTTGCGTTCCCTTTTCGGCTCATGGTTGTATATGGTGCCAAGAGTATATTCGGCGATATGCATGTTCATCACAAAGAGTTCTTCACCCTTGAAACTGCAGAAGGCATCGGCAATGGAGGCTTTTCCTTCGCGGATCGATTTGATTTCCGTGCCGGTCAGCATTATCCCGGCAGTGAATTCCTGCAGCAGGAAATACTCGAATGACGCCCTTTTGTTTCGTATGTTGATGGTTTTCTCCATGGCTCAGGCTGCAAAGGTACGAAATTAGGGATTAGGGATTGGGGATTAGGGGTTGGGGATTGGGGGTTGGTTGTTGGGGATTGGTTGTGGGGGATTGGGCATGCAAGATGCAGGATGCAAGAGTTTCTTATCCTGTATCCTGCATCGGCGCGAAGCGCCTCATCCTGCATCAGATTATCAGAGCTACCCCGAACAGCCAGTTCACCGGTGCCTGGGGGAAATACCCATTCATCTCGTGGTAACTGCCGCCGAGAAGATATGGATACACCCATGCATTGGATTCATACAATGCGCTGAAGATATTATTAAGCGTGAAGTTGAAGGCGATCTCTTTCATCCAGCGGGGATGAATGGCCCAGGATGCACCTAATCCGTTGACAAAGTAATCATGAAGCGAACGGGCGTTGCTCGAAGTATTGTCAATGTATTGTTTGCCTATGTATCTTGCATTCCATGAGATTGAAAGATTTTTTACCGGCTTGTAAGTCAGGATGCCATTACAGGTTATATCAGGGGAGAATGATAGGTTGGTTTTCCCAAGATAAACCGACTGCTGACCCATGAAATTCCAGGCTGAATCATACATATCGGTATATTGTGTGAAGTCTTTAATCTTGTTTTGACTAATTGTTACAGCCATATCGAAATGCAACTGTTTACTGATATCGAGACCGGCTGATATTTCTATCCCGAGGCGGTAGGAGTGAGGCACATTCACCATAATTGCTTCCCCAACCGAATTGATCTCCCCTGTAAGCACAAGCTGGTTCCGGTAATCCATATAAAACAGGTTAGCATTGGCTGTAAACCAATTGTATTTGGCAGTGTACCCAAGTTCATAATCGTAAAGCCGCTCCGGGACCGGCATTCTGTTCGTGTCGGCATCCTTGTAATTGTCACGGTTGGGTTCTCTGTTGCCTATGGCAAACGAACCATACACCTGGTGGTGAGTGTTGAAAGAAAAGCTCAGTCCGAGCTTCGGATTGAAGAAATTGAATACATGTTTCTGGTCGAGGGTCCTCAGGTCCTCAATGGTGCCGCTCAGTTTATAATTTACATAACGGTACTGCAGGTCGGCGAAAAGACTGAGTTTGCTCCATAAGGTGTAATTTATCTTGCCGTAAACGCTGAAATCCTTTTTCAGTCCGTTCCCGTCATACCAGTTCCATTCATTGTTGCTGGTCGAGGCATAGTGCGCCCAGATGATCTTGCCAAAAGAATTGCCCGAGTAAAGACTTCCCGCCCCCCCCACGATCAGGTTGAGATTGTCGTTTGGCTTGAAATTACTGGAGAATGTAAATCCCCATAACCCATTGTCAAGCATTTTACGGTTGACCAGGTTTGTTTTAGTGATCGTATCACCCCCTATAATCACATCGGGAAGTCCGTAAGCCGAAAATGGATCATCCTGGTAATAACTCTCGTAATAGCCTTTGCCTTTTGTAAAATACACTGCAAGGTTCAGATCCCAGTGAGGCAATAATTTCTGGGAAAAGATTGCCTGGATATGCGTCTGCACATAGTTGTCGGTCTCATTCTTGTAATATTGTATCTGCCCGTTCTGGTCGTAATACAGGCCCATCGGATTGAACCTGCGGTTGGTCGAAAGAGAATCATAAGGAACGCCACCCCAGGCCTGGTAAGTCTTTTCGGTACCAGAAAACGCTATGAGACGGAGGGTAGTTTTCTGACCGTAATATCCTGCCGAAAGGTACCATGAACGCAGGTTTGAGAACGCCCGGTCGATATAGCCGTTTGAATGAATGTACGAAAAACGACCATCAACGCTCAGGTGGTTCGACAGCAAGCCGGTGCCAAAACTAAGTGTCGATTTGATCGTTTTGTACGAACCAGCCGAAACATCAAGCTCGCCGTAAGGATCTGGTTTTAGCTTTGTTGTCTGTATGTTGATTGAAGCTCCGAAAGCCCCGGCCCCGTTGGTTGATGTACCCACGCCCCGCTGTATCTGGATGTTGTCTGAAGATGAAGCGATGTCGGGGAGGTCGACGAACCATACCCCTTGGGATTCAGGGTCATTCTGGGGTATTCCGTTGATGGTGACATTTATTCTTGTAAGGTCTGTACCGCGGATGTTTATGCCCGTATACCCAATGCCTGTACCCGCATCGGATGTTACTACAGTGGATGGAGTGTTCTGGATCAGGTATGGCATGTCCTTACCCAGGTTGGCGCTCTGTAGCTCTTTGGAGGAGATGTTTGTGTAGGCGATCGGGTATTTGGACTGGGCCCGGGTTGCCGTTACATTGACTTCCTCGCCAAGGATGGCAGCCGGCTCCATCACAATATTTACAGATGTGTCTCCCCTGAGCTTCAGTTCGATCCTGAGGGTTGCATAGCCAATGTAAGAGGCCTTCAGAATGTATTTTGAAGGCTTGATGTTGTTGATTTTAAACCTGCCGGTTTCGTCGCTTACGGCGTATTTACCGCTTTTTTCGAGGACAAGGTTGGCTCCGATTAGGGTTTTGCCATCCAGTTTGTCTCTGATTGTTCCGTTGATTTTACATTGCGAGTAAGATGTAATACTCAGCAAAATTACGGCTGCCGCACCTGAGATTATCCTGAGGGCGGATTTTGTTCTGTTTTTTTGCGTCATCATAAGTTATACGTTTAGGATTTAAACTGATAACCTACAACAGAGGCATGCTGTAAAGTGATACTCTTGTTCCTACGCCGGCATTATCCGGATCAGGTTCAGAGGGTATGATCTCAGCCCGTGTCTTAAGGCACCCCTATTGGAAAGTTGAGGCAAAGGTAGGAAAATTTAGTATTTACGATTTACGAAGGACGACTTTAC
>SESG01005057.1_pt1 | contig 29802 bp, 11 predicted proteins | sample 3171421 | NCBI WGS metagenome assembly SESG01 (sample SAMN10866946, study PRJNA518727) | freshwater metagenome | biome: subpolar coniferous forest; feature: holomictic lake; material: water; isolation source: holomictic Lake 227, 6 m and 8 m depth | place: Canada: near Kenora, Ontario | collected...
TAGGGTTTTGAACACTCCTAAATGCGAAATTCGGATATCACATCTCACATTTGACATCTTCGTGCAAGTCCCGTTCAAATGACGACCGTTCAGATGACGACGACACATTATTGGCACCTGAACGATGGAAAGGATTCCGTGATCATCCGCCCCGGGGGGTGGGAGTCGGATCATGGAATGTGGCCGAAACCCTGTTTTTGCTTGATTATTTAATTCTTGTCAGCCTGCCTGATGTCGCCAAAACGATGGATCTCTATAGGGATGTTGAGCAACAGGGGAGATTGTTTATTTTGATGAAGTAAACCAGGAAGTTGAAGGGTTGGAAATCTGAAATCTGAAATGTGAAATCTGAAATGCGAAATGTGAAATCTGAATTGTGAAATGTGAAATCTGAATTGTGAAATGTGAAATCGGAACTGAGTCCTGAAATGTGAAGTGTGTGTGGGGGGGGGGGGAGAGACGGAGCTAATAATAGTTCACAGTAACGTCAAATGTTCCTGTATAACTTCCGACAGGCTGGGCATTGAGCAGTTTAAGCGTTGCCCCGATGACAAAACTATCGGAACCGGTTACGTCCAGGGTTCCTGTCAATCCATCCAGACCTGCTGAGGCAGTCCGGGCTAAAAAAGAATCTACATGCATGGGGTTTGCACCCTGGGTAATGGTAACGGTATTATCGGGAGGGAGGGTGATTATGTATTCTGAGCCGGCGGAACCGGAAACGGAGTAGGCTGCAGGGGCCGGAAAGGGCGACAGGGAGAGTAATCCGATATTTGCCGGGATCGAGGCAATTCTTACCCCGGTGGTGGAGAGTGAAACATTCACAATCCCCGAGGGAACCGTCATGAGACCAAAGTCAAGGGAATGATTCTGGGTAAGCGAAATAGGGGTGACGATCTCCCCATGAATTGTATTGGATGTGGTGGCGCTGTTGCTGTGGGGAGGCAGGGCAGGTTGTGCGAATGATAGGATACCGGCCAATGACAAAACGGTGGTTAAAAACCATAACTTTAATAACCGCTTATTTGTATTGGGTACCCTCATGAACCGTTTTGAACCAATAAGATGGTGGATGTTAAATGTGTTTGTGTCGTTGCCGAAATTGAAAAGTTAACAAATGTACCGGATGCCGGCAACCATGCAACTGACAAATTGATTGTTGAATTGATAGATCTGGAAAAACTTCAACCGCCTCGAAAACCTGAATAATAAAATGTATTCTTAAAAACTGTTATGCCAAAAAGAACAGCCAGGAAGACTGTTCTTTTTGGTGATAACAGGAACTAAAATTTAGTTATAGTCAATGGTAACATTAAAGGTACCGGTGTACTGGCCTGCATTCTGGGTTGCACCAACATTCAGGGTTGCACCAACTGTAAAGGCATCAGCGCCTGATCCGTCAAATGCACTGGTAGCTCCTTTGGAACAAACCCATGAGTCAACGGTCATTGTGTTTCCTGCACCGCCCGGAAGATGGGTAATGGTGATAGGAGCAACAGGAATCGTGATGGCATAGGTTGCACTTGCCTGTCCTGTACTGGTGTATGAAGCGGCTGTACGGGTTGTTCCGCTTAAAAGCTGAACATTGGTTGCAGTCGGGGAACCTGCGGTTGATAATAAAACGGTACCAGCTGTTCCGGTAACTGCCATCTTGCCAAATTCCAAAGGATTGACAGCGGTAAGCGTAATAGCTGTTTTGATTTCAGCGTTTGCATTGTTTGATTTGGTTGATCCGCTCTGAGCCATTAAATTGACTGAGAAACCGGCCAGCATCATGATCGCTGCGAAAAGGATGATCGTTTTTTTCATGGTTGGTTTTTGTTTTGTGATTTAATGTTAATTACTGTTTGATTCAATTTCATTTTTTCCTTGCATATGGTTCATTGCTTTTAATTACCTGGTAACAAAAACAAAGCAGGATGCTATGCTACAATCCTTGGTTTTTCTTTTCTTTCTTTAAACAGTTCAGTGTTTTTAAGAACTTGGTTAGACTTTTGTTTATTTGTCTGCTTCTTTAGTTTCTTGTATGCTGTGCCTCAAACATCTTATTCAATTACTGTGCCAGTAAAATGAATGTGGAGCTAATTAATTGATAAAGTGTTGTTTGTGAAATTGGCAGAGAGGGTAGCGCTTTTAAAAAGTCTTAAAATGGGATAAATTGTCTCAAATTGGTTGTGCAAAGGTGAAAAAATCTGAAAGGAAATTAAAGGCAAATCCGGTGGCGATTTCTTAACCATTATTGATAAAATCATCTTATTCAATAAGATATAGTTTTCAGTGAACAATTTCATCTTCTAAGAACATGCAAATATATAAAAATATTTTACTGTATGCAAACGTAGTTCAAATAAATGCCACTAAGAAGCACGGTAAAAGGATTTTACAATTTACCGGGTATGGTTATTAACAAGAATTAACTACAATATGTTTTTATATCGCTCAATTGGCTCGATTGCCTAGCTTGTCGTGAAAGCAGGATACGGGTTCCATCCCTGTACCTGTTAATAACTTCCTGCTCTCTAGGGTATATGCCTTTCACCGGAACTTGGTTACCCGTTTTTCTTCCACAATACTTTTTTATGCAGACTGCCCACGCTGTTGTTCAGGTCGATGAGGAGCATCTGGGCATCGGTATTTAAGTCAAGTTTATGCAGGATTCCCCCTGCCAACTTATCGTGGAAGAGCAGTTGGCCGAGTACATTATACACATATACATCTGTTTCCGCAGTTACCTGCTGCAGGTCGATGATCAGGTTTGTGCCATTGGAATAGATCTTCCCGGGGAGTTCATTCTCCGCAGGGGTGATCCCAGCTCCGAAATGGAGCACAAACCTGTTTGGACTGTCGGTTTTTGTCGCGCTGAAACCATAGGAGTTCAAAGTTTTCATGTTCTGCGTGAGGTGCAGCTGCATATCCTCCAGCACCAGCGTATCAAAATTTGCAGGATCAAAATTGCAATGGATCGTATAATCCCCGTTTTTCCCTGCTAAAAAGCTCACGGGTACTGTCGGGTTGCCGGCCGGGGTAGTATAGTACCTGACAGAGAAATTATCATTGAGTTTGGTAAGGTAGAGGCTGGGAGCAGTTAATTCGGTGCTGAACAGCTTCTTTGCCCCGTTTTCATCGGAGGGATATCCGAATCTCAGATGGATCTCATCGTTGCCATAACCACCTTCGGAGGTCACCGTCAGGCTGAGCAGGCTTACGGCCTGTGCCGCATTTTTAAACCAGTTGGTGTCGCTTTGTACACGGGCCGGATTGTCGACCGTTAAGGTTCCCGCAGCAGCGGTATGCACAAAATACCCTTGCGTGGGCGCAATGAACCTTGTCACTCCGTTGGTGCCCGGGCTTCCTGAAATGGAATTGCAAACACCGTAGTTGCTTGCAACCGGATTCCAGATCCACATGTCATACCCGCCCCCGCTGCTGACAAGACTTGACCGTGTCCATCCTGAGGCGCTCTGCCAGTCCATTGACGAGGGATAAGGGTTGCCAACCAGGTTGAACCCCTTCATGGCTGGGTCAGTCCCGCCGGTGGTTACATTGTAGCTCACGGCACCGTTGTTTAAATTGCCGGTGAATTGTTTCATTGGATTTGGATTCTCCACCGAATAGAGGTAACCCCTGCCGACAATAAAATTCAGCCCCGGGTTTGCCGTGGTCCAGTTGATGGTGGAGGTGGTGTCAACCCTGGGGATCCAGAAACTGGTCGGTTCATCCCACACATACATATCATACCCCGTACCGTTAATATAATTGCCGGCAGGCAACCATGACCCTGTGATACTCTGGCTGGCAACAGGGGAGGAGATGAAATGCCATTTTTCCGCCTTGGTGCCCATTGAACGCTGGACCGTGGCAGGAACGTTGCTGGTGTTATGGATCAGGGATGCATTGCCTGTCAGCCCGGATTGGAGTACAAAGCCTGCTGTGCCACCGTTGTTGGTGAGCGTACCGGTTACATCCAGTTTTACGGTGGGAGCAACCGTAAATTTCTTTCCTGAATTGATAGTGAGGGAATGGGTTACCAGGAACCTGGTATTAAGGGTAACCCCGTTTGCATTGTCAATGGTGAGGTTGTAGGCTTTATTATTGAGGATCAGATTGCTGCCGATAGCCTGGGGGGTAGAGCCCGAATAGATCAGGGTTGGTGAGTTGGTGAATGCATCGAGGCTTCCGGCGGTGGCTGCCAGGGTGTTTAGTAACGTCAGGCTCCCGTTTAGGGTAACATTCGCCGTGTTATTCACCGTCAGGTTGTAAATTTTATCAGCATTGAATGCGCCTGAGGGAATGGACTGAGGCGAAGTGCCTGCAAATTCCAGGGTTGTTGAATTCGTGAAGAGATCCAGGCGCCCGGCAGTAATGGCCAGTGTGTTGAGCAGTTTCAACGATCCGCTTAATGTCACATTGGTGGCATTGTTAACGGTCAGGTTATATACCTGGTTTGTAAGAAAAGCTCCGGAAGGGATGGCCTGCGGTGCGATTCCGGCAAATTCAACAGTTGATCCCGAAGCGGAAGCATCAATCTGCGCTCCGTTGGTAAAGGTCAGGGCCCCTTTCACGGTGAGCTTAAACCCGTTGGTGACAAGCCTGTAGGTTGCCTGCCCGTTGGTGATGCCGGTAACCGAACGGTTTTGGTCAAGCAGGCAATGATTAACCGGAAGGTCGTCAAACACGATACTGGCATCTGTTGCGGGAACAATGTTCTCTGTCCAGTTTCCCGCAGTATTCCATGCAGTACTGATCGTGCCTTTCCATTTGTTGCCCAGTTTTTCCCAGGCTCCCATGGTCGGGCCGGTCCTGGTATTGGATCCGTAGTCGGTGGTGATACCTGTGCCCGTAACGCCCGTGAGGGCAGCTGAAATTTTATAGTCGATTGCCTGGGTTCCGCCTGCATTGGCAAAGGAAGGTGTAACAGCGGAACTGTGGGCGTCAAGCCCGGTTACAATAGGCAGTGTGGTTTTATTGGTTGCATTGTAATAGCCTAAGACCCCACCGGTTCCCGTTGTGAAATAATCATTGTAATCGAGGGTGAGATTTGTGTTGACGGCATAGTTGAAATAGGCGCAATAATGCAGGTTTGATCCGCCGGTGGTTGAACGGGCATTCACCAGGATATTGTTCCTGAAATTCCGGGTGTTGGTAGTCGCTGCACTGTACAGGGCGAAGGATTTACTGGTGATTCCCGAAGCAAGGTTTCCGCCAATATAAATCGTGTTGAAATAGAGGTTGTTGTTATTGCTGGCAGCGCCTGATTCGTAAATACCGTAAATGGTGGTTGCCGTGTTGCCTGCAAGTGATATGATATTGTTGGCATAGGTAGCAGCGCCGGCACCGGTCCTGATGCCGAAAACGGAGGCGGTAGTGGAACTGGCCCCTGTCACGGAGAGCCCGTAAATATAGTTGCCCGAAACCATATTGGCGCCTGTGCTGCCGTAATAGTAGATGCCGATAACGGATCCTCCAAAGGAGGAAAAGGTGTTAGTCAGGTTATAGATTGTATTGCCGCTGACAGTTTTCAGGGTCGCCGTGCTGAGCGCTATTCCACAAGCCGCAGCGGTATTGGAGGAGGAGTTATTGGCGTTGGCGATCGTCAAATCATGAATCGTATTGTTGGTAATGGTGTTTGTCCCGTTTGTTGTAGCAATACCGCAGACCCGGCCTGCGTTCCCGGTTGTAACGGAATTTGTGGAATTCTTAAGGTTGGCGACGGTGTTGTTGTCAATCGCGGCTGTCCCGGTACCTGTGAAATAGATACCTATAAGGCTTTGGGCATCGGTCGTGCTTGCTGAGCCGGTCTGGATACTGTTGGCGGTGGTTGTGCTGCCGATAAGGTTGTTGCTGATGGTTGTGGTTCCGGCAACCCCGGTTTTATAAATTCCCAGGAAGCTTGTTGCATTGGTGGCAGAGTTGTTCCCCGTGGTGATGGCGCCGATGACGTTTTTTTCGCAATCAACGGTACCCGTAGCCGAGATACTTATTCCATATACGGTAGAGGCAAGACTGTCGGTAACCGTAATTGAACCGGTACCGGTTTGTGCACCGATGGTGTTGCCGGTTGCGGTGCCTACATTGACGGTTCCCGCCACAATATTGATACCGGTCCATGCCGCATTTAAATAATTGCTCCAGGCAATGTTCCGGATGGTATTGTTCTGAACGTTGCTGACGGTGGCGGTCCCCACGTTCATGTAGATGCCGTTGAAAGTATTATTGAAGGCTTTTGTCTTTGTCCATGCCGACCCGCCGCACAGGGAGGTGTTTCCTCCAATGTAGTTGCCGGTAACCGTGAAGCCGACCCCGGAGGCATTATTGACCAGTATGGCATTATAGGCAACACTTGCCGTTGGCACAAAGGAGGTGGTTTCGTAAAAACTGTTACCCGTAACCGACCAGCCGGTATTATTTGAATAAATGTTGATGCCATAAGAGGCAGTACCGTTCTTCAGGAAATCATAAAAGCTGTTGTTGCTGATGATATTCCCGCTATTCAGGTAAGTGGCCGAGCCGGATGCGTACAGGGCGTTGACAGGCCTGCCTGCGGCATCGCTGGTTATGTTGTTGTTATCAATGGTATTCCCGGAGTTGCCATTGCCGGCGGTGGCCGTTGAAAACAGGATGATTCCGTAAGACCCGCTGGTTCCTGAGCCCTTTATCGTTGAATATTTTATGGTATTATGTTCAGCCGTGTTGATAAACCTGATGGTGGATGCGGAGGTCCCGGTGTTTGCGTTGGTGATCACCATGTCTCTCCCGGCCCCGGCGGCATTCACACTGCCATCGATCGTTACGTAGTCGGCACCGTTAAGGTCGATAAGCGGAGTATTGAGGTTACCCGAAACAGTGATGCCGGAAATGGTAGGAAAAATTTTCACTGAACTGTAACTTGAGGTTCCGCCTGCGCCTGCATAGCCGCTTTGGTATAATACGGCCGCAGCGGTTTCAATGGTACTCACTTTTATCCTGATCTCGAGCGCCCCGGTATGCGTGCCGTTGTTTATCTTGTCAAAGGCATTTTTCAGCCTGGGATAGGTTGAAAGCAAGACAGCGCCCTTATATACATCGACATTCAGGTTTAATATCCCTTCCAGGGCCCCCATCGTTGGGGTTCCTGCCCTGGTTATGGCTAAATAATCGGTGGGAATAGCAGCTATTGTTGTGCCTGCCAGCAAGGCCGAAGAGGGCATGTAATCGGTGGGGATAATGCCCCCGGGATTGGCAAAGCCGGGGTTGAGGTTGAGGCTGCTGGCATCCAGCCCGGTAACCAGGGGAAGTGAATTTTTGTTGCCGGAATTGTAATATCCCAGAACCCCTCCGGTTCCGGTCGTATAATAATCATTATAATCAAGTGTCAGGCCGGTACTCACCGCATAGTTAAAGTATGCGGCATAGTGCAGACCGGATCCGCCGGTCGTTGAACGCGCATTCACGAGGATATTGTCGCGGTAATTGCGGGTGTTGGCTGTTCCCGCACTGTACAATGCAAAGGACTGATTGGAAACTCCCGTGCCAAGGCTTCCGCCGATATAAACAGTATTGAAGTAAATATTGGCCGTGGTGCCGGAAGTTCCGGGATCGTAGATGCCGTAAAGCGTTGTTGCCGTCGTTCCCCCCAGGTTGATTATGTTGTTGTAGTAGGTGGCCGCACCGGAATTAATTTTCAACGCATAGATCGATGCACCCGTGGTACCAATGGGAACCGAGAGATTGTAGATGAAATTGCGGGATACGATATTGGTCCCGGAACTGCCGGTAAAATACAGCCCGATAACACTCCCGGCAAAGGAGGCATAGGTATTGGAAAGGTTGTAAATGGCATTGCCTGAAACGGTTTTCAGGGTGGCGCCCAGGGTGACGATTCCGCAAACTGCGGCTGTACTGGAAGCCGTGTTGTTGGCATTGGCAATCGACAGGCTGCTGACATTGTTGTTCATGATCGTGTTGGTGCCGCTCACGGAGGCAATCCCGTTTACCAGGCCAGGAGTGGCAGTGGTGGCGTTTGTGGTGCCGTTAACCAGGTTGGAAATGGTATTGTTGTTGATTACAATCGTACCGGTACCTGCCGAATAGATGCCGTAGAGGGTCTGTGTATTCGAGGTGCTTCCCGAGGATGCATTGATGCTGCCGGAGGTGGTTAAACTGCCGATGGTATTGTTGCTGATCGTGGTGGTCCCGGCAACGGCGGTTTTGTTGATCCCGTAAAAGTTTGTCGCCAGGGTCGATGTTGAATTGGCCGCTGTGATGGAGGCGATCGTGTTAAACTCACAATCCACAACGCCTGATCCTGTAATATTGATACCGTAAACATTTGTGCCGGTCAGGCCACCGGTGATCAGCAGGGAGCCTGTGGTGTTGTCATCACCGATCTCGTTGCCGGTATTGGTGCCGACATTTACATTGCCGCCTGCTACCGCGATCCCGGTCCACGGACCGACGCCTGAATTGCTCCAGGCCATGTTCTGGACGGTATTGTTTTGTACGCTGCTTACGGTCGTAGTTCCCACGGTCAGGTTAATGGCGGTGAAGACATTATTGAAGGCATTGGTCTTTGTCCATGGCGAGCCTCCGCATAACGCTGATTGGCCGCCGATATAATTGTCGGAAACGATAAAATTCACCCCGGAGGCATTGTTGATATAAATGATGTTATAGGCAACGGCAGCAGAAGGCACAAATGAGCTGGTTTCATAGAAACTGTTCCCCGTAATGGTAAAGGCAGTAGTGGCAGTTGAAAGGTTAATGCCGTTCGAAGCGGTGCCATTCCTGAGGAAGTCATAAAAGTTGTTGTTTGTGATCAGGTCGCCGCTGTTCTCAAACCCTGCCGATCCAAGGGAAAGCAACACGTTAACCGGCCTGCCGCCGGAGCCGCCTGTGATATTGTTATGGTCGATAATATTTCCGTCATTCCCGTTGCCCGAGGTCGCCGTGGAAAAGAGGATTACACCGGAATTTGCACTAGTTTGCGAGCCCTTTATATTGCAGTATTCTATAACGTTGTTTTCCGCTGAATTGATAAACTGAAGCGTTGCCACCGAAGCGCCGGGGGAATTGCTGTTATTGGCCAGGGTAAGATCGGCAGGACCTGCCTGGTTTACCCTTCCGTCTATATCAACATAATCAGCACCGTTCAGATTAATCAATGCGCCTACAAAACTGCCCGACACAGAGTAACCTGACCCTGTCGGATAGATCAGGATATTTGTGTAGCTGGCGCTCCCGCTTCCGCTGGCATTTAACACGCAGGAAGCTGATTCCGTGGTGCTGCCCGTTATCTGAAGCGTTATGTTCCCATTAAGGGTGCCCGCGTTGATGGCATCAAAGGCCGCCTTTAAGGTTGAATAATTGGCACCCACACCCCCGACTGTTGATTGTGCAAGGCCATTATGAGCCCATAACAGGCATATCATCGTTACGGCGCAAAGCAGAGTATTGATCTTCTTCATAGAACGGTGCAAAATTTCATAAGTAAAACAATCATTGTGCCAGAATTCAGGGAAATTATCAGCGCATTGAACCACCAGTACTTACAGAAGGCGAATAAATACCCTGAAACCATAAAAATCTCAAAACGGGAAACGTAGTCTCAAACTGGTTGTCGAATAAAGGAAATTTACCTCCCGGGTGGATCATGGGTAAGGAAAATAAGGATTTATCAATAGCTTTCAACGTTTTCGTTCCGGCAAACTAATTCCTTTCAGCAGTGGTGATTACCCTTAATCAAGCGCAAAGATATAAAATTATTTTACTGTATGCAATAACCGGTCCTTGAAATAAATATTCACAGCACTACATTTCCCATCCATACCTGTTGGTAATTTATGGAACCCAGGCTCCTGGCCCGGGTACCCGGAAAATCATGGAAAACGACGATATCGGGGTTCCTGAAGCTTTTCTTTAACTGGTTCGCGGTTAGAGGCAGAATGCCGGAATGCCGGAAAAACCGTTAACGTTTGGTTCCCGGCCAGATTATTTTCCGGCTCAGGTGACCATTCGGGTTCCTGATGATAACGATCACCATCTGGGCACCGGCAACCAGGTCAACGGAATGCAGTGTTTTTCCGGATAACATCCGGTGAATCAGCAATCGTCCCTGCGCATCGTAAACCCATCCTTCGGTTTCGCAGGCGATGAGACTGAGGTCGATGACCAGGAAATGGCCGTCGGCATAAATCCTGGCAGGTAGTTCATCGTTGTAGGCGCTGTTGTCGGGGCCGAAATGGAGGATAAAGCGGGTTGGGCTATCCGAAGTCGACGATTCGAACGAGTAATTGTTGTTTGTCTTGAGGTTTTGCACGTAATGTTTCTGCAGGTCCTGGAGCATCACGACGTCGAATTTGCCCGGGTCGAAGCTGCAGGAAATGGTGAAATTGCCATCTGTTCCGGGCTTGAAATAGACAGGGACCGAGGGATTTTCACCGGTATTGGTGAAATTGCGGACCGACAGCTGTTCTGATAGATTTGCCATGTATAAGCTGGGTGCGGTGGCAACCTCGCTGAATAATTTTTTAGCACCGTTTACATTCTCTGTATAATTGAAATTCAGCAATATTTCATCGGTCCCGTTACCGCCGCCCGATTGAACGATCAGGTTGACTTTATTGATCTCCTGGCTGGTGGTTTTAAACCAGGGTGCGTTGGTTGGGATGCGCACGGGATTGTCAAAGCCCAGGGCGCCTGTTGCGGCAGCACGAACGAAAAAGCCCTGCATGGGGGCAATATAACGGGAAGCAGCATTGGTCCCCACCCCATCGCCGTCATTGGAGTTGAATACCCCGTAATTGTTGGCGGCCGGGTTCCATATCCACATATCGTAGCCCCCGGCCGAGTTCATCAGGCCGGTCCTGGTCCAGCCTGTGGCTGCGCTCCAGTCAATCGCCGAAGGATATGGATTGCCGACAAGATTGAACCCCACCAGGGCTGGATCGGAACTGCCACTGCTAAATCCATAGCTTACAGGTCCGTTGTTCAGCGTCCCGGTGAATGTTTTCGTAGGATGGAGGGCCTGGACCGAGTAGAGGTAACCGCGGCCGGGAACAAAATCGGCTCCCGGGTGGATGGTATTCCAGTTGACGGTCGCGGTTGTATTGAGTTTGTAGATCCAGCAGTTGGTAGGTTCATTCCAGATGTAAAGGTCGTAGCCCGTCCCGTTTCCGTAACTTCCTGAAGGCAACCACGAACCAGCTGTTCCCTGGTTCGCACTGATATCCTGGTTTGAGACTGGGGGGGACAGGAAATGCCATGCCTCCTTTGAACCACTGATATATCGCTGAACGGTTGCGGGGACATTGGCGTTGTTATGCAGCAATGAGGCGGTGCCCGTTGAATCGGAAAGCAAGAGAAGGCCTGCCGTGCCCGCATTGTTGGTGAGCGTCCCGGTTACGGTCAGCTCCCTGGCAGCGCCAATTGCCAGTAGCTTACCGGTGTTTATGACAAGGGAATTGATTACGGTGAGGTTGGCGTTCAGTGTGACCCCGCTGGTATTGTCAACGGTCAGGTTATAAACCGAGTCGTTCAGGAAAAGGTTGCCCGCGATGGATTGTCCTGAAACGCCGGCAAAAACCATCGAAGGTTGTGTTGACTTTGCATCCAGTTTGCCATTGGTTGCCGTCAGCGAATTCAAAACCCGTAACGTGCCACTGAGGGCCACATTGTACGGGTTGTTCAGGGCAAGGTTGTAAATCGAATTGTTGACAAAAGAACCTGCCGGTATAACCTGGGAAGACAATCCTGCAAAACCCACCGTTGAGGTGGAGGCAGAAGCATCGATCTGGGCGCCGTTGGTAAAGTTCAGGTTCCCGGTAATGGTTAGCTGTTTCCCGTTTATAACCAGTATTTTAAGGCTTTGGGCATTGATAATGTCTCCAACCGTCCGGTTCTGATCGAGAATGCAGTTGTTGACGGGGGAGTTGTCAAAGGTGATGTTAACCCCGGTGGCCGGAACCTCATTTTCGGTCCAGTTGGCGGCAGTCCCGAAGTCGGTGCTGGTACTCCCCTTCCAGGTTACCAGGTTTCTTTCCAGGGCTCCCATTTTGGGCGCCGGGTTCCGGGTAAGCCCTGTGAAGTCGATGGTTACTCCGGTGCCGGCGACACCGGGCAATATGCCGGAAGTATAATAATTCCCGGGCGATGTGCCGCCGGCCACCGTGTAGCCGGGGTTGATGTTCAAACTGTTTGCATCCTGCCCGGTGGCTGTTTTCCATAGGGCAAGGCTCGCTTTGTCAGAGACCAGGTAACCCAGCATCCCGTTGGAGCCCGTTACATAATAGTCGTTGTAATCGATTGTCAGGCCTGCGGTTCCGGACAGGTAAACGGCATAATGCTTGCCGGTGCTGCCCCCTGTACGGGCATTGAACAAAATATTATTCCTGTAATCCCGGGTGGCATTGTTCGATTGGTTCCATAAGGCGCAGGTCGAGGAGGTTGTCCCTGAAACAATGGTCCCGCCGATATAGACGCTGTTAAAAAGGATGCTTTTTGTATAGGTTGCAGCGGTGCTCTCTTCCCAGATGCCATTGATTTTGCAGCCGATGGCCACATCTGTTCCCAGGTTGACAATATTGTCGTAGCAGGCGACATTGCCATTGTTGAGGTCGATGCCGCGCAGACTGGAGGTTAGATCGGCGGAGGCAACCGAAAGGCTGTAGATGAAGTTGCCCGACACGGTGAATGTGCCTGTCGCGGGGCCTGTATAATAGATCCCGGTAACATAAACCTGGGCCGTGGGACTGTTATCCGATAATGAATATACGGTGTTCCCGGTTACCGCCTGGGTTGTGGAGGCCGTTGCAGAGGTTTGTGAAATCCCGATAACGGAAGCCGAGGATGCGTTCGACGACTGTTTGCTGGAGGTGGTAAGATTTCTGACGGTATTGTTGGTGATGGTGTTTGACCCGGCAATGGTGGCGATTCCCCTGGTGCGGGATAGGGAATTCAGGCCGGTGTAGGCATTGGTCAGGTTCGCAATCGTATTGCCGGTAATGACAGTAGTCCCGATGCCGGAACTGTAAATGCCGTAAACATCCTGTTTTGTTAGGGAAGCTGAGGCGGCAGAACTGACAAAAATGCTGTTTGGCGTGGTAAGACTGCCGATCAGGTTATTGGTGAAGGTTGTGTTTGCCACGATCCCCCTGACATAGATCGATTCAAAGCCATGGGAATACCAGGCGGAGCCGACCGTGGTGATGGAGCCGATGTTATTCCCGGTAATGTTGACGGTTCCCGCGCTGTTCTGGATCATGCCGTGCGAAGTGGAGTATCCGTTTGTTTGCCCGTCGAAAACGACTGAGGGAACGCCTGTATAACCGCTACCACCCCCGGTCAGGTTGATGGCAGTGACCACACCACCCGTGATGGTGGCGGTTGCCGTGGCGGGCGTGGTGCTGCCTGAGGTGGAAAAGGTGATGACGGGCGGGGTCGTATATCCGCTTCCCCCGCCGATCAGCGTCAGGGCTGTCACGACCCCGCCCGTTACCGTTGCGCTTGCAGCCGCTGCCGGGGTGGATACGACGATTGATCCTGTGCCGGTGGTTGCCCCGATGGTATTACCGATGACATTGACATTGCCCGAATAGACAAAGATCCCGTCCCAGGGGTTTGCCTGGATACTGGTGTAGCTGATGTTCTGGATAAGGTTGTTTTGCACCGTATTGGTGGTGCCGGTTGCACTGCCGGTATATATCCCGCAAAAATAATGGGGTGTGTTTGAATTCACGGTCCATGCGGTTCCGCCACAATGACTTGCGCTGCCCCCGATATAGTTGCCGCTGATCATGTGGCCGTCGCCGGTCATCACCCTGATGACATTATAATTGGTGGCCGCCGAGGGGATGACAACCGTGGTTTCATAAAAACTGTTGCCGGAGATGGTCCATCCTGTTGCGTTTGATGCAATATTCATCCCGTAGGAGCTGATTGCCGGGTTGATGAAATTAAAAAAGTTGTTATTCCGGATGATATCCCCGCTGTTTTCGTGCGATGCGGTTCCGTTTGCAAAGAGGGTGTTGACGGGCCGGTTCCCGCCGGCATTGGTGATGTTGCAGAATTCGATGATATCGTTGTCGTTTCCATTCCCGGAACTGGCCGAGCTGAAATTGATCATCCCGGTGGCAGCGCTGGTGCAGGAACCCTGGATGTTGCAGTAACGGATCAGGTTGTTTTCGGCAGAGTTGTAAAACCGCAGGGTGCCGTTGGAGGAGGAGCTCCCCGTACTGGAATTGGCCAGGGTAAGATCAGCAGCAGCACCGGTTGCATTCACCCTCCCGTCGATGGTCACATTGTCGGCGCCATACAGGTCGATGAGCGGTGCATCAAGGTTCCCGGAAATGGTGCAGCCTGAAACTGTCGGGTAGATCAAAACGGAGCTGTAACTGGAGGTATTTCCTGCGCTCGTATAGCCGCTTTGGAACAGCATGGCGGAAGAGGGTTCGGTGGTGTTCCCTGTAATCCTGATTTCAAGGGCGCCCGTGTGGGTACCGTCATCTATCCTGTCAAAGGCATACTTTAACGAGGTGTAACGGGCTTGCAGCAAACCAGCCTTGTATACCGAAACATTGAGATTCAGGTTTCCTTCGATGGCGCCCATGGTCGGGGTCCCCGACCGGGTTAAGGAATTGTAGTCGGTGGTTATAGAGCTGATGGCCGTACCCGCAAGCTTGTCGGAAGCTGGGTAATAGTCGGCCGGATTGGTTCCGCCTGCATTGGCAAACAGGGGGTTGAGACTGAGACTGCTGGCATCTTTACCGGTTATCAAAGGAAGGGTGGTGACATCTGTCCCGTTGTATGATCCCAGAACTCCGCCGGTGCCGGGAGCATAGTAATCGTTGAAATCAAGGGTGAGATTGGTGTTGACTCCGTAATTAAAGTAGGCACAATAATTTTGACCTGTTGAGCCGTTGTCAGAACGGGCATTTTCGATAATGTTGTCCCTGAAATTCCTCGTATTTGTTGAAACTGCGCTATACAGGGCATAACTGTTAAGCGCCCCGGTAACCGGTGCCCCGCCGATATACACACTGTTAAAATAGAGGTTGTTGTTATTACCCGTGGTGCCGGTTTCATATATGCCATAGATGGCGGCGGCAGTGTTCCCGCCAAGATTGATGATGTTGTTGTAATAGGTGGCGGCCCCGGCGCCGATCTTGATGCCGTACAAAGAGGCGGATGAGGAAACACCGGTTACGGAGAGGCTGTGAATGAAGTTTCCTGCGACAATGTGCGATGATCCTGTGGTTCCAAAGTACAACCCGGCAACACTGCCGCTGAAGGTTGTATTGGTGTTGACCAGTGCATAAATGGTATTCCCGGTGATGGTGTTCAGCGTATTGGTGCTGGTTAGTGCGATACCGCAGACTGAAGCTGTGTTGGCCGCGGAATTGTTGGCGTTTGCATTGGTCAGGTTCCGGATAGTATTGCCGATGATGGTGTTTACGCCGTAGGAGGAGGCTATCCCGTTGACGACCCCGAAGGTTGCACTGTTCGCGTTGGTAGTGCTATTGGTGAGGTTGGCGATGGTGCAGTTGCTGACGATAAAGGTTCCGCCGGTGGTATTATACAAACCATAAACGTTTTGGGCGTTGGCCGAAGCGACTGAAACTGCCTGGATGCTGTTTGCTGCGGAGGTGCTGCCTATCAAATTGTTGCTGAAGGTGCTGGTGGCTGTGTTGCTCCTGCTGATCGCATAGACCGAACTGGCTGCCGTGGCATCGGTATTGTCGGCCGTGATGGCCCCGATCGTGTTGTTCTGACAAACGATGGTGCCGGCCCCGGCGATATTCATGCCGTAAACGGCAGTTCCGGACGCCCCCCCGGTAACGATGATGGACCCGGTGCCGGCAGAGGCGCCGATGGTGTTCCCTGTAACGGTCCCGATGTTCACCACGCCCGAGGATACCTGCAGGGCGGTCCATGCGGCAGCGCCCTGGTTGCTCCAGGCAAAATTCCGGATCACATTTCCCTGCACGCTGCTGGCCGTGGTTGCGCCAACCGTAAGATTAATGGCATAAAAACCATTATCGGCGGCCGCCGTCTTTGTCCAGGGAGAACCGCCGCACTGGGCAGCATTGCCGCCAAAATAGTTCCCCGAAAGGAGATAGCCGTTCCCCGAGGTGTTATTTATCTTAACGAGGCTGTACGACACGCCTGCGGCCGGCACGAAGGGGGAGGTTTCATAGAAACTGTTTCCCTGGATGGTTTCGGCGGTTGAATAGGCGCCGATGTTGATGCAACCGGAAGCGGCGGACCTGTTGAGGACATCGAAAATGTTGTTGTTGGTATAACTGTTCCCGGTGTTGTCTTTGGCGGGAGTGCCGGAGGAAAAAATGGCTGCGAGCGGCCGGCTGGCATCCGAGGCATTGGTTATGTTGTTGTTATCGATGGAATTTGCATTGTTTCCTGTAGTTCCCGATGTGGTGGCGATGGCAACAACCCCCGATGATGTATTGGTGGTGGAACCTTTGAGGATACAGTACTTTATGGTGTTGGAGGAGGCGTCGTTGATCAGGCGGATGGTTGCTGTTCCTGCAGCATTGGAACTGCTGGTATTGCTCACCACCATGCTCCTGGAGGATCCTGTTGCATTGACACACCCGTCGATGGTGACATTGACGGCTCCGTTCAGGTCGATCAGCGGTGCAGCCAGGTTGCCGGTAATGGAAATCCCGTTTACGGCCGGGTAGATGCTGACGGAGGTATAGGACGAAGTGCCCCCTGATCCGGTATATCCGCTCTGGTAAAGCGCAGCAGTAGCAGGTTCTGTCGTGCTTGCCCTTATTTTTATCTCAAGGGAACCAGTATGGGTTCCGTTGTTGATCTTGTCGAAGGCATCCTTAAGCCGGGCATAGGTAGCCTGGAAAACACCTGCCTTGTAAACATCGATGTTCAGCGTTCTTTCATACGCCCCGATGGTAGGGGTGGCGGCGCGCGTATAGCCTGAATAATCGGCAGGTACGCCGCTTATGGTCGTGCCTGGCAGAATTGCCGCGGGAATATAATCCGTTGCAGTGGTCCCGCCGGGGTTTGATAGCAAGGGGTTTGTTGAAATACTCCCGGCATCCTGCCCTGTGGCGGCTTTCAGATCGGCAAGGGTGGTTTTGTCGCCGTTGATATAGGCCAGTATTCCGTTGGTGCCCGTTACATAATAATCATTGTAATCAATGGTGAGCGAGGTGGTTCCAGCAAGCCAGAGAGCATAGTGTTTCCCGCTGGTTCCGCCCGTACGGCCGTTGTACAGGAGGTTGTCCCGGTAGTTCCTGGTTGAACTGCCTGAAGCGCTGTAAATCGCAGCGGTGGAGGAGGTGCTGCCCGAAGAAATGGCGCCCCCTGTATATACCGTGTTAAACCACAGGTTGCAAATGCCCGGCCCTCCGTTGTCCCAGATGCCGCTGATGGAATAACCCGTCGTCACTCCGGTGCCCAGGCTGACAATGTTATTGAAGCAGCTGACCGGACCGCCGTAAAGGCCAATCCCTTCGATCCCCGCGCCGGCATCGGTGGAGGAGAGGGTCAGGTTGACAACAAAGTTTCCTGAAACGGTATTGGACCCGGAGGAAGGGCCCTGGTAGAGGATCCCCGTGACCCGTACGTGACTGTTTGTGTTTGCGTTCGAAATTTCATATACCGAGTTGCCGGTTACCGTCTGGGTTGTGCCGCCCGTGTTGCTTTTCTGGGCGATCCCGCAAACCGAACTGATGCCGGGAGAACCGTAATAGGCATTCGCCGAAGTTATTCGCGCGGTCGTGTTGTTCTGGATGGTGTTTGACCCTGCCGTAGTCTGGATGCCGGTAACCGGTGAGGTGCCGGTAAAGCTGGTTTGGGCACTCCTGATGTTCATCACCGTATTGCCCGAAATGGTGTTTGTCGCGGTACCATCACAGCTGATTCCGGTCATTGTCTGTGAATTCCCGGTGCTGGTGGATAGGGCCTGGATGCTGTTGGGTGTAACAAGACTTCCGATCAGGTTGTTGCTGATGATGGTGTTCCCGGCAACCCCCGCTTTGCTGATCCCGTAAACATTGTTGCCTTTTGACCCGTCTGTAACAGTAGCCGAGATGGCACCAATAATATTGTTCTCGCAATCAACGACCCCCGTTCCGGCAATGTTGATGCCATAAACATTGGAGGAGGTTTCCCCGGCGGTGAAGGCAATGGAACCTGTTCCTGTTCCCGCGCCGATGGTGTTGCCGGCGACCGTGCCGATATTCACCCATCCGGCTGCGATGTGAATGCCTGTCCAGCCGTAGGAATAGGCGTTGTTCCAGGAGAAGTTCCGGATGGTGTTGTTCTGGATGCTGGTTGCAGCGGAGGTTCCGGCATTCATGTATATACCGTAAAAGGTGTTGTTGCTGCCGGTCTTTGTCCAGGCGGTGCCGCCGCATTGTATGGTCCCTCCCCCGATATAGTTGTCGGAAACCACGAATCCGGAACCTGCAATATTGTTGATCTGTATGATATTATAGGTTGATGAATTGGTGGGAATAATGGTGGTGGTCTCGAAAAAATTGTTGGCCGTGATATTGCAGCCCGTGGTATTGGAATTGAAGAAAATACCGTTGGAGGCCAGGGCGGGGTTCATGAAATTATAGAGGATGTTGTTGCTGATGATGATGCCGCTGTTTTCGTGGGATGCGGTTCCTTCCGAATACACGGCGTTGACTGGCCTGCCGGTCGATTCGGCAGTGATGGTGTTCTGGTCGATGGTAATGTTGTCGTTCCCGTTTCCCGCAGGGGCCGTCGAGAAAAAGATGATCCCGCCGGCTGTAATCAGTTCGGAACCTTTTATATAGCAGTATTTTACCGTGTTGTTCCCGGCGGAGTTGATAAACCGGATGGTTGCCGGGGTTCCCGTGTTGATATTGGTGAGAATGAGGTCTTTGGCTGAACCCGACTGGTTGACCCTCCCGTCAACTGTAACGTTGACGGCGCCGTTGAAATCGATCAGCGGTGCGGTGAAATCTCCGGTAACGCTTAGCCCGGTTAAGGTTGGATAAATCGTTACAGCGCTGTAATTGGAGGTCCCTCCGGAACCGGTGTATCCGTTTTGATAAAGGACTGCGGAGGCATTCTCGATAAGGCTTGCCTTGATCCTGACTTCCAGGCCGCCCGTGAGCGTTCCGTTGTTGATCTTGTCAAATACGTCTTTTAACCGGAGGTAGGATGCCTGCAGCACTCCTGCTTTGTAAACGTCGATGTTCAGGTTCAGGGTTCCTTCAAAGGCGCCCATGGTGGGGGTCGCAGCCCTGGGTGCCGAGAGGTAGTCAACAGTAACGGCGCTGATGGTGATCCCTGCCAGCTTGTCGCAGGTGGGTTCGTAATCGGTTGCGCTGGCGCCTCCCGCGTTAACGAAGGCGGGGTTGAGCGCCGAACTGCCCGCATCCTGGCCTGTCGCCGCGCTGAAAGCGGCCAGGGTCGTTTTATCGGAACCGACAAACCCCAGGACTCCGCTGGTGCCGTTGGCAAAGTAATCGTTGTAATCGATGGTCAGGCCACTGGTTCCGGATAGGTAAATGGCATAGTGCTTCCCGGAACTCCCCCCTGAACGGGTATTGTTCAGGATGTTGTCGCGGTAATTACGGGTGGATGAACTGGCAGGATTATACAGGGCGGCCGTGACGGTAGTGGTGCCTGGCGAGACGGAGCCCCCGATGTTCACGGTATTGAACCAGATACTGTTGTTGTTGGTTGAGCCGCTGTTGTCCCAGATCCCGTTGATGGCATACCCTCCTGTGATGCCCGTGCCCAGGCTGATGACGTTGTTTGCACAGGTTGTCAGTCCGTCGTAGAGTACGATCCCGTCCATATCGGAACCGGGGTCGGAGGAGGAGAGGGAGAGATCATGGACAAAATTGCCCGATACAGTGTTCGCGCCCGAAGGGGGACCCTGGTAAAAGATGCCGTTGGTTCGCACCAGCCGGTTGGGATGGTTGTTTGTGATGTTATAGACCACATTCCCGTTTACCGACTGGAGCGTGCCCGACGTGGTGCTTTTCTGGCAGATCCCCATGGCCGAGGCTGAACCGACCGATCCCCACAAACCATTCCCTGTTGAAATATTCCCTACGGTATTGTTTTGAATGGTGTTTGACCCCGCAGTCGTCTGGATCCCGATGGTGGGGGAGCTGCCCGTAAAGGAGGTCTGGCCGTTTTTAATATTGATCAGGATGTTTCCTGAAATTGTGGTTGTCCCCGTTCCGTCGCTGTTGATGCCGATCACGGTCTGGCCGTTCCCCATGCTCGTCGAACTGGCCTGGAAGCTGCCGGCAGTGGCCGCGCTTCCGATGGTATTGTTGCTGATGTTGGTTGTCCCCGCTCCCGGATTCTTGTAAATCCCGTAAAGGTTGTTTCCCTTATTGCCATCTGCCATGGCTGCCGTGACCGAGCCGATGATATTGTTCTGGCAGTTGATGGTGCCGGTACCGGTTATGTTAATTCCATAAACCGACGAAGAGTTGTCACCTGCATTAACCGTAATTGAGCCGGTCCCGGAGGCGGAACCGATGGTGTTTCCTGCAATGGTGCCGATATTGACAGCACCCGCGGCAACATGGATGCCGGTCCAGAGGGTGGCGTTGGAGTTGCTCCAGTTGATATTCTGGATGGTGTTGTTCTGAATGCTGGTTGCTGTAGCCGTTCCCACATTCAGATAGATGGCAAAAAAGGTGTTGTTGTTGGCATTGGTCTTGGTCCAGGCTGTACCGAGGCACGAAGGCAGGCTCCCGCCGATGTAGTTGTCGGAAACATTGAAATTAACGCCTGAAACATTATTGATCCTGATCACATCATATTCAACCCACCCGGTAGGGACGAAGGTGGCTGTTTCATAAAAGCTGTTGCCCGAAATGGTGCATCCTGTCGTATTTGAATAGAAGCTGATCCCGTTGGATGCGGTTGAGTTGTTGAGGAAATTATAGATATTGTTGTTGCTGATGGTGTTTCCACTGTTTTCGCGCGATGCCGTTCCTTCAGAATATACAGCATTGACGGGCCTTCCCGCAGGATCTGCCGTAATGTTGTTCTGGTCGACCAGGTTAGCGTCATTCCCCGGACCTGTGGCGGCGGTGGAAAAAAAGATAATGCCCGCCGAACTGCTCATTTCCGAACCCCTGATGGTGCAGTATTTAAGGGTGTTGTTTGTTGCAGAGTTGATAAACCTGACGGTGGAGGATGCTAAACCCGTATTGGTATTGGTGATGGTCATGTCTTTTGCAGCGCCTGCTGCATTCACCCGGCCGTCGACGACCACATAATCGGCGCCATTCAGGTCGATCAGGGGCCCGGCAATATTGCCGCCGATGGTTTTACCGGTAAGGGTAGGGTAGATGTTGACGGAGGTGTAACTTGCACTGCCGCTTCCGCTGGCATTCAGCACGGCAGAGGCCGTTTCGGTAGTGCTCCCGGTTACCTGCAGCGTAATGGCGCCTGTGATCGTGCCTGCGTTGATGGCGTCGAAGGCGAGTTTCAGCGTGGCATAGCTGGCGCCTGCCCCCCCAACGGTTTTCGTGGTCTGTGCATGGAGAGGCCGCCCGGCCAGCAGCGTAACTGTAACCAGGAAGAGCAGTAACGAAATTTTAATTCCGGCAGAAGTTCTCATTTTTCCTGATGTAAGATATCCTTCGCGGTCATTCCCGGGGTTCCCCGGAAACTCACCTTCTGATCCTTTTCCTATACAAAATTACGTGATGGCAGAGTTAAAACCTATTTTATTATGGATGAGTTGTGTATGTGTCACGAAATCAGCTGGTTGTTGTTTTTGAAATTAACTGACTACCTTGGATTTGAGATCGTTGACGGAAGTTCGGAGGCATGAAGATGTACTCTGATCTCGGTTCGGCAGGTGACTATACGCCACTATTTCCGGGAAGATTGATTGACAGGCAGATGGTATCCGCGACAACAGGAGCCTTATTTTAACAACCGGATCAGTGCAATTTCAATGGCCAGGAACACCAGCGCCAGGATGATGAACAGTTTCCACAAGGGTGTTCCCTGCTTTATCTGCCTGATCTCCTGTACAAGGGAACTCTTTTTCCCTTTGATGATGTGGATATCTTTGATCGACTGCCGCCGGGCCTGGTCCTCCAGTTCTGAAGCCGTAAAACAGGCAAGGTCCGACTCCTTCCGGTTGTAATTGAAGGAGAGTCCCGAGCTGATCTTTTGTCCGCAGGCAACACTGTAAAATCCAGCCTCTTTTACCTGGTCGTGCAGGTAGAGCGCCAGGTTGCTGCCCGAGCGTTTAGCCTCGGGGATGATCTCGAAGGCTGAATTCAGTTTCTTTAACTTGCACAGGTTGGTTTCAGAAACAGTATCGCCCGGGACCACTACGGTCTGGATGTCGCCGAGGGTATAAAACAGCGGATAGGTCGGATTACTAAGCAAGGCAATCTTATACAGGGTGGGCACGAAGATCATGTGTTTCGGGAACTTTGACCACGATTCATCCAGCGGGCTGCCGAACAGGTAAACCCTCCCCTTTTCGACAGGGGAGCTGACCAGGTAGGGCTGGTTGTTCTGCAACTTAAGCAGTACCTCCTCCCTGCTGAGCATATCGGGCGGTATCCTGTAATATTTATTGACCATCGGCAAGTCGATATTGTCGGGAAGGACGACCCTGCCATTGCTGTTTTTCTCGAATACGCCATTAAAAATCTCACTTTCGGTATTGACATAGGCAATGCGCTGGCGTGCGGTATCCGTTACCGTGTAGCCGGTAAGGTTTAACAGGGAGGCCAGGGAATTGTATGAGTCAACCCTTCCCCTTGCGGGGGGAAACAGGGCCAGACTGCCCCCGTTCCTGACAAAACGGTTTAATTCCCTGACCAGTCCTGACGAAAGCTCTTCGGGACTGTTTACGATTACCAGAGAGTTCGTGAAGATCTTGCTGTAATCAAGTTGATTCACCGCGCTGTTGGTAAAGGTTACCGCCGAATCACCCGAAAAAAGGGCATCCAGGAAATGGTTGCTATCCTTCTCATTGATGCTCAGCACGGGGATCGAAGGAAGAACCGGGTAGGAGAAATAAAACTTGTCGTCGTAAACGATCGGGTAGTCGGTCACTTCCACCTGGCCATACTGGATGCCGGAAGGGTTTTCAGTATAGGAAAGGGGAAGCTCCAGCGTAGCACCAGGGCCGATGTCGAAACTCGACAGCGCCTTTTGAACCGAGTTGATGGTAAGTTTAACAGGGACCTTTTCGAGGGAATTTCCCGATGCGTTCCTGATGCGTACCACCAGCCTGGCAGGTTGTTCCGGCTGATGCACAGGTGAGGGGAAATAGACGGAATCGATATAGAGGTTGTCTTTTTTGTCGGCAGCCAGGGGGACCAGGAACCAGCTGATGGCGGAGTCGGGCCTTGCCCCGTTCAGTGTGGCTGTTGTCTTCTGGAAGTCGGAAATGGCATAGGCATCGAAGTTCATGTTCTGTGCGCCCGGGGTCATGTCAGACTGGCGGTTGAATACCTCTGAAAGGTTCCGGGTGGCGGCGGAGATCTGTATCTCTTCGACCAGTTTTGTAAACTCTTCGGGACTCACAAAACGCTGATGCCTTCCCTCAAAATCGTTGGTCACCAGCATAAACAGGTCGGAGGGGGAGTAGGCCGAAACGATCTCCAGCGCTTTGGCCCTGGCAAGGTCGAACAATTTGCCGTCGGTCGACACCGACTCCATCGAAAAGGAGTTGTCGATGTAAATACTCACGGCCCGCTGCCCGGTGATACGTTTTTGTTGTCGTGAAGCAGGCAGGTAGGGCTGGGCAAATGCGAGGACCAGGGAGGCGATCGCCAGCAGCCGTGCCGCCAGGATCAGCAGTTGCCGGAGTTGCGACTGTTTTTTTGTCTCCTGCTGGATCTCTTGCAGGAAACGGACATTGGTGAAATAGACCTTTTTGAATTTCCGGAAATTAAAAAGGTGGATGAGCACCGGAATCACCAGTGTCCCTAAGGCAATTAAAAATAACGGGTTGACAAATTGCATGGCCAAAGGTAAAAAAAATCCCGGCACCAGGGCCGGGATTTTTGCGGTATAGACGCAATGCATGCGTCTATGCCACTTTTTTAAACCAGGTTAAATAACCCCCTGGTCGAGCATGGCGTTGGCGACCTTGAGGAAGCCGGCCACGTTGGCGCCTTTCACGTAGTTTACATAGCCGTCGCTGCCTTTGCCGTACTTGACACAGGCATCGTGGATGCTGCACATGATATGGTGGAGACGTTCGTCAACCTCTTTCATGGGCCAGCTGAGCTTCATGGCATTCTGGGCCATTTCGAGGCCCGAGGTGGCAACGCCGCCGGCATTTACCGCCTTGCCGGGGGCAAAGAGAACCTTGTTTTCCAGGAAGAGTTCAATCGCCTCGGGCGTGCTGGGCATATTGGCGCCTTCGGCAACGCAGATCACGCCATTTTTAATGAGGTTGGCTGCATCATCCTTGCCCAGTTCGTTCTGGGTTGCACAGGGAAGGGCGATATCGCATTTGACCTCCCAAGGGCGTTTGCCCTGGTGGAACTGTGCGTTCGGGAATTCATAGGAGTATGGCTTCACGATGTCCTGGTTGGAGGCTCTCAGCTCGAGCAGGTAGTCGATCTTTTCGCCGGAGATTCCATCGGGATCATAGATATACCCGTCGGGACCGGAGATGGTCACGACTTTGGCACCCAGTTCGGTTGCCTTGATTGTGGCACCCCAGGCAACATTGCCGAAACCGGAAATGGCTACGACTTTACCCTTGAAGGATTCACCTTTGGTTGCCAGCATCTCCTTGGCAAAATAGACGGCACCAAAGCCGGTAGCTTCCGGACGGATCAGGCTTCCGCCCCAGTTGAGACCCTTCCCGGTGAGAACACCGGTGTTTTCACGTGCAAGCTTACGGTACATCCCGTAAAGAAACCCGATTTCGCGGCCGCCTACGCCGATATCACCGGCAGGCACATCTGTTTCGGGTCCGATCAGTTTCCAGAGTTCCAGCATGAACGACTGGCAGAAACGCATGATCTCGGCATTTGATTTTCCCTTGGGATCGAAATCGGAACCTCCCTTGGCGCCGCCCATGGGCAGGGTGGTGAGGCTGTTTTTGAAGATCTGCTCAAAACCCAGGAACTTGAGGATGCTGAGGTTCACACTCGGGTGGAAACGCAGGCCGCCTTTATAGGGACCGATTGCATTGTTGAACTGAACCCTGTACCCGAGGTTTACCTGTACTTTCCCGCTGTCATCAACCCAGCATACCTTGAAGGTTAAAATACGGTCAGGCTCGACAAGCCTGTCAATGATGTTTGCCGTTTCGAAGTGCGGGTTTTCATTGTAAACCTCTTCGATCGATTCCAGAACTTCCCTTACAGCCTGGAGGTACTCATTTTCACCCGGATGTTTTTTCTCCAGGTTGTTCATGATTTTCTCTAAGTTCATGTTAATACAGTTTAAGTGATTATTGACCAGTTATTGTGATGTTTTGATTTAGCTGGGTTTGTGAAGAAAATAACAAATGCAAAAGTACAGGGATTAAGTAAATTAACCAAACAAAAGCATTGAAATATTTATCTGGAAACCTTGTCCAGAAGCCTCCCGTGGTCGAATTTATTGATGATATCGATCGATCCGTCAGCCTTGTAGAACACCTCTTCGCCGTGCTTCAGGTTCTTCACATAATGGGTGATCTGCTTGGTGATCCCGTTCTCGTAATAGGATTTCTGAACACCGTCGCCGAGGGTGAAAAGTCCCTCGCCAACCACCAGTCCGCCAGCATCATAATAGAACCACGGGCCGTCGGGCATCCCATGGATATAGTTGCCGTCGGTTTTCATCAACCGGTTGGGATAGTATTCGTTATACCGGCCGTTAAGGGTATCGTTCCTGAAGTTCGACTGGGAAACCAGTTTGCCCGAGCGGTCGAAGGTCCGTGTAATCCCGTTCAGGTGGCCATTGGCGTAACTCTGCTCCAGCTGGATATATCCTGATGGATAGTAACTTTTGAAAATGCCTTCGATCTTGTTGTTTTTATAGGTACACGTCGTTTGAAGATTCCCGTTTTCGTACCAGTACCGGGCCGGCCCCTCGTAGCTGTCGCCCTTGACGGTAATCTCGGTTTTTCTATTCCCGTTAGCCCAGTATTCCGTTTTGACTTTGGAGCAGGCCGTCAGGAAGACAACAGTCAGTAAAATCAGGATCCAGTTGTTTTTCATCATCCGGGCTGGTTAAAGATATCAATGGTTCCCTCTATCCCGTTGATCATCATCTGAACGGCGATGACCGCCAGGATCAGTCCCATGATGCGGGAAACCACCTTGAGCATGCCCGGGCTGATTCGGGAGGCGATGATCCGCGAGGAGATAAAGAGGAAATAGGTGATCAGGCACATGATCCCGAAGATGACCACCACCATGATGACGTTTTTCATCGATTTCTCAGCGCCGACAAAGTTCATGGCGGTGGAGATGGTTCCAGGTCCGGCCAGCAGCGGGATGCCCAGCGGGGTAATCGCCATGTCGTTGGCAACCTGGGTCATCATCAGTTTCTCGTCAGCCGATTGGGCATGGATGGGATTTTCCTTGGCGTTCAGCATCTGGAAGCCGATGATAAAAACGATGATACCGCCGGCGATCTGGAAGGCAGGCACGGTGATGCCGAAAACCCTGAAGATGATATGCCCGAAAATGCTGAAGATGGCGATGATGATAAAGGCGGTGGCGGTGGCCCTGAAAGCAACCCGGTTCTGGGTCTTTTTATCAAAATCCTGCACCATGCCAAGGAAAATCGGGAGGTTCCCGATAGGGTTCAGCATGGCGAAAAAGCCCATAAATACCGTGATTCCGTGCAGGTAAAGGTCGTGTATCCGCATTATTTTGTTTTTAATGAGTGTGATGCTGCATAAAGCCTGGCCTGCCTGGTAAATTCATCGGCAAGTGGCCCCGACAGCGGGTTTGATTTTTCCATTCGTTCGGGATGCCACTGCACCCCCACCAAAAAAGTTTTGCCCTTTGGTTGCTTCCATTCGAAACCCTCTGTCAGGTTGTCGGGTGAAAAGGCATTTGCCCTCAGCTGGGTCGACAGGTGCCCGACCGCCTGGTGATGGTTCGACGCGACCCGCCCGGTATCGCATTTGCTGATGGCCGAAAGAAGGGTTCCCTCCGGGATGGTAACCGGGTGGAAACAATGAAGATAGTCGTCGCTCTGATGAATCACCTTCTTCCCTATCTCCTGCGGGATGTCGATGATCAGGCTCCCCTCCAGGAACACGTTGAGGATCTGTTCCCCCCTGCAGACCGCAAAAACCGGGATCCGTTCAACAAGCGCCCTGGCGATGAGCGCCATTTCGAGACTGTCGCGATGGCGGTTCATATCGGTACATCGCGCCGTGTCGGCCTCTTTTCCATACCAACCCGGGTAAACATCCTCTCCACCGGTAAGCAGCAGCCCCGCGCAGCGGTTCAGCTCCCTTACCGCCGAATCGATGGGCATAAGGTAAAGGTTAACGGGGATAATGTTTGGATCAGACCGCTTCAGCCAGTTCTCATAGTTGGGGGATGTTTTGGAAAGCCCGATTCTAAGGGCAACGGGTTGAGCCAGGATTCCCGGTGGACCGGTGAACAGGATAGAAAGAAACAGGATTGGTGCCAGCCACCACTCTTGAAGCCTGAATAACCGGGTTTGATCCATAGGGAAATATTAACAGGTGCAAAATTATATTAAAAAGCCGACACATGCCTCCTTTTTCGATGGGGCAAAGACCTGTTTTATTTTCAAAATCCAGATTGCTCTTTAACCACAATGACAAAATGAAGGCACCATGTTCACAAAGAATATCATTGTGAACATTGCGTAAACCATTGTGAACATTGTTGTTGAATTTATCACATTCATTATGGAAACGTGCTTCTCATGAAAACAATGGAATATTATGCAATCGATGACAGGAAAATGACTTCCGGGGCTTTTCATCCTCCTTATGTAAAGATTACAGGGGGTTTGCCGGTGCTTGGCTTCCGGCTATTCCGGCATGATGTCCGCCCGGATGGAAATAATGGAATTCAGCGGTGAGCAGGAGGTATTCCGGCATATAACCTCCCGAGTCGTCCCTTAGACTCAACGTGGGTTCATTCGCAGGCCGGCAATCCATTCTGCCAAATTCCATCAGGGTGCGAAGGGGCGGGGAGGCCGGTTTTGCACTGACATCAAGTCTTCGCTGCAGAAACAAACCGCTGGTTCCGGCCAGTGCAATAAAGGTTTCCGCCACTCCGGCAGGCAGGATCAGCGCGAAGCGGCCATTTTCGGTGAGGATTTTTAATACCGACTGAACCAGTTCCTCCCTTGTCAGGCTGAGGTCGTGGCGGGTATGGTTTTTCCGCTGGGAGGGTGACTTCAGCAGGTTCGAGAAATAGGGGGGATTTGTAATGATGAAATCATAGCCGTGCATTGATCCGGCTGCCAAATGCTGTAACGTTTCATGAACGGCGGAGATCCTGTCGGACCACGGGCACCTTTCGAAGTTGCCGCGGGCTTCATTCACAGAGGCCGGGTCGATGTCGATTGCCTCAATGGTCGCCCCTGATTTTTGCGCCATCATCAGCGCCAGCACGCCACAGCCTGTGCCGATATCGAGGATGCGGGTGGCATGTATGGGCGAGGCCCAGGAGCCAAGCAACATGGCATCGGTCCCCACGCGCAGGGTGCTTTGCCGGTCTTCAACCTCAAATTGTTTGAAAATGAAGGCCATGATGACTTTAAAGATAGATTTCGATCAGTCCGTCGGGAGCTTCGATCAATAGCAGTTTCTTTTTCCTGTCAACAGTCCGGATGATGTCATCCACCACAGGAACCAGGATCTCTTTCTCCCCGTGTCGGATCTGGAACAGCGACTGGTGAGGCATTTCCAGGATATCCTCGATGATGCCGATATCGCCGTGATGCCCGTCGACAACGCGGTAACCGATGATTTCATGGAAATAAAACTGGTTGCCTTTGAGCGCGGGAAGCGCCGTGACAGGGAGGTACATCTCCAATCCCTGAAGGCTTTCCGCATCTTCGATGGTGTCGAAGTCGTCGAATTTGACCACCGCCTTGCGGTTGTGCTTTAATTCAAGGCTGCCGATAAAAAAAGGAATCCGTTCACCCTGCAGGTCAAGGTAAACGGATTCCAGTGATTCGTATTCTTCAGGATCGTCCACATCGAGGAGGACCATCACCTGACCTTTATTACCGTGGGTTTTAAGAACCTTTCCCAGGTAGAAAAAGTCATCTTTATTCATTGGTGGAATATTTCAAATATTCTCGTTCCGCAGGCAGGATTATTCAGCCTCAGGCGCAGCAGCGGGTGCTTCAGGAGCTGCTTCGACTACTGGTTCGGCGGCAGCTTCGGCGGTTTCAGCGACTTTGGCGGCAAGCGCTTCGGCTAATTTTGCAGCTTCGGCAGCCTGGGCAGCTTCGCGGGCCTCCCTTGCTTCGGCAGCCTGGGCTGCTTCGTCGAGACGTGCTTTGTTCAGTTTCTGGGCAATGGCATCAGCCTTTGCTTCATTGACTTTTGTTTCAGCTTCAAGAAGTGCCTTCCTGGAATTTTTGGAGGTCAGATCCTGTTCGTTCTTCTTGCTGGAGATCTTCAGGTGTTTTTCATCAAGCCATGTCTGGAATTTAACGTCGGCCTGTTCAAGGGTCATGGCGCCTTTTTCGACGCCTTTCAGCAGGTGGTTCTTGTATAAAACACCTTTGTAAGCCAGGATGGCTTTTACGGTTTCAGTAGGTTGAGCACCTTTCTTCAGCCAGTCAAGGGCCTTTTCGAAATTGAGTTCAATCTCCGCGGGGATTGTAATGGGATTGTAGATGCCAATT
>SESG01016211.1_pt1 | contig 29797 bp, 16 predicted proteins | sample 3171421 | NCBI WGS metagenome assembly SESG01 (sample SAMN10866946, study PRJNA518727) | freshwater metagenome | biome: subpolar coniferous forest; feature: holomictic lake; material: water; isolation source: holomictic Lake 227, 6 m and 8 m depth | place: Canada: near Kenora, Ontario | collected...
GCATCCTGCATCCTGCATCCCGCATCCTGCATCCTGCATCCAGTAACCCAGCCATTAAAATAGTACAAACAACAAATATTCAACATATGACAACAGCAAAATCAACATATCTGGGGAACCTCAGGACTGAGTGCACCCATATCAATTCAGGAACAACAATCGTTACAGACGCGCCGGTTGACAACCAGGGAAAAGGCGAGTTCTTCTCCCCCACCGACCTCGTAGCTACCGCACTTGGCAGCTGCATGATAACCATCATGGGGATTGCCACAAGGGCTCATGGTTTCAATATTGACGGAGCAAGCTGGGAAGTCACAAAAGTGATGGCCGACAATCCCCGCCGGATCGGCGAGATCATTGTTGAACTGAAGTTTCCCAATGGAAATTACAGCGATCAGCAGAAACGTCTCATCGAACACATCTCCAAAACTTGTCCTGTGGCTCTAAGCCTCCACCCTGATCTGAAACAAACTATACGGATCACTTATCTCTGAGAACCGGAGTTTAACCAAGATATGCTCTCAGAAGTCTCGTCCTGGAAGAATGTTTAAGTCTGCGGATGGCTTTTTCCTTGATCTGACGCACCCTTTCCCTGGTAAGATCGAACATCGACCCGATCTCTTCAAGTGTATAACTATGCGGATAGCCTATCCCGTAGAACATGTTCACGATCTCCCTTTCCTTTTCGGTCAGGGCCGAAAGCGAACGCTGTATTTCCTTTGAAAGGCTCTCCCTGATGAGACCATCGTCGGTATCGGGGGTATCTTCAGCGACAAAAACATCCAGAAGCCTGGTTTCTTCATCCTGGTCAATGGGTGCATCCATCGATACCATCCTCGTCGACAACCTGAGAGTATCAGCCACCTTATTCTCGGGCAACTCCATTTCCCTGGCCAGTTCATCAAGTGATGGCGGCCTTTCATATAATTGCTCAAGCTTTGAAGTGGCTTTGCTGATCTTTCCAATGGTGCCAACCTGGTTCAGTGGCAGCCTTACAATTCTCGATTGCTCAGCCAGGGCCTGAAGTATCGACTGCCTGATCCACCATACCGCATAGGAAATGAATTTAAACCCCCTGGTCTCGTCAAACCTTCGCGCAGCTTTGATCAGCCCTACGTTTCCCTCGTTAATCATATCGGGCAGGCTCAAGCCCTGGTTCTGGTACTGTTTGGCTACAGAAACCACAAACCTGAGGTTGGCTTTGCATAACTTCTCAAGCGCCCACTGGTCTCCCTGCTTTATACGCTGGGCCAGATTCACTTCTTCTTCCGCAGTAATCAGTTCTTCTTTACCAATGTCCTGCAGGTATTTATCTAAAGATGCCGTCTCACGATTCGTGATCGACTTCGAAATTTTTAATTGTCTCATAATCCCTTTTCCGGAAAAATCCCCTCATATCCCCGCCCTTCGGGGGCGAAAACCGACCCCGGATTTTCACCGGGATTTTATTACTATACAGACCAGATAAATGGCCCGATGGTTGCTTTACCAGCTGAGCCCGTAGATTGCCCTCATACCGTCGGGATAGATCCCTTCAAGTTGCAGTCCGCGCTCCTTCGATGTGAGAACTTCTTTAAGGTCTTCGGCTGAACCCACCTGTTTGTGATTGATATTCAGCAGTATAAAACCAGGCTTTATTCCAACGGAGTTGAATTTTCCAGGTTCGACCCGGGTGATCTTGTACCCCGAAGTAAGCCTGAATCTCATTTTATCCTTCTCACTCAGTGGCTCGAAGGTTGCCCCGTAGATCAAAACTTTATTATTATTTAATGCAACCTGCACATTTTGATTTTCGCTGACCAGGATAACAGGTAGATCGAGCTGCTTGTTGTCCCTGAGAACAGAAACTGTGATCTTGTCACCCGGACTGAGCTGGGAAACAACTTCCATCAGTTCCGATTTACCGTTCACAGGTTTTCCCTGTACACTCAGGATAATATCACCACTCTTTATCCCGGCTTTTTCTGCGGAACCGCCGTTCACCACATCTTCTACATACACACCGCTAAGGCTGCTGAGTTTGTTGTCCTTGGCGAACTGGTCGTCGATCTCACGATAATATACCCCCAGGTAGGCCCTCTGTATCTTTCCGAATTTCGTGAAGTCTTCTACAACCTTTTTCACAATATTAACAGGTATGGCAAAGGAATAGCCCGTGTAATAGCCGGTCCCTGACGCAATAGCTGCATTAATTCCGATCAGCTCACCCCTGGTGTTTACAAGGGCGCCCCCGCTGTTGCCCGGGTTGATGGCTGCATCGGTCTGTATGAAGGATTCAACCGCACCTTTGGAACCGAGTATATTGATATCACGGGCTTTTGCGCTCACAATGCCGGCCGTTACAGTTGAGGTCAGGTTGAACGGGTTACCCACTGCAAGCACCCATTCGCCGATTTTCACATCATCACTGTTCCCATAGGCAAGAAACGGAAGATTATTTTCATCGATCCTGATCACGGCCAGGTCTGTACTCGGATCAGTGCCAACGACCGTTGCCTTATACTCACGTTTATCGTTCAGTGTCACAGTTACGTTCACCGCATCCTGCACCACATGGTTGTTTGTCACAATATATCCTTCGGGGGAAACGATTACTCCCGAGCCCATGGCCGAATAAGGTGAAATATATTCACGGGGAGCGTTATTGAAAAACTGGAAGAAATCATCATATACCAGGCTCTTTTTCTGAAATTCCGACTTGATATGGACTACAGCATGAACCGAAACCGAAGCCGCAGTCTCAAAGTCCGGCAGGTTCCCCGGAGCTCCCGGACCATACATTGCAACCTGCCGGGCAGGAATTCCCCCAGGCTTGGGATAATAAATTGTAGTCTTCTTTTCAAACACCCTGTAGAGTCCTAACGCAACGACTCCACCCATGACTGCTATCAAAAAAATTCCAACGTACTTTTTCATGGTTCTTTCAATTATTGGTTAAACTATTTTAATTATCTGTTACCCTGTTCCTCCGTTACTCCGTTACTCTGTTACTCTGTTACTCTGTTACCCTGTTACCCTGTTACACTGTCACCCTGTCACTCTGTTACTCTTTTACCCTGTTACCCTGTTACCCAGTCCCCAGTCACCCAGCCACCCATTTAACGCCACACTCTTTACAATATTTTTTATAGCCCGTTAAAATCTGTTAATGAATCTGTTAAAGTATTGTTAACAATTTTTTCCTGCTGCATACTGTCACTTTTCATTCTTTGGCGGATTAAGCAGTATTGTGATCTTTTTGTCTGACAATTACTAATCATAGGATCAAATCTCTTCAGATTTCTGCTTAGTCTTAAAAGGAGCTCAGCGATTTGAAGTTAAAAGCATTTTTTGGTTTGAATTATACCACAAAAACCATGCAAAAAATAACAATCCTTGTATTTTTCCTTATTTTATTAAGTCTTAATAACCTTCATATTGATCCTTTTAAGCAGAGAGGTTACCTGCTGAGGACTCTTCATCACTCCCATTCGCCCGACATAAAGTCAGTACCCGGAAATACTGTCAGGGTCGTATTTTGGAATGTGGAAAACCTGTATGACACCTATGATGATACGACCAGGCTGGATAATGAGTTCACTCCATCAGGGATGATGCGCTGGAATTACACCAGGTTTCATACCAAACTCAACCATGTTGCAAAAACCCTGCTGGCGATAGGTGAATGGGAACCACCCGGCATCATAGGCCTGTGCGAGATCGAAAACCGGTATGTTATGAACAGGCTCATATATGAAAGTCCGCTAAAGCCCTTCGGTTACCGGATGGTTCACCATGAATCACCCGATCTGAGGGGTATTGATGTTGCACTTTTATACCGGCCTTCGGTTTTCAGAGTATTGTTTTCAAAACCTTATAAGATCAGTTTTCCGTTCGATACGGCAGCCCGGACGAGGGAAATACTGTTAATACAGGGTGTGGCCGGGAACACCGACACATTGGATTTATTAATAAACCACTGGCCATCGAGAAGGGGAGGTTACGCTGAATCCCAGCCAAGGCGTGACTTTGTGGCCGGAGTCTTGCGAAAGATACTTGATTCAATCCAGAGTGGATATCCGCAGTCAAAGATCCTTATCATGGGCGATTTCAACGATGAACCTTCATCAGCGAGCATCTGTGGCATACTGCATGCCCTTTCCCCGGATTCAATGCGAAGTTCCCTTGACCTTATCAACCTGATGTTTCCTTTCTGCGGAAGGCAGGGGTCGCACCGTTACAGGGGGAACTGGAGCATGCTCGACCAGTTCATGGCCAGTGGTTCACTGATAAGACCGCTGAGGGGAATAAGGGTGTTGACAGGTTCTGTAAATATCTACAGGGGTAATTTCCTTTTGAAGGAGGACGTGAAATATTTTGGCAGCAAGCCTTTTCGCACATTCAACGGGTACAGGTATGAAGGAGGGTTTTCAGACCATTTGCCGGTGGTTCTGGATTTGGAGTATTAACAGGATGCAAGATGCAGGATGCAGGATGCAGGATGCAGGATGCAGGATGCAGGATGCAGGATGCGGGATGCAGAATGCACCCTACCGCCACACCCCGGCAATCTTTTGGCTGCAGAAACTGCAACTTCCGTCTTTCAGGCGGTTCGAAATAACCGTAAAGCCGCGGCGTTCGACAACCATCTTTTTACATTTGGGGCAATAGGTATTCTCATAATCTGTACCAGGCACATTGCCGATATAAACATAATTTATACCGGCCTTCCTCGCTATGGCATAAGCTTGTTCGAGGGTCTGAAGAGGAGTATACGGGATGCTGGTAAGCTTGTAGAGTGGAAAAAACCGGCTGAAATGCAGGGGGGTATCTGAAAACCCATTAGCTACAAGCCATTCGCACATTTCTTTGATCATATCCATCTTATCGGTCCAGTTGGGAACGATAAGGTTGGTGATCTCAAGCCAGACACCTGCTTCCCTGATAATTTTCAGGGTCCTGAGAATTGGCTCCAGGCTTCCCCCGTTGAGCCTTGCATAAATTTCCTCGCTGAAAGACTTCAGGTTGATATTGGCAGCATCAATATATTTGACAAGTTCACGAAGAGGCTTTTCGTTAATATACCCGTTACTGATCAGGAGGTTTTTGATCCCCCTCGCCCTTGCAAGCTTTGAGGTATCATAGGTATATTCATAGAACGATAAGGGCTCAGAATACGTGTAGGCAATGGTTTTGCAACGATTGGCTGCGGCTTCCTCCACCACCTGTTCGGGAAATAATTCGATGTTTTTGGTGGTTTTCGGACTTACCTGTGAAATCTCCCAGTTCTGGCAGTTCAGGCAGGCCAGGGTACAACCGGCGGATGCGATTGAAAAGCTCTCTGCTGAAGGCAGGAAATGAAACAAGGGTTTCTTTTCAATTGGGTCGATATGTACACTGCAGGGATTGCCGTAAGCTATAGAATACAATTTTTCGCCATACGCGACATGGCTTTTGCACAAGCCTGACTGTCCATCTTTAAGAATGCACTGATTGGGACACAGCAAACATTTGACGCCTTTAGGCGTAGCAATATAATTCATCGCTTCTTTGCTGTATTTACCCGGTTCCCCCTCAGGGGAAGACAAACCTGGTTTCATATCTGTGAGATTTTTGGCGAGACTCCTGACTGGCACAAAGCCGGCAGCTGCAACACCCAGAGTGGTGAGGCTCAAACGGAGGAATTGCCGCTTGCTTAACCGCTGACGACCAATAGAATTCACCCTATAAAGTTATGAATTTTTTACGATTAAAAACCAGCAGGGCAGCGGCGGCTGAATTCAGCAAGGCCAGGATGCATCCTGCACTCATCATGCCGTAAAGCGGAAAAATAAAAAGCGGGATGATGAAGGCTCCAAGGGCGGAACCGAAGAGATCGGCTGAATAGTTTTTGGCGATGCTTCTCCCACTGCTGCCTTCACTCAGGCGAAAAGCCAGGGAGTATTGCATGCCTGTTAGCGATGAAACCAGGATTGTTATTGCTGCTACAACCATCTGAATAATCCTTTCAGGGATTCCTGTTTGAACGGCGGGAATAAGAACTGCAGGGATAAGGATGCACAAGGCTGCTATCATAAGCATTATGCTCAGGTAAACCCTGAATGTTCTCCCCGTAAACCACCGGGTTCCTGCAGCGCTGCCCAGGGCCAGGCCTATCATAAAGAGCATGATGATGAAGCCGGTGAGCCTGAACACATAACCACATGAGACCTGTAACGAAAGCAGGAGGAGCACCTGCATGGCACCGGCTGTAAAACCCGATGTGAACAAGCCTGTATTGACCGGGTTCAGGTTCATCACTACAAATGTCATCATCAGCAGAAATACCAGGGTAGCGATAACATAATGCCGGTTGAAAAAACTCATCCTGTATTTCATCTCGGCAAAAAACATCAGGGGCCTGAAATCCCTGTTGATTCCGGCGTCAGCCACTATATTTGCTCTCAAATATTCAGACCTTTCAATGATCTGTGCTGTGTTCAGATAATCTTTATTTACGTATGATGTGTTTATCCCTTTACGTTCAATCATCCTGGGAATGTCAAGACTGAGGATGGCATCTGAAGCAATAAAGAATGAGTTGTTGCCAGGCATGATCAATATGTGTCTGAACGACTCTTTTATGGTCTGGTAAAGGATGGAGTTGAGCCCCTCTCCTGCCTTGCTTATGTAATCGCTGGTAGTGGGCAGGGAGTATGACACAATGCCATCCGGCGACAGCCGGTCTTTCATTTCATTGATAAATTCAGTTGTGTACAAGCGATTCAGCTGCAGACTCGAGGGAGGTGGAAGCAAGACCAGGATCACATCATACTTCACCGGAGAGTTCCTCACGAAGACCCTGGCATCGCCTGAATGCAGGAAGACTCCTCTTTTTTCAAAGCTTCTGAGAGATCTTACACTCATTTGCAGCAGGGCAGGGTTCAGCTCAACATAGTCGATACGGCTGATATGGTATTTAAGGATCTCATCAATGGCCCCCGACAAGCCTCCCGAGACAAGCAGAACTGTTTTGGGCAAGGGATGCTGAATCATTGCATAATGAACGTTTTCCTCGTTTTTTATCAGGTCACCCGATGAAAACATTAATAGTCCGTTCTCATACACATTGATCTGTCCTGAATTTGCCGTTACCACCAGCTGTCCGTAAGGAGTTTCCTTTTGTTCGACAACATCCTGGCCGGGATACAGGGCTTTATTTGAAATCCCCCTCGTATCGATCATTGACAGCAGTGCCATAATTAACAAACTTATGGGAAGAATGATCCATGGGATAACCCTGCTCCCGGTGTGAAATGAAATATAAACCACTACCGTCAAAAACATTCCGGTAATCAGCAGCTGGCTGAAGCCCGATGAAAAAAACCAGAGAAAGATGAAATTGACCAGGGCGCCTGAAACAACGCTGCCCAGGGCTTCAATTGAAAACGCCCTGCCTGCTTTACCCAGCATGCTGCTCAGGGCTGAAAAAAGGAATCCGTTCAAAAGACAAAAGGGAAGTTCAACCAGGAACGAGCAATACATGACGTCGTTAATTCCAGCCAGGGCACCGGTGGGCAGAGCGACAGCCCTGTACAGGTTAAGTTTCAGGGTCATCATAACAGGCATGACGGAAAGCAGAAGCATAAGGAAGAGCAGGAAACCTGCCTTGTCATTCATCCTTTCAAAAAACCTGCCGAGCCACGCACCTGTTCCGGTAAGCAACATCCAAAGCGAGAGTGCGATGCCGAGAATAAGTTCGTTGCCATAAAATACGATGTAGCTTTCCCTGAGAAGGTAGATCTGGGTGGAAATAGAAATAAAACCAAGTGCGAAAAGCCCTGCACGTATTGCATTCCTGTTCATATTTCAGTACTTTTACCTTGATTTTGTGTAAAGTTAATAAACAATGGGCAGTTTTTTCCGATTCGTATTTCTTATGGGACTCACTTTTATGTTCAATCAAAGCAGCTCCTCGGGCGAGGGGCCGAAAACCGACCGTAATCCGGCTGCAGCAGGGAGGTTTTATCCGGCTAGCCCCGATACACTGAAAGCTCAGCTTGCCAGTCTTTTCAGGTATGCCAAACCCCGTGCGACCATAAACCTCCAGGCGGTTATTTCTCCTCATGCAGGATATGTATTCTCAGGTGGTGTTGCTGCCAGCGCTTTCAACCAGATAGATCCGGAGAAATCATACGACAATATCTTTATCATAGGTTCAAGCCACCAGGCTACATTTATGGGGGCTTCGATTTACAATAAGGGTGATTACCTTACACCGCTTGGGAAAGTAGCTGTAAACATTGAGCTTGCAAATGAACTTATAAAAGCCAACCCGGTCTTCAGCTTTGTGCGCGAGGCCGACCTCAGCGAGCACAGTCTCGAGGTTCAGGTCCCATTCTTGCAATTTCATATGAAGAAACCTTTCAGGATAGTACCCATAGTGATTGGCAGCCAAAGCAGGGAAAGCTGCAAAAAGATCGCTATGGCCCTTAAACCATATTTCAACGGGAAAAACCTGTTTGTAATCAGCACCGATTTCTCCCATTACCCAAAATATGAGGAGGCGGAAACCGCAGATAAAGCCACCTGCGATGTCATTTTAAAGAACAATCCTGCTGCACTTATGAATTTCCTTGATGCTTATGAAAAAAAGAACATCCCGAATCTGGCTACAAATCTCTGCGGATGGACCTCAGTGCTGGCGCTCCTTGACATGACCGAAGGAGACACGGACGTACAATACAGCCCTTTATATTACCAGAATTCGGGAGATTCAAAGTACGGTGATCATGCTCAATGCGTGGGCTACTGGGCGATAGCCGTAAGCCGCAAGGCGGTTACACCTGCAAAAGGGACATCAGAATTCAGTTTCAGTGAAGATGATAAGAAAACCCTGATGTCGATTGCAAGGAATACTATTGTTGTTTTCATTAACGAGCGAAAAATACCTGAGGTCGACGATAAAAACTTCAGTCCCAACCTGAAAATGCATGCCGGGGCTTTTGTTACTTTAAAAGAAAAAGGAGAGCTCAGGGGCTGTATCGGAAGGTTTACAGCCGATATTCCGTTATGGCAGGTAGTGCAGCAGATGGCTGTTGCTTCGGCGACCCAGGACAGTCGTTTCCTTCCGGTTACAGCCAGGGAGGTTCCAAAACTCGACATTGAAATATCAGTACTTTCTCCGATGAAACGTATCAGCTCCCCCGATCAGATCGTTCTTGGCAAACATGGCATTTATATCAAAAAAGGCTATGCTTCGGGAACTTTTCTTCCGCAGGTGGCGACAGAAACCGGGTGGAACAAGGAAGAATTCCTCGGACATTGTGCCCGCGACAAGGCAGGCCTGAGCTGGGACGGATGGAAGGATGCGGAAGTCTTTACCTATGAAGCATGTGTGATTGGGGATTAGGGATTAGGGATTGGGATTTTTCCTAGTGCCTAGTGCCTAATGCCTAGTGCCTAATCACCAACCACCAGTCGTCATCTTCCGCACAAATCAATATAAATGCACTTCGAACAAACATTCAGGTCGGTGGTCTGCGTGAAAGGAACCGAAGGATCATAAATTGCAGTCAGAATTTGTTTCAGGCTATTCTCAAATTCATTGATGTCTGAAGCTTCCAGCAGGGTCTTCAAAGGTTCTCCTTCAGCAGAGGGCACTGAAACAGCAATAAGCCCGTCTTTCGGATTTCTCAGAGACAAAATCCCAGCCTCGACCGGAAGTTTCGACCTCAGCCTCGGGAAATACAACCAGGCATATGCAAGCAGCTGAAACGCGTGATCTTTGGCAGAGTCCTGGTGGAATGCATCCCAGTTCTCAATTGAGGTGCGGCCGGGGTCGGTGGAGCCGGTCTTATAATCGATCACCCTAAGGCATTTCCCAGTATTTTCGATACGATCGGCCTTACCCTTCACCCTGACGTTTATTTCCTCTTCGCCAACTCTGATGCCGATCTGGCGTTCCATCCACAGTTCAAGGCCGATGATGCTGAGAACTTCACCTTTTTTCTTCATCTCTTCCATCAACCGCATTTCATGATCCAGGAACTTCTTCAGCATCATTTTACCTACATTCAGAAGAAGGAGGTTACGGCCGTAATTCACATCCCTGCCTTTGAACTCCTTTCCGCAGGCTTCGTCGATCGCCCGGCCTGCCCTGGTTCTGATTTCAGTGATTTCATCCCTGCCAATATCCTGTCCCTGAAACTCCTTGTATAAGCGGTGTAATGCCTCATGAATAATGTTTCCCAGTATCCTGCTGTCGATCTCTTCTTCAGTTTCATCGGGTTCCTGCAGCAAAGCCAGGTCGCTGAAATAAAATTTCAGGCTGCAGGTCCTGAAATTATTCAGGGTGGTAGGCGAAAACCCTTTCACGGCCTTTATCTTCAGGAGGTTTAACACCTTTTCGCCTTTTGGTATGATGATCTCTTGTACCAGGCCTGAAGGCTCCGGCATCATTACCAGTATTTCTTCTTTTATTACTGCGGATGGGTTAGCGTTTTTAAGCTCGCTTATCAGTTGCTGAAGGTAACGGCTCATCTCTCCACCCCCGAACTCACCCGGTTCAGAATTATAGAGAAGACTGATATTTACGGTTCTCTGAAGAAGGTGGTAAAACTGGTATGCGTACACAGCGTCTTTTTGCCTGTATGTCGGAAGCCCGAACTCAAGTTTCAGGTCGAGAGGGATGAACGACCCTGAACTGCGTCCCCTTGGAAGAAGTCCTTCGTTGCACGAAAGCATGATGATGTTGTCGAAGTCAAGCCCCCGGGTCTCATGTAACCCCATGATCTGCATCCCTTTCAGAGGTTCCCCGAAGAACGGCAGTGTCTCAGTTTCAAGCATGCGTGTAAACAGCAGGGATAAGGTTTTTACTGACTTTACGGTCCCGGGATGGCTCTGGATGAGCCGGTCGGCCTGGTTGTGAATTTTTGAAACTGCAAATATATACTCGATCTCAAGGCCTCCGGGATCAGAGATAAACCTGTCTCTCAACGATGAAAGGATCTCCCTCATATCAACCAGGGCCTCCGCAGGTGTTAGCCAGTTGCCGAAGAACGGCTTCAGAAAATCGGCATTGGCCGAGAACAGTCCGGTCCCCGGGTTCAGGATTTCTTCAGCAGAGATAAAAATCCTGTTGCCCTGTACAATAGATGCAAGCAGGCTGTCAAAAACAAACCGGTTCCCATGCATCAGCGAAGAAGCCATCCCCGAAATATAAGGATGCCTTAGCAGGGCCAACACATCCTTGTAATAAAAATGTTTTGCGCCGTTTTTACGGTTTGCCGTGAACTTATCTTTATTCATCTGCATCCTGAACAGCAGTCCGAACAAACTTGCAAGAGGAGTTTGTGAAAGCGGAAGCCCCATTGTAATGTTCATTTCACCCGCCTTATCCGGAAGAGAATACAAAAGAGGAATCAGCAGATTCTCATCTAGAACCACTATTGCAGTATGTTCATCGAATGCTGCAGAAGATCTGAGGATTTCTCCTGCGAAAGAGGCCTGGGCCGTATTATTCGGCATCCCTGTGATACTGATTTTCATTGGTAAAGCCGCAATACCTTTCGTGACCCACCTGAATTCCCTCCCTCCCCATTTTTTCCTGTTGTACCTCATGAATTCCCCGGCTTCCTGGGAATAATCGTTGAGATAATACTCGTCGGCATCCCAGAGAAATTCAGCTTGCCCCTTGCTGTGTAAAATATCCATTACCTTTTCCTCTGATGCCGAAATGGCATTGAACCCTGCAAAAACGATCTTTTTCCAGGGAAGTGTTTCACTGAATTGTTCAATCCCCAGGGCGGCCATCCTGAATATCAGCCCCGGCCAGGCCTGCCTGCTGGCAAGCAGCTGGTCAACAAGCCGGCTGTAGTAATGGTAAAGAGAGTTATAGAATTTAATGTATTGTTTTTCAAAATCGGTTAGCGGTCGGTTTTCCGGGTTCCATACGGTTATTGCCCTGGCATCTGTGAGGGCGGCAAACAACTGACGGGTATCGGCCAGGTAACGGTCGGCTTCGTCAAAATCGGCCAGCAATTGAGGAGCCCATTGAATAAAGTCTTCGAACGGCTGGGCTTTTTCCTTCTCTAAATCCTGGTGGATGCCATAAAGGCTGAAAACAAGGTTTTGTTTGTCGAAAGGTTTTAAACCTGATACGGTGGTCATGAAGTCCTCTGCAGAACAAATGGCCGGGGCCCAGATGGTCTTATTGATCAATCCTGCGATTGACTTCCTTAAGAATAAGCCCGCCCTGAGGTTGGGCAAAACGATACAAATATCCGAAATATCATCTCCGTAAGATGAAACAAGATAGGCAGCCGTTTGTTCAAGGAATGCAGCCATTAAACAGCGTCCTCTCTTTTCCCTGCATCAAACCAGAAACTGTCATTATCTGTAAAGGCACAAATCCTGTGATCTCTCGAAAGTCGCAGGTACATCGTGATCAGCGAGAATCGGCCTTCTTCGGTCAGCATGGGAATAACTGAAGGGTTAAGGATCTGTATCCCTGAAAATGCCAGGGGATGCATCTGCCTGAAGTTTTTCCGGCTGAGCTTCTTCTCCTTTGTGCTTACATTCGTCCAGCCAATGAGTTCCTGTTTCTCGCTGAACAAGAGATAGCGGGAAGTTTCCCTGTTCCTGACTGCCAGTGTGGCCAAAGGCTTATGTTTATTGTGGAATGCGAGCATGGCATCGAGATCTGTATTTGAAAGTACATCCACATTTCGGATAAGAAAAGGCCCTCCACCCTCAAAAAACCATGAGGCTTTCCTGAACCCTCCCCCGGTATCGAGAAGGAGATCACGTTCATCGGAGATCTCCACCTTACACCCGAAGTTCTTTTTCTTCTTTAGAAAACTGATGACCTGGTCGGGAAAATGATGCACATTTACGATCACTTCACTGATCCCGTAAAACTTCAGATGTTCGAAGGCATGCTCAAGCAGGGTCTTCCCGTTGATCTCAACCAGCGCTTTTGGAATCGTGTCGGTGATTGGCTTAAGCCGGGTTCCAAGTCCGGCCGCAAGGATCATTGCTTTCATGGGTTGGGGGTTGGGGGTTGGGGATTGGGGGCTGGGGGCTGGGGGTTGGAATTATCCCTAATCCCTAACCCCTAACCCCTAATCTCTAATCTCCTATAACCTCATGTTTTACTAATATATTCACGTTAAACTTTTCTCCAAGGTGCTTTGCCATCTGCTCGGCGCAGTATACCGACCTGTGCTGTCCGCCGGTACAGCCAAAGCTGACCATCAGACTGGTAAAACCCCTTTCAATATACTTTCTGACACTCTGGTTAACCAGGCTGAACACATGATTCAGGAAGACATCCACTTCGGCTTCCCTGCCCAGAAAATCGATCACGCTCTGGTCTTTGCCTGTTACTTCGCGGTATTCGGGATACCTCCCGGGGTTGGGAAGGGCCCTGCAGTCGAACACAAAGCCACCCCCGTTACCGCTCTCATCCGCAGGAATGCCATTCTTGAATGAGAAACTTGAAATTTTTACAATCAGTTGCGAGGATGTTTGCTTATGCCCCGAGAATGAAGGATTACCAGTGATCTCGGCAAGAGCCTTGAACAGCATCGGCATCACCACCGGTATCCTGTTCCTGTCGATCAGAATTCTGAGATTCCTTACAGCATAAGGAATGCTTTGAAGGAAAAGTGGTTTATTCTCATAATATCCCCTGAATCCATATGCCCCCATGGCCTGAAGTATCCTGATCAGCACAAACGCATCAAAATACCTGACAAATTTTTTCTCATCTAAAGAAAATGCTTTACCTGCAGCCTCAAGGTAATGTTCCATCAGATGCATCCTGAAATCTTCGGGCAGGTCGGCCTTGGCATCGTAAAGCAGGGAGGCAAGATCATACTGAAGTCCGCCCTTTCGGCCCCCCTGGTAATCAATAAACCATGGGGTATCGTTGAAGATCATAATGTTCCTCGACTGGAAATCGCGGTACATGAAATTTTCAAACGGGACCTCCAGCAAAAAATCGCATAAGGCATTAAAATCCTCCTCGAGTTTCTGTTCGTCAAATGAAATCCTGGCAAGCTTCAGAAAATAATACTTAAAATAGCTCAGATCCCACATCATGCTTTGCCTGTCGAAAGCCGGGCGGGGGTAGCAACTCTGAAATGGAATACTCCGGCCGGCCGTGACCTGGAATGAAGGCAGCAGACCGGCAACCTTCATATAAAACTCTGCAATACCGGGATCAACAACATTATCCTGGCTTCGTTTCTCGTTAAGTGCTGAAAACAATGTTGTATCGCCAAGGTCCTGTAACAGATACGCATCAGTTTCAGGGTTCACATAAAGCAGTTGAGGAACCGGAAGTCCGTGGACCGCAAAATGCCTTGTAAATTCAATAAAAGCCAGGTTTTCCCTGATATCGGCATTCAGGGCGGCAACCACATTTCCACCTGTTCCGTTCAGCCTGAAATACTGACGGTAGGATCCTGATCCGGCAATTTTTTCAATGGAAACGGCTTTACTTCCGCACCACTCACGGTAAAGCCCCGATACTTTTTCTTCTGTATTCACTTTCTCGGTTTATTTTAAATTCGAACTTCTTATCCTGCATCCTGCATCCTGTATCCTGCATCCTGTATCCTGCATCTGTCATGCGTTATCTGACCTCACCTCTTCCAGCCTGACCTCCGGCTCGAGATACAATAAATATTTTTTAACACTTTTAAAACCCATCGCTTCGAGGTATTCCGAGTATTTAAGCAGCTGTTGCCTGTATTTCTCCATTGGACGCCCGGTTTTATAATCAACTATCAGAGCCTCCCCTCCCTTGATAATTACGCGGTCGGGGCGAACTGCATGTCCTTCGGGTGTCAGTATCTCAGCCTCCATCCGCACATCCGCCTTCTCATCAAAAATAAAAGCCAGCGAGGGGTCATTAAGAATCGTGTTGATCTTACTACGGACGACTTCCTCCCTGGACCTTTCGAGCAAACCATTGTCAAGCATAGCATCAATCAGATCCCCCGCATCGACGCCAGGGCTGAGCTTTGCAAGAATCGTGTGCAGCACATTCCCGAAACGGCGGTTCCTGTCTGGATCATCGATATTCCATATTTCAGGAGCCCTCGAGCGTATCCTTATCTTTTTCCTCCAGTCGCTGAACCGGAGATCAGGCATAGGCATCACATCAAGGTTCCCGGCCGCACTGGCAACAGGTTCAGAAGCCTTGCCGAATTCATATTCCAGCTGGTCATCTTTGAACAAGCCTTTTTTCATCAGCCATGACTTCAGGAATGCAGGTATTGAAGTTGGTTCGCCGGTTTTCTTCGGAGGAGGGGGAGAAAGAACATAAAGTCTTTGCTCCGGCCGGGTCATCACCACGTAAAACACGTTGATGAGGTCGAGCAGGGATTTCTGCCTTTCCTCCAGGTATTTCGCGGCAAAATCAGTTTCTCCTGCTTCCTTGTCTGAAGGGATCAGTGCCGCAGGCAATCCCGGCACTTCATCCTTCCCGAGATCCGCCCAGAGGTACCGCCTGGTATTCTTCAAACGCTCACCTGCAAAAGGATAAATCACAACAGGAAACTGAAGCCCCTTAGCCTTATGTATGGTCATTACCTGAACGGCATTCAGCCCGGCCGGCATGACTACCGAAAGTTTATATGAATGTTCATCCCACCATTCCAGGAAATCGGGGGCAGAGGAGGATTTATCGGAACTGAACTTCAGCACAGTATTCAGAAAAAACTGAACATAGGGGTCCGAAGCTGAAGACTGGCAGAAACACCTGATGAGCCTGATGAAAAGGTCATATACAGGAAGCATTTTCAAGGTTTCCAGCCCGTCATCCCCTATCTTCTCAGCCAGGAAATCCTCGAACAACCTGGTTCTTCTTTCTGTATCACTGCTTAAGTTGAGCCAGTCGAGATAGAAAGCTTTGGCTTCAGGCTTCAACTCCGAGTAACGATTGAGTATCCCGGCCTGGATAACCGGGTTAACAGGTCCAAAGACATACCTGGCCAAAGCAGTAAGCATCTTTACATGCGGGGAATACTTCAGCAGAAGAGACTCTCCCGATACTACCGGGATCGATTTTTCGATCAGCATCCTTGCCAGTGCTGATGCCTGTGTGTTGACGCGGCATAAAATGGCTATGTCCCTGGGCCTGTACCCATCCCGAATGCAGCCGGTAACTATTTTCAGCACCTTCGACTCCATGTCAGTCCCGTCGGCCTCACTATCATCATCCCTGCCTGAACTGAATGTAATGCTGACATAACCATCGGGTTTTCCCGGGACTGATTCCTGCTCAAGGTCCTGGTATACTTTTTGCCGCTTTTCATCAAGCAATCCTGACAAAAAACCGAAAAGCTCATTATTGAGCTCAACAATCTCTCTTCCCGAGCGGAAATTCTTTTCGAGCCTGAGCTCCGTGAAGTTCCTTTCCAGTGACCTCTCCCTGTCCTTAAGCAGCAGACTCGTATCACTTCCTTTCAGCGCAGGCAGTGAAGTAAACTGCTCTACATCTCCCGACCTCCAGCGGTAAATAGCCTGTTTGCCATCACCGACCACAAGGTTGAACCATCCTGATGCAAGGGAATTCTCGATCAGGGGCACGAAGTTCTGCCATTGGAGCGCCGAAGTATCCTGAAATTCATCAATAAGGATATGCCGGTATTTCTCTCCTGTTCGCTCATAAATGAAGGGAACCGGCTCCCCGAGCACGATCTTCGCTATACGGCTGTTGAACTCCGAGATATGGATAATATTATTCTGCTTTTTAAATTCCTGAAGTATCTGGTCTATGCTGTTAAGCACGGCCAGGGGATACACTGATTTCCATAACAGCTTATGCAATTTGTAACGGGCATACGAAGTCTCAATGAGCTGCCCGATCTCCCGAAAGCTTTTGTTCAATGTATGCTTGATACGTTCGATTTTTTCCCTGTCTGCGGATGTGACTTTCCCACTTGTCCAGCTGTCTTTTTCAATTGCCTCAACCAGTCTTGGAGCAGGTATGATCCGGTCAAGCCTTCCTGATGATAACTGTTCAAAGTACCCCGAAACACCTGATTTCCCGAAAGCAAACGCCTTGTGGTCAAGACCTGCTTCTCCGATCACACTCCATGCCAGGGAGGCTTCAGTCTTCAGGTTTTTCTCGAACTCCTTAGTGCTTTTCCTGAGAAAATCAGCCACCTTCCTGAAATCAGCAATCGACAGGTTCCTGAGTTTGGGAAGCTGCTGCTGACTGTCCTCGTCGAGCAACAGTTTTGAAAATGCTACCAGGGATGAATCTATCGCCCAGCTTTTATCGTCCTCAATATTATTTTCAAGGAAATTCACCAGCAACCCTGTGATCTGCTCATCATCCCCCGCCTTGTCAAGTAAAAGGTCAACTGCCGTCTCAAGCAGTTCATCGGTATCGAGCTCAACCCTGAAGTTTATCGGAAGGCCGAAGTCATGAGCAAATGCCCGAATCACACGATGAGAAAAACTGTCGATGGTGCCGATTGCAAAATCAGAATACTGATGAAGTATTTTCTTCAGGACTTCCTCTGCATTATGGCTTATTTCAGAAGCGCTTAGCCCGGTTTCCTCAACAAGTGCAGGAAGCAGGGTAAGCGTGGCTTTTCCTTTTCCTGCCATGGGGCCTGAGAGCTCGTCAAGGCAACTGAGCACCCTCTGTTTCATCTCCCCTGCTGCCTTGTTGGTGAAGGTCACGGCCAGGATATTCCTGAAACTGTCGGTATCGGGAAGGATTATTTTAAGATACTCCTTCACAAGTGTGTATGTTTTTCCCGACCCGGCCGAGCTTCGGTAAACTGTAAAGGACATTATTTCTTTTTCGCTTTCTGGGCCTGCTTTTCAGCCCATTTTTTTCCGTGAAACAACTCTCCGAATGAATAAAAATCCTTCTGGTACTTCAACCCCACACCCTGTGTATAGGGTGAGTTATTGTTCAGGATGTTCACATTATTGGTCCGGTTAAAGGCATGCACCCTCCATCTCCTGTTCTTGGTAAGCACATACTCTATATTGATGTCGCCCACGATCTGGTTGGGCTGCTGGTAGGCTGATGATTTATAGGTATTCATCCCGAAAGTACCGTCGATGAGCAGCCTGTTGTCGAGCAGCTGGGTTGACATAGTAACATCCCAGGACTGTACGTCGCTTGATGTTCCCGGACGGTAGTTAACGCCCATGTTCACATTGTTCGAGATGCCTGAAAGCCAGGAATTGATCTGGTTTGTGACAAGGGATGCCGAAGTTGCACCAACATTAATGCCTGAACTTGTGCTTGCCACAACAGGTTTGAAGGCGTTCATGACAAGCAGGTAGATCATCTGCTGGTTCATTTCCGACACATTGGTTGTATCGATCGACCTGTAAACGACGACTTTGATATCCTCTTCAACGTTTGGCAGGTTCATGCTGAATTTAATATCAGGGTTCGACAGCTTTCCCCCCAGGTGAAACACAACTTCAACCGGGAAGCGCGCCTGCGCTTCTGTAGGATCTGAGGTCAGTCCTGCCAGGGTGGTCTTGGTTTTGTAAATAGCGCTTACACTGAGATTGGCATCAGCCGGGTCGCCCGACCAGGTGATCCGGCTACCCTCTGATATATTCATGGGCAGCCTGAGAAGGTTTTTGATGTGGAAAACAAAGGATCCCTTGGTGATCGAATAGGTGCCGATCATGTTGAATGGTTTGGAGGGGGACATACCCATCAGGATATTGCCGTTGCCCTGTGCCTTGAGACTCCCCAGCTGATCTGGAAGAAAAACTTCAACCAGGGCGTCAGGATTCGCTTTAATGGCAATGTCAAGGTTAAGATTCGATTCCTCTTTTTTAACATGTTCACCCGACTGCAGGGAGTCTTTTGGATTCACGAACCGTATAAAATCATTCTGTCCCACACCAGCTGTGAGATTTATAGGTATTGCCACCTGCGTAGGTTTCCCCGTTTGTGCTTTCACCGCGATGCTGATGTTGTCAAGCGGTCCGAACAGATGAACTGAGCCTGTAGCCCTGGCCTTACCGTAAAACACCGGATTCTGGGCAAAAGTGTTGTTGAAGGCCGAAAATTCATTGAAATCAACGTTCAGGTCAAGCCGCATATCCCTGAAATATTCATGAGAGATCCTTCCGTTCAGAATGCCCTTGTTCCCCAGGGAGTCGTAAATGGTAATCTTGTTAAAAACAAAGGCGTTGGAGTCAATATGCACCATATCCGCCAGTGAATAAAGAACATTCAGGTAAGTGATCTTGAATTCGGTCCGGCTGAGGTTCAGATCACCCGAAAGCCTTGGTTTGTCAAGAGTTCCCTTGATGGAAGCATGTCCCGACACCCAGCCGTTAAGCCCACTCATAAAACTCGACACGAACGGGCGAACCATTTTCAGATTCAGGTTCTTGAGGTCGAGGTTGAAATCAAGCCTCGGCTGATCTCCCGAATACAGGCTTCCTTTGAGGTCGAAGGGAATATTTTTGCCCACATTACCTGTATATTCTATCCTCGACCTGATATCGAAACGCTGATCAGCTTTGATATAGTTGATATTCAGCAACGCATCCCCAAGCAATTCCTTATTGAATTTAAACTTTTCAAGCCTGAGGTCTGAAATCACACTGATGTCTTTATAAACATTCATAAGCTTGACCTTTCCGCTAAGAATCCCTTCAAGGTCAACCGACTTTGAGCTCAAAAATTTATCAAGGGTTGAGATATCAACCTCGTTGAACGCAAGTGAAAGAGTATCCTGGGGTCTTCCCGAAACAATGCCGTCGGCTTTCAGGAACTGGTTCCCTGAACTGAAATTCAGGCTCCGAATCATGATCAGGTTTGTGTCGATGGTGATGTAATTATCCCGGTCGACAGTCCATTCACGGTTATTGGCTATCACACCCATATTAGTGATCCTGATTTCCGCCCTGGGGTCATTCAGAAAACTTACATATCCGTCAAGCCCGCTGAGCCTGCCGGCTTCAGTCCACGATAAAGCATAAAGAATGCTGTCGTGGCGAAGGTGGGAGATAATATTAAACGTATCAAGTTTCACCTCCACACTATCATTTTTTGAAGCTTTTTTGAAATATATGGCCCTGGCCCCGGTATTGAATGAAAGTTCATTTGCTGTGGTTTTCGCATCAATATACCATTCAGGGATATGCATCCCCGAAACGTCGAGAAAAGGTGCACGGGCTTTCACCGACAACAGTCCTTTGGGTTCGTCATAAGAGCCTTCAACAGATGCATTCTCGGAAACTTTCAGGAAAGGAAGGAAGATGTTTGTAAGCTGATCGGTATTCTTGAACCTGATATTGCATTTCAGCACCTGGTCGGAGGTTTCAAAGGCCTCCATTTTAGCTGAGTCTTTAAGGTAAAACGATGCAAGGTAATTTTTCACAAATGTGTACAGCGATGGCACTACACTGCTGAAATTAAAATGCCCGCTGAAATCAGCATCCACAAAATCCGACCTTAAATGATACGATTTGTCTCCTTTCGAATCTATATCATTGACAAGATTCATGTTTTTCATGTGCAGGGATTTGCTCCCTTCAACAAAGTTGGTATTCTCGAAACTCACAGAGCCATCGAGATTGTCAAGGCTGTTCCCTGTAAATTTTGCCTTGATGATGGTTGCAAAGATCTCAGTACTGTCACGCTTCAGAAAGCCAAGGTTGTATAGCTGGGCATGTTTGATCTCTGAGTTGAAATCGAATCCCGGAATGGAATCTGTGAAGTTCATCATGCCTGTGAACTGAAGCTTGAGGTTGGGATCGTCAATATCGAGGTAGCCGGTGAACCTCTTGTTGAAGAGCAACCCTCTTAAATCGAGCTTGTGGTAGTTGTAATTCAGCAGGCGGGTCGAATCAATATGTATATCAACTTCAACATCAGCATTGGCTTTCGTAAGCCCTTTTCCCTTAATCTCGCCTCTGAAGGTAGTAATGCCAACCGATTCCTTTTCATCCATCAGTTTTCCGATATCGAAGCCGGTGACGTCGATCTGCCCCTGGTACGAAAGCTTGCTTTCATCATGGGTTCGGCGGAGCACCAGGTCGGTCCTTACATTTCCGAGATTGGTCCGGAACAGGGCATTTGAAACGAAATCATTATAGTAGCCGGTGAAATTACCAGTAAAGCTTAAAACACCAATATTACCAAGGATCCCTGGGAGAACAATGCTGTCTGAAGCATCGGGGAGCAGGAAGGATTCTATATCTGCTTTGTTTGAAGTCATGGTTTTTACCGCCAGGTCAACAAACGTCTCTTCCACGTTAGGTAAACCGAACGCCCTGATATTTCCCCAGAAATAGGTGTTGGTCCCATAGGCCACCCTGAAATCCTTTGCCCTGAAATTGCTTACCGACCCGTCAATCTTCCCCTCAAACCTGAACCTGTCCTTCATCCGGCGGATATCAGGGGCAAAAAAACCAATATCCGACAGGTCTAGGTAGGTTGGTGCAATATTGGCTTTAATGGTGATCGCATTTAAAAAATCGTTGTACGCCGACCAGCTTGGGTATAGAAAAGCGAAACTCAGCGAAATATCGGAATTGTCGGTAAGGATCTTCAGGTTGTTGGCTTTAAGGAAACCAGGGCTTACGTGGAATTCACCTGTAAGCCGCTTAACGTGGAATCCGCTGCGCTCCAGGGCCGACAGGTTAAGGATATTTGCTCGTATCGTATCAGCATCGAATCTCAGGTCGGTAATATGAAGGTTGATATCCTTCACATCAATATTCGCATAATCCATCCCAACAGGCTGCCTCTCTGTATTCTCATCTTCAAAGTGAAACCGGGTTGAATTGAGAATGATATTCGACACAGAGAAGTCCCAGGGTTCTCCTTTTATAGTGTCGGGAGGCATCGTTGTTCCTGTTGATGCGAAATAATCAAGGATGAACTGAAGGTTCAGGGAGGAGTCGCCTTTGTGGGTAAGAAGCTGCACAATCCCATGGTCAATAAAGACCTTCCCGATATTTATCTTATGTTTTTTCAGGCGGATGAGGCCCGGGCGTACCGCAAGCTCATCGGCTTTGAACAGGTACTCACCCTGACGGTCTTTCAGGCTGATGTCATGGATTACCAGGCCATCCCAGGGATTAAGGCTGAAACTGCGGATGAGGACTTCGGTCTTCCATGCTTTGGAAAAGTACGATGCGGCGATCCTCACACCAAGTGTCTGTACCGCACTGCTGCTCAATACTGACCAGAGTGTGAACATCAGTGAAAAAATGACCACACAGGTATAGACAAGTATTTTGATCAGCGTTTTTATGGTACTTTTGCTTTAAATTTCACTTATAAGCCTGTATCGCTGAGCCGGGTTAGCCCGAAAAAAAAACCTGCATGACCGCTTATATCCTGGGTATTGAGTCTTCTTGTGATGACACTGCTGCTGCCGTGATCAGGGATGATGTTATCATCTCCAATGTCGCCGCGAACCAGGATATCCATGCCTCTTACGGAGGTGTGGTGCCTGAGCTCGCATCCCGCGCACATCAGCAGAACATCATACCCGTGATCCATGCTGCCCTGCAAAAAGCAAATATAAGTAAAAATAAGCTTTCGGCCGTTGCTTATACCCGGGGTCCCGGACTGCTTGGATCCCTTCTGGTAGGCGCATCGTTTTCCAAGGCATTTGCGATGGGACTGAACATTCCACTCATCGAAGCAGACCATCTGCAGGCTCATATCCTGGCACATTTTATCAGGAATGAAGGGCGCACAAACCCGGTGCCTTCATTTCCCTTCCTCTGCCTCACAGTCTCGGGGGGGCATACGCAGATCGTAAGGGTCGACGGGCATTTTGACATGCATATCATCGGACAAACTATAGACGACGCTGCAGGAGAAACGTTCGACAAGGCTGCAAAGATCATGGGCCTTCCATATCCCGGCGGGCCTTTTATCGATAAGCTTGCAGCCGGGGGTGACGCATCCCGCTTTTCCTTTTCAAAACCCAATATCCCCGGCCTTAACTTCAGCTTCAGCGGACTAAAGACATCAATACTATATTTCCTGAGGGATGAACTGAAAAACAATCCGCAGTTCATTGAACAAAACAAGGCCGACCTTTGCGCATCGATCCAGAAGACAATACTTGACATCCTCCTGGGCAGGCTTGAAAAAGCTTCAGTTGAAACAGGGATCAGCGAAATCGCCATTGCAGGAGGAGTTTCAGCTAATTCGGGGCTTCGTTCCCGGCTGAATGAACTGAGTGGCAAAAAAGGATGGAACGTCTTTATCCCTCCCCTGGCCTATACAACAGACAATGCCGCAATGATAGCCATTACCGGGTATTTCAAATATCTGAAAAAGGATTTTGCCAGCCTTTCCAACGCCCCATATGCCAGGAGCAATTTCTGATTATTTATCTGGAAGTATCTGGAAGCGCTCTTCCTCGGTTGCTTCCATCATGTTGCGCTGACGGTTATAATGATAGTAATACAAACTGTAATCGTTTGATGGCATATTGTATACCACCCACTGATTCATGAACAGATCAAACAGGTAATCGGCATGAACCCTCCCCAGGTACTTGGTCATATCATATACATCACTTAGCCCGAGTGTATCAATATGGTATTTATACCTTACCGAACTGGTCCAGGGGTCAACAATGAAACCACCATTAAAATTGTCGTACGCCGACTGTGAATCATACAACAGGGTTTTCCTGGGTTTATCGGCGTTTACCTTGCTTAACTCAAACCAAACACTGAAGTCCATTGCGTTGAGATTGAACTTTTTATAATACACAGTGTCGTTCACAGGCTCTTTATCTTCAAGCGGATAAGTGTATTCATCAAGCTGGATCTGGGCAATGGTAAGCATGTAAGCCTGGGTTTTGTCCTGCAGAAATGAATCTATCTGGTCAGGCAGGAAAACTTCGAAATTGGCCTTCCGCAGTTCTGCAATAAAGTGGTTGATATAGTTTTCAAGGACAACAGAATCGCTGATCCTCTGAATGAACAGGCTGTTGTAAAACAATGCAGAATCCTGCTGCTTTACAGTCATTTCAGAAAACCCTTCTATCTCTTCTCCTTTATGATTGTATTTATAAATCAGGTCAGGAGGAGTAACCATCAGCCTGATCTTCGGGCCATTTTTGACAAATGACTGTGCAATCTTTTGTTCGGGCAGGCAGGAAACAAGAAACAGGAGGCTGAACCCCAGTAAACAGATACGGCTTTTAGAAAGAATCATCATAATACAAAACTACTCAAAGCTACAAATATTATGCCGCAAAAAATTTATTGCGAATACATTTGAAGAAACCTGACCGCATCCTGATTTTTCATTTCAGCAGCCTGCAGCATGTCTTTCAGGGCAGCTTCATTACGTCCGTCCATCCATAAACTCAGTCCTCTTTGGAAATATGAATCAGACCGGCCGGGTCTTAACGAAATTGCAAATGTAAGGTCTTGAACAGACGCTTGGTATTGTTTGAGGTTACGAAATGCAATATTCCTGTTAATATATGCATCGTGAAAACGGGGATCCTGATGAATCACAAAATCTAGTTCCCTCACTGCCGTTTCGTTTTCGTTTATACTGATCCTGGCTGCTGCCCTGCTGTTCCAGGCCTGGAGGTACAGTGGAAAAATCATAATCGCCCGGTCAAGATTAGTGATGGCTGCCAGGTATTCCTGGCGGTTCACCTGCTCGGCTCCCAGGTTTGCCATGGCACGGGCGCTGCCGGGTGCTTTTAAAAGGCAGTCGGACCATAGACTGTATTCATCTTTCCAGATTTTGTTGCGTTCCCGGGTCATCACCCCGAAAACAGCACACTGAACTATAATCAGCAAACCGGCCAGGCTCAATAAAATTTTTCTGGTTTCAGAACCAGCCTCAGGAGCCTGCCTGAGCACAGCGACCTTACCAAAGCAGTAAAACAGCAGTAAAACCCATACCAGGATAAAGCCGAAGACGGAGGGATAAGCCCTGTGTTCGAATATAAAATTAGAGCGGGGCACCAGTACCTGGGGCGATATGGTGATAAAAAACCAGAAGATGCCGAATGTGAAGAGACGGTCTTTTTTATAAACCAGCAGAGCAAGGATGAGGATCAGCAGCAGCAAGGCAAGGCTAAGCAAACTCTGAAGGCCGGTAAGGCTGAGGGTCATCGGGTAGTTATAGTCAAGGGTTTGCTTTACCGGGAGCAGCATCAGCCTGAGGTATACAGGCAAAATATTCACCTGGGTCATAAAATAACTCCCCGGCGTAATAGTGTACGGATGTCCTTCACGGGGAGGAATAGGCGAAAAATACTTTCCCGAACCCAGGACCACGAGTACCAGGACCGAGAGAAGTATGAACATCAGCGAAATAATTACAACACCTGGTAAAAGTGAGGATGAAGTCCGCCTGAAAAAAAAGAAAAAATACACCATCAGCATCAGAACGGGCAGTATCCATGTAGTTTCCTTTGTAAAAAAGCCCAGGACGGCGGCCAGGGCCGAAAAAAGGAGATACAGGCAGGAAGAACGGGCAGGCCTGACCAGCAAGCCTTTGATGAATGCGGTCAGAGAAAGCAGGCTGAACATGAACGAAAGGCTCACAAGCCTTTGAACGATGTAAGTCACCGACTCGGTCATCAGCGGATGCACCATAAAAAGCAAAGCAGAGAAGAAGGCAATTGATCCTGCGGATGCTGCCAGCGGGTGATGGGTGAGCCTGGGTGTTTTAAATAATAGTTTGATCAACAACCAGACCAGGAAGCTGTTTGCAAGGTGTATTCCGAAATTGAAAAGGTGATATCCAAAGACATCAAACCGGCTGAAGTGGTAATTCAGGGCAAAGGTAAAAAATGCGACTGGCCTGAGCGGATTGAAGAGCATCCAGGCTTTCCAGTTGAAAAGGTCGGCAATTGCAGGATTGGAAACGATGTTCGGGAAGTCATCGAAATGGAAGGAACAATCAAATGAATTTGACCAGGCTGCAATCCCGGCTGCCAGGATTACTGCGGCACGGAGGAGGTCAGCACTCCCTGTTGAGGAACCTTTCACCGTATGCCTTTCCGTATTCAAAGCATTTTATAAGGGTCTCGTCATGCGGAGTGAATCGTATCATAAGGCCCTCATCGATCACATTCAGCTTCAGGCTGTTCAGGGCCGAGCTCATGATCTTAGCGCCTTCACCACTCCAGCCGTATGAACCAAAAACGGCAGCAAGCTTTCCCCGGTCACGTATCGGGTTGATAGCCGCAAACACCTGGTATACAGGCAGGAGAATATTCTGGCTGAAAGTCGGGCATCCGAGAACGATCCCTGAGCTCTGGGTCAGTTTTTGTTCAATGAGAGCAATATCCATGTTCTCCAGATCGCAGAGGTCAACATCGATATTCCCAACCGAACGCATGCCTTCGGCTATTTTTTCTGCGATCATCTCCGTATTATGATATGCCGAAACATACCCTATAAAGACTTTGTTTTTATGCGGATTTTCGAGGTATTCGCTGCTGTACTTCACCGAAAGCTCAACCCATTTTCTCCAGTCCTTCCTGAGGATCATTCCATGGCCCGGGGCTATCATACTGATATCCAGACACCTTATCCGTTCGATGGCCTGCAGCATGAAACGGCTGTATGGTTTCATGATCACATCAAAATAATACCTGAACGCATCACCGAAATCAGGTACCATGTCATCAAACAACAGTTCATTGCAATAATGTTCACCAAAAATGTCACAGGTAAAAAGGATCTTATCTTCAACCATGTAAGTCATTATCGAGTCGGGCCAGTGAAGGTTAGGCGCCCCGATGAACCTGAGAGTTTTATTTCCAAGATCGAGAGTATAGCCGTCTTTAATGACCAGGTTCGGGAATTCAAAACCGAGCAGGTCCCGGAGATACCTTATAGCATTGCCGCTGCCCACCACAACGGCCTTTGGAGCAATCTCCAGTAGTTTTGCGAGGCATCCAGAATGGTCGGGTTCGGTATGATCCATCACGATGTAATCAATATCGGCGGGATCGGTTAATTTTAACAGTTTCTCCCTGTAAATTTCCCAGAAGCTTTCCTTGACCGTTTCAATCACAACTTTTTTCCCTGCATTGATAAAATAGGAGTTGTAAGTGGTCCCGTATTTCGTTTCCATCACAACGTCGAAGGTCACGATGTCGTGGTCGAGCACGCCGATCCAGGAAACGTCTTCGCTAAGGGGTAGGATTTTATTGTCGGGCATGTTGGGGGTTGGGGGTTGGGGATTAGGGGTTAAGGATTGGGGGTTGGGGATTAGGGGTTAGAATAATTGCATTTGTTCGGCTTCGGGTTCATCCTTTGATTTCTTCTTTTTTGTTTTGGGCGGATGAGGTTTATCGGTCTCCTTCTCTGTTATTGTTGCCGGAGGAGGCACAGGGATCAGAGGTTCGGGATCAGCCATGGGTTTGTTTTCAGCTTCCTTAAGTGACTGCGGATTGCGTTTGGGTTTTGGTTCAGGTTTTTGTTTTGCGACTACCTTAGGCACGGCTTCCGGTTCACGGCTCACGACTTCCGGCTCAGGAATCACGGCTTCCGAATCACCACTCACGACTTCCGGTTCACGTATTACACTTCCCGGTTCGTCCTCCGTGACTTCCGGTTCCCCCGGAGGTGGCGGCAATGGTTCGATCCAGTCTAACTTTTTAACAGGATATGCAGTCAGTTTGCGGCCTTTTGCTTTTACGCCTTTAACCCCGATAAATTCATGAACTGTGATAATCTCCGATTCAGCTCCTTTTGTTTTAAGCTTCATATCGAAAAGTATCTCGATCCTGGGGAGCATGTCAAAAGTAAACAACACCATCTTATCGTCCGGCTCAACAAATTCAACCTTCTTCTCGGTCGGCTCAATCGTAAAACGTTTTATATAATACTGTTTGGTTCCTGCTTCCTGGTATATGACCGAATACACTTTTAAAGGATCGAATTTTTCGATCAGCATCATGTCTTCATCAAAATGAGTAGACAGGTCAAACGAAGTAAGTTTATAGGCTCCGCTCTGCATGACTGTGAGGATACGGTCGGCACCGGCGAAAGCCCCGAGCAGGATTCCCCTGCTTTCGGTATTGAGGCGCTGTACCGTGTCGTCGTACCAGATGTTCAGGGAACCCAGGGTCGACACTCCCTCCTGCCTGATCTCAATTTTTCTTACTGCGTATTTGGTAAGTGTATTCCCCATCGAGCTCCTGCCCTTGATGGCCAGGCTCGCGAAATCAAAATCAAAATTGGTTTTCTTAAGCTTGGGCTTGGGCTTCAGTTCGATCTTTATGACTTCAGCTTCACCGTTTGGATTTGCAGTGAAATACAATATTTTGGAACCTGCAGTCCCCTTGGTTGCAGCGTATTCCTTATCACGGGTAACGCCAAGCACACTGAAACGCTTGACCATGATCTTCCCGTTTTTCCCGTCACGATACACCAGGTTGTAAACTGTGCGGTTGTCATTCTTCTGAAAAACGTTGATGAAAACCACATTCGGACCCACAAACACCTTCTCGGCAACTTTTGTCACAATAAATGTCCCGTCATCCCTGAAGATGATCATGTCGTCGATGTCGGAGCAATCGCAAATGTATTCATCCTTGCGAAGGCCTGTTCCGGCAAAACCCTCCTCCCTGTTGACATAAAGTTTCTGGTTCGCTGCCGCCACTTTTGAAGCTTCGATGACCTCGAAATTGCGGATTTCGGTCTTACGGTCGCGGTTCTTTCCGTATTTTTTCCTGATCTGCCTGAAGTATTCAATAGCAAAATCAACCAGGTGATCAAGATGGTTCTGCACCTCTTCCATCTCAAGCCTGATCCCTTTCATCACCTCATCCGCCTTGTTCGAATTAAATTTCGAGATGCGTTCGATGGGGATCTTCCTGAGGCGTTTAACATCATCCTCATTCACCGGGCGTATGATCTGTTTGGCAAATGGCTTTAATCCTCTGCGGATGGCAGAGTCAATATCCTCATCGGTTTTGCATTTTTTGATCCCTTCGTAGACCTCATTTTCAATGAAGATCTTCTCGAGCGATGAATAATGCAGGTGCTCATTCAGTTCCTCGAGCCTGATGGTCAGTTCAAGCTTCAGGAGTGTCAGAGTCTGGGCTGTATTATGCTTCAGGATCTCAGTTACTCCCACAAACCTGGGTTTGCCGCGTTCAACAACGCAGGCATTGGGCGAAATGGAGACTTCGCATTCGGTGAAAGCGTAAAGGGCATCCATGGTGGTGTCGGGTGAAACTCCCGGTGCCAGGTGTATCAGCACTTCAACGTTCTCTGCCGTATTGTCGTCTATCTTGCGGATCTTGATCTTGCCTTTATCGTTGGCCGTGAGTATCGAGTCAATGATCGACCCTGTGGTCGTTCCGAAAGGGATCTCGGTGATCTTCAGGGTCTTTTTATCTTCCTGCACGATCCTTGCTCTTACTCTTAGCTTTCCTCCTCTCAATCCGTCGTTATACCTGGAGACATCGATCATACCCCCGGTTAAGAAATCAGGGTATATTTCGAATTCCTTTTGCTGGAGGATCTTGATGGAGGCATCAATAAGTTCATTGAAATTATGCGGAAGGATTTTCGAGGCCAGTCCGACCGCAATACCTTCAACCCCCATGGCAAGAAGCAGGGGAAATTTGGCCGGGAGAGCGACAGGTTCCTTATTTCTTCCGTCATAGGATGATTTCCAGGCTGTGGTTTTTGGGTTAAAGAGCACTTCAAGTGCAAATTTCGTTAGCCTGGCTTCAATGTATCTTGCGGCCGCCGCGCTGTCGCCGGTAAGGATGTTGCCCCAGTTCCCCTGGCAATCGATAAGCAGGTCTTTCTGTCCCATCTGAACCAGTGCATCTCCTATAGAAGCATCGCCATGCGG
>SESG01027098.1_pt1 | contig 29693 bp, 10 predicted proteins | sample 3171421 | NCBI WGS metagenome assembly SESG01 (sample SAMN10866946, study PRJNA518727) | freshwater metagenome | biome: subpolar coniferous forest; feature: holomictic lake; material: water; isolation source: holomictic Lake 227, 6 m and 8 m depth | place: Canada: near Kenora, Ontario | collected...
TACCGGGTAACGGTATCGAGCAAGGGGACAGAGCTTTTCATAGACGCCATAAACGTTTTTTCAAAACGCCCGAGGTCCTCCTCTATCGGTTTTTTTATGTCATTTAATGATATCACCGGTTGTTGGTTGTTGGTTGTTGGTTGTTGGTTGTTGGTATGGTACCAAGTACCAACCACCAATCACCAATCACCAATCACCAGGCAACCAATAACCAGGTCATCCGCCAATAAAAGTAATCATTTTCTGCTATCGCTGTAAAAGTCGCCGGAAAATGCGAATTTTGCAGTACTCAACCATCTCCTATGTCATTCCTCTTTCACGATGTTATTTTCGGGCCTTTACGCAGCCGCCGCCTGGGTCTCTCACTTGGGATCAACCTTCTTCCCCTTCATGGAAAATACTGCTCCTTCAATTGTATTTACTGTGAATGCGGATGGACCCCTCCTGCAGACCGGGAAATTGGTGAGTTGCCCTCACGGGAACTCGTGGCCTCCTTCCTGGAACAAAAACTAAAAGAATTGTCTGCGGATGATTATCTCCCTGATGCCATCACCTATGCCGGTAATGGCGAACCCACCCTGCATCCCGAATTCGGAGGTATTGTGGATGACACTATAAGGCTCAGGAATAAATACTCTCCTGCCTCGAAGGTGACCGTACTAAGCAACGCAAGCCGTATTCATGATACCAAGGTGTTTGAAGCACTGCTGAAACTCGACAACAACATCCTGAAACTGGATGCCGGCACGGAAGAGACCTTTCGAATACTGAACAACCCTGTTGAAGCGTTTGATTTTGGGCGGATGATCCTCGGCCTTGAAAAATTCAAAGGAAGGCTTATCATACAAACTATGTTTCTCAAAGGCCTGGTTCATGGCAAGCCGGTCGATAATACTACTGACAAGGAAGTGGAGGAATGGATCAAATTGCTGAAGAGGATCAAGCCTGCCTCGGTGATGATATATCCCATAGCCAGAGCCACACCTGCCCGTGAGTTGGAAAAAGTGAGACGGCCCGAGCTGGAGGGGATTGCCCTGAAAGTGCAGGCTGCCGGGATTGAGGCGAAGGTTTTTGACTGATCATGCGGAATGTAGGATGCAGGATGCAGGATGCAGGATGCGGGATGCAGGATGCAGGATGCAGGATGCGGGATGCGGGATGCAGGATGCAGGATGCGGGATGCGGGATGCAGGATGCAGGATGCAGGATGCAGGATGCGGGATGCGGGATGCAGGATGCAGGATGCAGGATGCAGGATAACTGGATAAATCAATTCGTAATTCGTAACTCGTAACTCGTAATTCGTAATTCGTAACTCGTAATTCGTAACTCGTAATTCGTAATTCGTAACTCGTAATTCGTAATTATTCGCAATATTGTTAATTTTTAATGGTGCTCATTTCGGCTTCGCCGAACGTAACTCGTAAATGCTTTTCTATCCCCCCAAAATATGGCTTGCTTTCGGTGAAACGATCAAGGGAAACAAAGAGATCCTTGACTGGCTGCTGAAGAACGGGTATCCCGAACTTGCAGTGTTGTCCAGTGCTGTGAGGGGAAGTGAAGAAGCTACTGCCTGGCTGATCAAAAACGGGTATCCTCACCTTGCAGCGCTTGATGCCGCCATTGACGAGGATCAGAAAGCCTATGCATGGCTGCATAAGAACAAATACGATTTTTTTATAGTATTTGCTGATGCCTGCCAAGCAAAGCCAGCAGCCATCGAATGGTTCAGAAAGAACCACCTGGAAGCCATCCTCATAATTGCTTTAAAAATAAAGGAACTCAGGGATAATACTACATATGATTACCACAAGATGCATTTTTAAAAAAGAGGAGGCATGAATCACGCCTCCTCTTTTTAAACCACTATATTCCCAAATGCGGGAGTCACTATTTGACGATGATCCTCCTGCTGGCTTTTCCTGCATTGTTACTTACAAGCACCGTATATACTCCTGCAGGTAAAGGACGAAGATCTAAACTTTTTGTGAAATTAGACCTGGCGGGTATATCCTTTTCGCTGAAAATAGTAACACCAAGGTCATTGATCACCTGGATGTCTATTTTACCACCTGCGAGAGCCGACATGGTGATTGTGAATCTGCCATCATTTGGAACAGGATAAACAACGAAAGTCAATTCTTCATTGTCCTGCACCCCGACTCCGGCAACATATACATGGTTCGAAGAATCGGATGAACAGCCATTCAGGGTGACAATTGTCCAGTAGTTGCCTGGATTCCCAACCGGTACTTGATACACCTGGGAGGTTGCGCCGCTAACTGCAGTGCCGTTCCAGTACCACTGGTTGCCACTGGCTGCACTACTGGAAAGGGTGTTTCCAGAGGCATTTACGAGGGGTTTGGAGGGTACAGGGTTCACTGTCACGGCATGTGCCGGAGAAACAGTTCCTGAACCGCAGCTGTTTGTTCCTAATACCGTAATGTTACCTGAGGCAGCGCTGCTGCTGAAATTCACCGTAATAGAGTTGGTATTGGACCCCGAAGCAATAGTGGCGCCGGAAGGCAGAGTCCAGGTGTATCCGGTTGCATTGGCAATAGCTGCAACACTGTATGCGACTCCGTTTGTTCCCTGGCAAACATTCACCGTTCCAGTGATCGTGCCAGCTGCAGCAGGTATTCCATTCACCGTGACCTGGAATGGAGGTGAAGCCGGGCCATCGCCACATAAGTTGTTTCCAGAAACAGTGATAGGTCCGGATGTAGCATTGGCACTAAAATCAACGGTAATGGAATTTGTATAGTTCCCCGAAACGATGGTCGCTCCAGCAGGCAAACTCCAGGCATATGAAAGTGCATTTGTGATCGGGCCAACAGAATAGTTAACGCCAGTTGTACCGGCACAAACTGTTGAAGTACCTGTTATGCTCCCTGCAGCTGATGGGAGAGCATTTACTGTTACATTAAGAACTGTCGGATTTGCAGGAGAACATCCACTAGGGTTGGAGTAGATGACACTTAGTGTTTGAGCTCCCGAACCATTCCAATTGATAAAAACAGAGTTTGTCCCCTGCCCTGAGGTGATTGATCCACCGGAGGAGACCGTCCAGGAATAATTTAACATGCCTGGCTCAGTATTATAATAACTCCCGGAGGAAGCACATATAGTGTTTGGCCCGGTGATGGTCGGAGCAGGAATCGGAGTAACCGTTACGTTGTATACTGTTGGAACAGCCGCTGTACAGCCTGTTGAATTTGTGTAATTCACGCTTACAGTCTGAGCCCCAGTGGTATTCCAGGTTACTGTTACAAAGTTGCTGGTTGATGTTCCTCCGGCAGTTATTGTTCCTCCGGCAGAAACCGTCCAAATATAATTTGTCATTGACAAAGCCGTGGTATACGTATTGCCGGTCAATCCTGCACAGGCCGAGGCAGGTCCGGAAATAACTACAACAGGTAAAGGATTTACAGTAACCGGATAACTAGTTGCAGAAGCGGCAGAACAACCGTTTGCATTAGCATAATTTACGCTGACCGACTGTGCTCCAGCCGTATTCCAGGTAACAGTAGCAGTGTTGCTTGTTGAGGTACCTCCGGCAGTTATCGTGCCACCAGCTGAAACCGTCCAAACATAGGCCGACATTCCAGCCTGGGTGGTATAGACGTTTCCGGTAGTTCCTGCGCAAAGTGTTGCAGTCCCTGTGATTGTAGGTGTTGGTAATACATTTACAGTAACATTATAAGTTGTTGGTGTAGCAGCTGAACATCCGCTGCCATTGGTATAGTTAACACTTACAGTTTTTGCACCAGATGTTGCCCAGGTAACTGTAACTGTGTTGCTTGTTGAAGTTCCACCGGCCGTTATTGTACCGCCTGCGGAAACATTCCAAACATAAGATGTCATCCCAGCCTGGGTGGTATAGACATTACCGGTCGAACCTGCACAGACAGTTGAAGGACCCGTAATGGTCGGAACCGGTGTGGGATTTACGGTAACAGGATAAGATACAGGAGCGGCAGCAGTACATCCTCCGGTGCCAGCATAATTCACACCTACAGTTTGTGCCCCCGGGGTGTTCCATGTAACCGTAACGGTATTGCTGCTTGTGGTACCTCCGGCGGTTATCGAACCACCCGAAGAAACTGTCCACAAGTAATTTGTCATCCCGGGCTGAGTAGTATAGACAACTCCTGCTGTACCGGCACATACAGTTGCTGTGCCTGTAATTGAGGGTGAAGGGATCGGGTTTACAGTTATGGCATATGCCGGAGAAACTGTACCGTTGCCAAATGAATTCGTACCATATACAGTCATTGAACCACTGACTGCGGTCAGGGAATAATTAACAGTAATGGAATTTGTATTTGCCCCGGTAGCAATGGTGGCACCAGTCGGAAGTGTCCAAACATAACCTGTGGCATTCAAAATGGGAGCAACTAAATAGGCCACGTTGCTGGCATTCTGACAAACAGATGCTGGGCCGGAAATCGGACCGGCAGGACCTGGAGCATCAATAACATTAACCGGATAGCTTGTCGGAGTGAGAGGTACACATCCGTTGGCATTGGTATAAGAAACAGTAACCGTTTTAGCTCCAGCGGTTGTCCATGTAATTGTTACCGTGTTATTAGTGGCACCTCCCCCTGCAGTTATTGTACCTCCGGCAGAAACAGTCCAAACATAACTGCTCATTCCGGCTTCGGTTGTGTACACATTACCTGCAATTCCAGTACCGCATATTGCCGGTCCTGAAATTGTAGGCAGCGGGAGAGGATTGACAGCCACGTTCTTGACTGTAGCAGAGGCAGCAGTACATCCGTTAGCATTTAAATAGTTTACGTTTAGGGTTTGTGCACCGGTACTATTCCAGCTCACAGTAACCGTATTTGTTCCGATTCCGGCTGTGATCGTTCCGCCGGCAGAGATCGTCCAGGTATACCCTGTCATCCCTGCTTCCGTAGAATAAACATCACCGGTGGAAGTTCCGCAGAATGCAGAAGTACCGGTAATTGTTGGAACCGGGAGTGCATTTACCGTAACATTATAAGTAGTTGGAGTTGCTGCTGTACATCCATTGCTGTTATTGTAATTGACTGTTACAGTTTTTGCCCCCGCCGTTGTCCAGGTAACAGTAACGGTGTTACTTGCAGAAGTCCCCCCTGAGGTTATTGTTCCTCCGCTTGAAACAGACCAGACATAGGATGACATTCCTGCCTGGGTTGTGTATACATTGCCTGTTACATTTACGCAAGCCGTTGCAGGGCCTGTGATGGTAGGTACAGGGAGAGCATTAACTGTAACGGAGTATGAAGTGGGGGAAGTCGCTGTACATCCGTTAACGTTGGTATAGTTCACACCAACAGTCTGTGCGCCGGCAGTGTTCCATGTTACTGTGATGGAGTTAGTTCCTGCGCCGGCAGTGATGGTTCCACCGGCAGAAACCGTCCATGTATACCCGGTCATGCTTGCTTCAGTAGTATAAACATTGGTTGCAGTACCAATACAAATACTGGCAGGGCCTGTTATAGTTGGAACAGGCAAAGGGTTAACACTAACACTTTTAATCGTTGGCGTGAGTGCGGCACAACCTGTGGTTCCATTATAAGTTACACTGATCGTTTGAACGCCAGCTGTTGACCAGGTCACTATGACGCTGTTGGTTCCCTGCCCGGCAGTTATTGTTCCTCCCGAAGAAATTGCCCAGGTATAACCTGTCATACCAAGCTCAGTAGAATAAATCACACCGGTTGTACCTACGCAAGCTCCTGTGATACCGAATACGTTTGGAACAGGTCTTGTGTTTACAACAACAGGAAATGCAGAGGATGTTCCCGGGTTAGGGCAGGCATTTGTTCCGGCTACTGTAACATTTCCCGAAGCCGCGGAAGCTGAGTAATTAAGGGTTATTGAATTGGTGCCTGATCCGGAGGCGATAGTTGCTCCGGTTGGGAAAGTCCATGTGTAACCCGTTGCATTCGTGATCGCACCAACAGAATAGGCTACTCCGTTTGTACTCTGGCACACGGGACTTGTTCCTGTAATGGCGCCGGCGGCGTTAGGACCCGCATTGGTTATTGTTCCGTTAAAGTAGAAGTTGGCCGTCGGAACATCATTCATCGGATTCCCGGTTTCATCTCCGTATTCACAATCAGAACCCCCGGATGAAGTATTATTAAAGGCAACTGAACCTGAACCTGTCACAAAGGTAAAGTTCAGGTCGGCCAGTTTCGCCCCGTTGGTAAGGTCCTTTGGATTAATATCCGACCAAACAAAAATGATTTTGTGCAATGTTGGTGAAACAACATTGTCATTGACTATGAGCCCGGTTAAAGTAGCATTCAGATTCGTAGCACTGACGAAGGTTACCAGATTTGGATTATAATCAATTCTTAACGAGACCGCTGTTATCTGGGTAAAATTTGTTACAGTCACCGGCAAGGTAATTGCAGTGCCCGGACATGGGTTAGCTGATCCGATTGTTGTAATCGGCGCATCGCGGCCAATAGCCGGCATAAGGTTGGTTAGCAGAGCTATTAATAAAGCCCCTGCAAACAAGAGTAAACGTCTACTTTTCATAGGATGGTTTTTGCGTTCTGATATTAATTTATATAGATTCATCGTTCAAACAGAAGTGAATAAAAGCAAATAAAGTCTTAAATAATGTTATACAAATATAATGTTTTTCCGTTTTTACAAACAAAACTTATTTACCAATTACTAATCGTATAGTTCTAGAAATAACTTTGTTTTTCCCTTCAGCTTTAATTGCAACAAAATAAACCCCTTCGCTTAATTCAGAAACATCAAGTTTATGCAGGTGGTTTCCGGGAAGAATTTCATTGTAGGATTGGGATTGGACGGTTTGACCGGACAAGGAAATTAAATCTACTCTGACATTTGCTGAATCCGTCAAGGTATAGCTAAGATTCATAAGATTTTTTACAGGATTGGGCGAAATCATGATTGATTCAAGCAGATTGGTAATACTACCTGGATTATTATAAGATTTTAACCGGGGTGAGGTCAGGGTTATTTCAGGGATAGGATTACCTGAACCGTCTGCCAGTTCTGATTCACCGGTAGTTTTTATTGATATTTCATTGGTCGAAGAAAAGATTCCGGTCGCTTTCATACGAACCGTAATAAGCGGATCGGTTGCACTAAGCGACAAGGGCTCAATCTGTGACCAGGCAATCCGGAGTTCATCTCCCACAGTATTAAATAAAATGTTTCCTTGTTTGATCTTTACATCCAGAACAGTTAGCTGATCTGCCGGATAAAGAAGCACCAGGGAAACAGCTCCCAGTTCAACATTCTGCTGAATGTTCACAGGAAAATCAAACTCCTCTCCCGGCCTGACTTCTATTTCGCTTTCGGGTATCATTGTAATTGAAGAATTCATTGATTTGCCCGGTGCCGGGATGTTGGACCCATTTACATCTCCAACGCAAAGCCCGTAAAAATCCTGGTTTACAACAGATCCGCTGAGAATGATTGTATCACCTCCGATCGTGGGTTTGGCAAATGTCCAGTCGCCCCGGTCGAAATAGGAGTCCTGTCCTGAAAATCTTCGCTTGATCTTGATCGCATCCGTTCCGTTGATTGAGTTGCTCAGGTTCACATCTGCTGCAAGCCATTTCACTGGTTCGGTAATTACTTCAAGGCCGGCAAAGTGCCTCTCAACCTTGACGGCATCTGTAGCGTTTACACTGGCCCAGGGTTTTGTGGTGTAGGCCGACACTGTATATATACCGTTTGGCAGGGATACGAAGCCATAGTTCCCGTTTGCATCCGTGATCACCGAATCTATCCTTGCAGTTCCGAGCTTAACCACCACTTTAACATTATCAAGCGGGGTGAGCGCTGTGTTGTAGTATTTGAAACTTCCATACACAATCAAGGCAGGAGCCTGGGTTACAGTAACAACAACAGCTGGTAACCCCGAAACAGTGACTGTAATTTGAGCAACACGTTGAAGATTGGTTGTATTCTGAGTGAAATTCGCTGCTATTGTTCCATTACCAGAACCTGCGGATGTGACTGTACACCAGGCCTGGCTGCTGGTTGCAGTCCAGGAGGAATTTGAAGTAACGTTAAAATTAGTTGCGCCCGCCGTTTTGGGAACATTTTGGTTTGCAGGTGCGACTGCAAGAGTTGGCAACGGTGTCCCCGTAATCTGAACTTCATCAATGGCCCAGTAATATCCGAAGCTACCTGTATAATTCCATTTGAATTTTACCTGGGACTGTCCGGCTGCGGCATTTACAGCCTGGGTAAATGTTGAAGGATTAGTTGTTGAGGTAAGGGTAAAGTTCTGGATCACATTCCATGAAGTGCCTCCATTAATGCTATAGGAAAAGGAACCGGAGGAACCTGAATATGAGAGAAAATAATTTTTAAACTGGACATTGACTATTGCATAAGCTGATAAATCGAGGAGGGGAGTAATAAGATCAGCATTCTGGGAATTTCCGCTACCGTAGGCGTCTGAGTTCAGATAAGCGTAATTTGGAGTGAGGGATGGATTGGGAGACTGACCGGTAATAACACCAAACTGCCATACCTGACCATTCCCCTGGTGGTCGACCTGGGACCAGCAGGCCGGGATTGAAGTCGCAGGAAAATTCTCAGAGAAGGGTAAAGTATATATTCCGCAAAGAGTCGCAAACGTTAGATCATCACCATAAAAGGTGCCGGATGAACTGGTGGCGTATGCCCGGACATGATAGGTTGTATTGGCGGTCAAGCCGGTAATAGAGCTTGTAAAAGTGCCTGTTCCTGACCCATCGGTCGTATGGTTACCTGATACAACAGGATTGGCTGAGGTTCCCCAGCAGACTCCTCTTGCTGAAACTGTAAAACCGCCATCATACAGCACATTACCACCGGCAGTAGCTGCTGTCATTGTAATCGATGAAGCTGCGGTTGTTGAAACACCGGCTGCACCCGGAATAACTGTCATATCATTTCCAGTGGTGATTCCATCACTGTTCTCTCCGACCAATCTGAAATGGTATGTCGTAGCTGTAAGTAATCCGTTGAGGTTTGCAGTTACTGCAACATTCGATGAACCTGAACCAGCAGGGGTCGTGGCAGTGGAATTACCATATGCTGTTGTAGTTCCCCATTCAAAATGATACGTGCTGGCCAGTCCGTTTGGATTAATGGTACCGTTCAGGGTTGCAGCAGTTCCTGAAACTCCGCTGGCAGCCAAAGTAGCGATAACAGGATTATTACTGAATTTAAACGATGCTATTCTAGTGCGCCAGGTCGTTGAACCAGTAGTTTGAACATATTCCGTTGTGAACCAGAAGGTCAGATCATCGGCAGGGTCAACAGACATCATGCTGTAATCGCCCCAACGGGCGGCGGAACCGGTTTGACTGCCGGTCCCGGTCATGATAGTCTGTTCGGCAACCGTCATTTGATTCAGGGGATCATTGGCGCGGCGTCCGGTATATTTTATGCTTGGATAAACAGAGGACGCGGCAGATACAGAATAACCCAAAGCGATGTCACCGGCAGAATTCATGGCAACGCTTCCTACCCATCGATGATTGGCATCCGGAGCATATGTTCCCTGCTGGTAAATAGACCAGGCTGCACCTGTATTGCGCAATTCATACCAGCGCACACCGGCATGTCCTGATCCATCAACATCGACGGTATGGTTGGTCACCATGGCGCGATATCCGCCAAAATTCCTATACTGTAAGCGGTACATCAGGCGGTCGGAAAGGGACTCAAGTTTTACAGTCGTTCCCGGCTGAGGGATACATCGCCCACGGGTTGCAGTGCAGATGCTTGATTTAAACGGAGCCGTTGTCAAGGTATAGCTTTCAGAGAATGTCGAATTCGCGGTAGTTGTCCAATCAACGTGAAATTGCCATATTTTAAGATAATCATTGGTTGCCGACGACCAGTCATCAAAGAATGTGAAATAATTGGGTTCGTTGGCAATGGGAGTAGTTGTTCCGTCCCAGTCGGAAGGGAGCATGTTTGACGGATTGCTGCTTGCCCCAAGATCAACATATACCATTCGGGCAGTGGGGTCCCCGGTCAGCATTCTGGCACGCTCCAATGCCACTGCTCCCACTCCTCCCCAGGTGGACTGGTTAACGAATTGGTTGAATGAAAGGTAATACCCGTCGGGCCATACTCCAAACTTAGGATAATCGGGCATTTTATTGCCAAATTCAAATACATAAACATACCAGGCTCCGGTGGGGTCTGAAGTTTGAGAAACAGCAACAAGCTCAGCATTCTGTGATGCTGATGGAATTGAAAACTCTGAAATGATCCATCGCTGGGCGGCCTGATCGTAAAGAACGACAGGGTCTCCGTTATTCGTACCCAAATATGGTGGTGATATGCCCGCCCAGATACTGCTTAACAATGCCGGCCCTAAAAGGAGTGCACCTGTCTTCGAATACACTGCGAAATTACAATTTACAACCTGCACATATTTGTCGGGTCCCACATCTCCCTGGGTATCAGGAGGGTAATAACCAAGTAAATTATTTATCCCGTCAAAATTCTGGATTGGAGCCAGGATCGCAGGGACATAGGTTCCATCCTGTTTCTGCCATACCGGATCTTCAGGAAGGGTAAACGGATGTGTGACCAGGTGATTGAATTCCTTCATCCCTATCCTGTTCTTTACCTCTCTGTCAGGATCACCTTTTACCTTTCGGGGCGGAAGCAGTTTCATGTCGCGCAAGGGAGGCGTGACATGGGAATAGATGGCTTGCCGCACCAAGGTCGGATAAAATGTAGTTTGCTGAGCAAACAAGGAAATTGAAGATGCAACCAAGAATATAGTCAGACTATGAAGGATTATTCTTTTCATTGTGTTTTTGCTGATTAAAAAGTTGGCGAAGGTACAAAATATCTACCCTAATCATCATCTTGTTATGATAAGCTTATGCAAATATTGCTTTTGACCCCATTCTGAAGTAAAAGATATTTTGAGCGTATATAAACCTTCAGGCAGTTCCCTGGTCTGTATGATCACTTTTGAATTCCCCTTTTCAAACCTTTGAACCGGGATGGATCCTATTTCCCTCCCCACAATATCCATTATCTTTACTCCGCCATCCGCCCTTGTATTTAATTGAAATTCAACTGTAATAAAATCCTTTGCGGGGTTAGGCCAGACTTTACAGGAATTGATGAGCTCACAGTAATCTCTGATTCCCGACACAAAAACATATATCCAGTTTGATGGTAGCGATGTACAAGCGTTCAAAGTCGCCCGGTCTGAATAGTAGCCTGTTTTAACGGGACAATATTGTGCATCGCTTGCTCCTGCAATGATTCCTGTCGAATCGTACCATTGATTACCGAGAGAATAATTGGACAATAAACATCCTCCTGAGATCGTAATCGAGGGAGCTTCCGGTTGGTTTTTAACAGTCACCCAAAACGGTGGAGAGAGAGTTCCTGTACAATTTCCGGCTGCACCATAAACCTGCACATCGCCGGAAGCGGCAGAGGACGAAAAATGCAGATGGATTTCGTTTGTTCCTGCCCCTGAAATAATATCCGAACCGGGAGGGATAGTCCACACATATCTGCTGGCATTGACAACAGGAGTTACGGAGTAAATAACATTTTCATCACCCTGGCAAACTTCATTGCTTCCGTTAACGGTACCGGCAGGGCCAACCGCACCACCTTCCACATACCCTTTATGGTAAAAAAAGTCAGTGGGAAGATCGTTCATCGGATCACCATTGGCATCTCCGTATTCACAATCGCTGCCACCACTCGCCGTATTGTTCCAGGTAAGGTAAGTTGCTCCCCCGGTGAAATTGAATACAAGAGTTACCAGCGATTGTCCGTTTGGAATGGATTTGGGATTGATGTCGGACCACACAATGATCAGTTTGTGAAGCGTGTCGCTCACATGATTGTCATTAACGACAAGGCCAGATAATTGCGAATTAACATTTGAAAACGTATCGTACGCCAGACCGCTGGGATTATAGTCGAGGCGGAGTGAAATGGATGTGATGTTGTTGAAATTGCTGTCGATCACGGGAAATGACAACTGGGTCGGCTGACAGGGATTTGCAGATCCGATCCAGGTATGAGGGGCATCGAGGATCGTTTTTTTTACAGATACCCGGCTGCCGGAAGCTATGACATTAATTACACTGATAAGTAAACACAGCAAAAGGAGAAATGACTGATACCGAAAACTTACCCTCATCTGCCAATTATCCTGTTTCTATTTAGTAATAACGATCTTTTGGAAATCCCGCTTTGATCCTTCCTTCCCATTTACAAGAAGGTTCAGAACATAAACACCGTTGCTGAGCGGCCCGGTATCAATACGAATCAATTGCTTTCCTTTGGACATTATTCCCTTGGATTGATCAATGATTTTTTCGCCAAGCAATGATACGATTTCATAGTTTACTTCTGCTTCCGCAGGAAGTTCAAAAGATACATTCAGAAAATCCCTGGCGGGGTTAGGAAATACGTTCAGGTTGAAATTGTTTGCCGAAAGATCGCCGACCGATAACGCATTGCTGACAAGAACACTTGACATCAGCAAATCAAATCCGGAAACAACGTTTGCGTTTTCATCGCCGAACTCGGTCTCAAATCCAAGTGAAAATTGAATCCTGTCGCCAATTTCAGCCTTATCTGTTGTTTGAACAACCAGGTTGATGAACGATTCATCTGCTGAGAGCATCATGGGCTCGACTTCGGCCCAAACAAGCCTGACTTCCCCGGGAAGGACGTTATAAACCAGGTTGCCCTGTTTTACAGATGCTGATTTTATGCGGATGAGATCGTGAGGATAATTAAGCACAAGGGTTATGGCCGCAAGAGACATGCCACGATCGATTCTGATTGGAAGGTTAAACTCTGAGTTTTTAGGTTGTTTCATTGTTTGATCGTACCTGAGATTCACTTCTGCCGCGCTTTTAGCGCCGGTTCCCGGATTGTAACTGCCATTGACGTCCCCAACACAGAGTCCGTAAAAATTACAGGAAACATTGGCTGAATTCACGATTACGGTATCCCCTGTCTCAACTTTCTCAAACCACCAATCCCCCCGGGCAAAGGAATTATCAAGTCCGGCCACACGGCGCTTGATTTTAGTAGCGTCAAGTGCATTGATGGTGTAACTCAGATTCACATCAGCAGCTGATTGCCTGACACCGGCCGGAAGCGGCTCAAGGCCTGCTACATGTCGCGACACCTTTGTAGCATCTAAAGCATTTACACCGTTAAAGGGCTTGGAAGTTACCGCGCTGGTGACATAAGTACCGTTAAAGACATTGAAAAACGAGTAACTGCCTGTGAGGTCTGTACGTGTGGTATAAACTGTAGTTCCATTCTGTTTCAGATAAACCCATACCGAATCAAGCGGAGTGTTAGCCGTGTTATTGTAGGTGAAAGTTCCGCTTACCGTATATCCAAGCTGAATAACCGTTACATAGAGTGAAGATACTGCTCCGTCTCCGCAATTACCGGATCCATTTACAGCAATATTGCCGCTTGCAGCAGTCATGGAATAATTGACTGTAATTGAGTTTGTATTTGCGCCGGATACGATGGATGCGCCTGCAGGAAGCGTCCAGTTATAAGAGGTAGCATTTGTGATGAGGGGCACGGTATATACAATCCCGTTATTTCCCTGGGTCACGGTTGAAAGACCTGTAATTACACCTGCCGCTCCTGTAAGTTCCTGGCCTGCGATGTTCCCATTGTGATAATACGTGGCCGTTGGCATATCGTTGAGAGGATTCCCGTTGAGATCACCATACGCACATTCGCTTCCACCCGAAGATGTATTGTTGAAGGCAAGAGTAGTATTCCCCGAGATGACATTGAATTGAAAATCGGCCAGTTTCGAATTTGCCGCCAGGGTTTTTGGGGTTATATCGGACCATACGACTGAGATCTTTGCAGAAGTCGGACCGATAATGACATTATTAACAATCATTCCGGTCAAGGTTGGATTCAGGTTGAGTGAAGATACATAAGTCATCACCGCAGGATTGTAATCAATCCGGAGTGAAACAGCCGTGATCTGGTCAAAATTAAGCACCGTCAGCGGAATAAGAACCTGTGTACCATTACAGGGAGAGCCACCGGTAATTGTAGTGATTGGTGCATTCTGAAGCGGATTTACAGTTACGTTCAATGGGGCTGAAGTCGGGCCGTCACTGCAGGAATTGGTTCCCTTGACGGTAACAGTTCCCGAAGTTGAATTCGGGGCGTAATCTACAGTAATATTACTTGTATTGGCTCCTGATGCGATAACAGCCAATGGAGGCAGGGTCCAGGTGTACCCGGTTGCATTGGCAACCACCGGCACTGAATAAGAGACCCCGGTTTGACCCTGGGAAACAACAGTGAGGCCAGTGATAGTACCGGGTGTTGCGGGTGCTGAGGATGTAACCTGGCCGTCAAAATAATAGCTTGCAGTAGGCGTATCGGTAAGAATGATACTGTTTACGTTCACAAACTGGCAATCCGCTCCGCTGGTGGAAGTGTTATTGAAAGTAAGCGCTGAGGTACCACTTAAATAAGTAAAGTTCAGATCCGCTATTTTGCTGCCATTAGCCAAACTGACGCCCGTTGCATTGGTCCAGGTGATCATTATTTTATTCACCGATGCTGAAACAACTGAATTTACTATGCTGGCCCCCGACAAGTTGCTGTTCAGGTTTGAATAAGATGAATAGGTCATTTTGGATGGGTCGTATTCGAGCCTGAGGGAAAAAGAAGCGATGTAATTGAAATTTGCGGTTGTAAGAGGTATTGTAACACTTGCATTCGGACAGGCTGTTGGGGATCCGGCCGTGGTGATCGGGGCGGTGGCAGGAAGCGGGTTCACTGTAACTGCAAATGCAGCTGAAACAGTTCCATTACCGCAGGAGTTCGTTCCTCTCACCGTGATGCTGCCAGAGACAGCAGAAGCTGAATAATCGACCACGATGGAATTAGTATTGCTTCCTGTGACAACAGAAGCTCCTGTGGGCAAAGTCCAGGTATATCCTGTTGCATTGGCGATAGCGGGTACTGAATAAGAAACCCCGGACTGGCCTTGGGTAACCGTGGCAGTACCTGTTATGGTTCCTGCGGCTGAAGGAAGCGGATTCATGGTAACAGTTGCATCATGGTAGTAGGTTGCAGTGGGAAGGTCATTTAAGGCATTTGCGTTTGCATCGGCAAATTCACAATCGGAACCACCGCTTGCAGTATTATTAAAAGATAAGGTTGGCGAGCCCGAAATGAAATTGAAATTCAGGTCAACCAGTTTCTGACCATTGGCAATTGTTTTCGGGGTGGGATCAGACCAAACAATAAGAATTTTATTCAGGGTGCCACTGACTGCAACATTATTCACAATTGCTCCGTTAAGCTGACTGTTCATATTCGCCGATGACACATAGGTCATCAGGGTGGGATTATAATCGAGACGGAGCGTCACGGCTGTAATATCGAGAAAATCGTTTACATTAATGGGAATTGTGATGGGGGTTCCGGCACATGCCGATAAACTACCGGCTGTTGAAATGGGAGCATTCTGAGGAGTGTTTACGGTAACAGCTTTGCATGAAATTGTTCCGTTGCCGCATGTATTTGTTCCTTGTACACAAACGTTGCCTGAAACAGCAGTTGCAGAAAAATTCACCGTAATTGAACTTGTATTGGCCCCTGAGGTAATGGTGCCGCCGGTAGGAAGAGTCCATGAGTAACCTGTAGCATTCGCTATGGCTGCTACTGAATACGGAATGTTATTGGTGCCCTGCACGACCGTTGCAGCTCCTGTAATAGTACCTGCTGCTGAGGGAGCGGAGGATGATACCTGCCCGTTTGTATAGAAATCAGCTGTGGGAATGTCGGTGAGTACAAGACCAAAACCATTCGTGTATTTGCAGTCAGCACCTCCGTTTGAAGTATTATTAAATGCGAGGGCTGTTGAACCGGTCGTAAAGTTGAACACCAGGTCGAGCAATTTACCTCCGGCAGCAATGTTTACTCCGCCAGTACCGGTCCAGGTGATAAGCACATAATGCATGCCTGGAGAAACTGCAGTATTTGTAACAACGGTTCCGGGAATAGCGCTATTGAGGTTGGTATAGGAAGAATAGGTCATTTTTGTGGGATCATACTCCAGTCTCAGTGACAAGGCTCCAATATTGGTAAAATTGGTGACTGTGACCGGCACGGTTGCCAGGGCGCCCGGACAGGCTGTAACGGTTCCTGTAACTGTTATAGGAGCATTGGTAACGAGAGGGGTTACGGTAACATTGAAAGGTGAAGAAATTGTGCCACTTCCGCAGGAATTGGTACCATAAACGCTGATGGCTCCTGACACTGCGCTGTTTGAAAAATTGACTGTAATTGTACTGGTATTTGACCCGCTGACGATGGAAGCTCCGGAAGGCAAACTCCAAGTATATCCTGTAGCATTAGCGATGGCCGGCACCGAGTAAATAACGCCCGGCTGTCCCTGGGAAACCGTGGCAGAGCCGGTGATAGTCCCGGCGGCGGCAGGCATAGAATTTCCGGTAATATTCCCATTGATGTAATACGTCGAGGTTGGCATATCATTCATTGGATTTCCTTCAAAATCTGCATATTCGCAATTGCTACCACCATTTGATATATTGTCGAAGGACAGAATAGTATTTCCTGAGATGTAGTCAAATTTCAAATCCAGAAGAGTTCCCCCGCTGGCAATTGTTTTTGGATTAACATCTGACCAAACGACCATGATGGCATTCAAGGTGGGAGATACTACTAAATTATTCACCCCTAAACCGGCTAAGACCACGTTCCCGTTTGCGAATGTGTTGTATGTCATCACCGTGGGATTGTATTCAATTCTGAGGGATATTGCAGTGATATTTGTAAAACCAGTTACAGTCAATGGTATGGTAACCTGGGTCCCTGGACAAGCCGAAACCGAAGCAGCAGTTGTGATCGGGGCATTGCTTATGGCATATATCACTGAAGGATTTATCGTCAAAGCCAAGAGGCTCAAAAAGATATAAAATTGTTTAAGGGATCTCATAATTTCCTGTTTTATCGTATTGACCCGTTTTATGATTTGATAGTTGCTTTCATGTAAAAATATAATGCTGTTTGTTTCAATAAAAATAAGAAAATATTTCATTCAATGTTGTTGGAAGACTGATGATCTCATAAGATGCTGAATCAAGTAACAGCATTATGGGTGTGGCCAACACAAAATAGTCATTGGCGACTTTGCTGTTGATGCCTTCAGCGGCCCGTAAATGCTTCCATCCGCTGAGCGCAGGTAGTTTCTGTTCCCATAGTTTGGCTTCTGCTTCAGTTTCATCAAGGCTTACAGCAATAATTTCCATTTTCTGGCGGATGTCTTGTTGTTGTTGCCATTGGTGCAATTTATCAGCCAGCTCAACACAGTGACTGCAACTGGCCGACCAGAAGAGCAGAAGAATGTATTTGCAGGGAGTGTTGAATGCATACAGCTCAAATACAGCTTTTTCATTTTCTTTCAACGAAATGTCAGGAGCTTTGCTGCCGGGCACCAGGGTTTCAATGCCCTTTAGTCTGCGGCTGATTTCCTTGCGTTTGGAGGTGAGGCAGTTTGGATCATTGAGATATGGTTCGAGGGCTTTCATTCCCTCATCAATCCCGTTTGATTCGAAGCCTTTGTAAAAATAATCAACCATCCAGCCATACACCAAAGGATCACCCTGCCTGGCTTTTTCAATCGCGGTCTTCCCGGCCAAAGGGAATAGAGAATCCCTTAAAGCCACTGTCGTTGCAAGCTGTCCGTAAAGGTTTACGTAGCTGTCCATCCATTTATTCAGGCTGGAAGTTTTGATCAGCAGGGGATCATTGAAATCCATTCCGTCAAAATAATGAGCAATCATGTTGTTGAGGCGGTTGGTCTCATTCCCTTCCCAGGCGATCTCAGGAACATACTGAAAACAATATACATTGCTAACAAACAAGGAATCATCTTGTTTTTCGCGCTTCGCCAGCCATTCGTTGTATGCCATCCGCCTTGCTTCATACTCTTTAATACCTTCCTTGTAAAGCTTTGACTCCGTATCATCATAATTCATGAGGAAGTTCTGCAACACACCCAGCTTCTCCTTTTTCTTTATGTTTTCTTTCGAAAACTCAACAAATGCAGCATTCTCCCTTTCACCTTTCTGAAACCCGGTGCTGTCGGAATTATTGCAATACATCGGGCTGACCCATAATTCAAGGTCCTGGTTGCTCATAAAAAAATATTTCTCAGAAGGGTAAGGCGTGCTGGATTCTTTTTCCCTGTAGTCGAACCTCAGAACAAATTCCCCGGGCAGGTAATCCTTTGAAACAGTAATTTTCGTGGTCTGTCCGTTTCTAATTTGCGGAACCCCGGCAATGGTTTTACTTGTTCGGGAAACCGAGAGTGACATCAGGGTGATTTTACTATCATAAACGCCCCGAAAGTGGATGGTAATATCACGTGTTTGAGCATAAGTCTGATAATCAGATACGGTGCATAAGAAAATGGCAATTAAAAGGATGATTTTGAAGTTATTATCGAATGCATTCATTGTTCAAAGGTACAATATATTCCTGGTTGTGAGGTAAAGAGGTAAATGGTAATCAGTCGATAAATGACTGTTATACATGATCACTTTCATACACAATTAGTCATAATAGAGCGATATGAAACGTTTAATTATTTAGTATTATATTTGACAGGAGATTATCAGCAGGCGTCCATCTTATCGTATCCCTCTGAGCTTGATTTAATGTCAATCCTTCAATCCACAGGTTTATGAAAACACTTTACTTTTCATTATTTTTTATTTACTGTCTTTTTTCTATCCAGGCTCAGAATTCTTCTATCGCTGACACAAACATTGTTGGTCGTTTCATATCTCCTGACGGCAGGGAACTGGCCCGGATAAAGGTTCCCGGGAAACCTCCCGATAACTTCAGGATGCCGGCTTCAAATCCGACAACAACATCTGTCATCATACCGGATGTCCCGGGTTACGACTGGTCTTTTGGCTGCTCCCCCACATCTGCTGCAATGATGGCCGGGTATTATGACCGCAGCGGTTATCCCAATATTTATACAGGCCCAACCAACGGTGGTGTTGCCCCGATGGATAACAGTTCATGGGGATCGGTTGTCATCAACGGGGAAACCAGGAAGCAATGCCCAATCAGCGCCACCCGTAACGGTGTTGATGGGCGTACAAGCAGGGGGCATGTTGATGATTACTGGGTGGTGTATAACAGTATGAGTCCTGATCCATATATCACCAATGGATGGACCCAGCATACCTATGGGGATTGCACAGCTGACTTTATGTATTCAAATCAGTATGTTTATCAAACAGTCGACGGTGGTACTTCGTTCATCGTCGATCCAAACGGACTTCCTGTCTCTGTTCAGGCGGGCTGGGGTTATTCTGACGGATTATATGGCCTGACTCAATTCTATGTTTCAAGAGGATATGCGGTTGACCGTTATTATACCCAATACCTTTACGGATATTCAGGGAATACCTTAGGATTTAATTTTACGCAGTTCAAGCAGGAAATCAATGCTGGTCGTCCGGTGCTGATTCAGTTAACGGGCCATACAATGATAGGATTTGGTTATGATGAAGCCACAACAACGATTTATTTACATGACACATGGGATTATTCAATGCATAGTATGACCTGGGGCGGTACTTATGGGGGCATGTCTCAATGGGGTGTATGCGTTTTGCAACTCAGCGGATCCCCAAACATTATTCCTACTGTTTCAACGACCGCCTTGACTTGTAACGGGACAATCACCTCTACCGCCGGGGGAATTGCCTATGATGGAGGGGATACGATCACCGTCAGAGGGTTATGCTGGGGCACCTCGCATGATCCTACTGTTGCCGGCAGCAAAAGTATCGAGACAGGTGGTGAGGGAAGTTTTTCAAGCACCATGTCGGGATTGACTCCAAATACAACTTATTATGTAAGGGCTTATGCTACAAACACCCTTGGCACTGGTTATGGGCTTGAGATTACGTTTACTACACAGGCAGCCAACGTAATGTCAAATGTTACCACAACTGCGATTTCAAACATTAACTCCACTTTTGCAACAAGTGGCGGGACTGTCACTTGCGATGGTGGTTCTGCTGTAACATCAAGGGGTGTTTGCTGGAACACATCAACAGCACCGACCACTTCCAATGATAAAACCGTCAATGGCAGCGGTATGGGCGTTTTCACAAGTAACATCACGGGACTGGCAGGAGGCACAACGTATTTCGTCAGGGCATATGCTACGAGCTCAGCAGGAACATCCTATGGGAATGAGTTAAGCTTTTCTACTATTTCTACTGCTTCCTGTTCACCTTTGACTATCAACCACCAGGCAGGAAATGTTGCTCCTGTGAATAAAACTGTGACTTATGGTACTGTTGCAAACATCCCGGGCGCTCCTTTAAGATGCTGGATCACGAGCAACCTGGGTTCCGACCATCAGGCGACAGCTGTAGATGACACTACAGAGGCCTCGGCGGGATGGTACTGGCAGTTTAACCGTAAACAAGGATACAAACACAACGGTTCATCCAGAACACCAAATACTGCATGGATAACATCCATAAATGAAAGCCTTGACTGGGAAGCTTCAAATGACCCATGTAACATTGAACTCGGCTGCGGATGGCGTGTTCCTACCGATTCCGAATGGAATAATGTGGATGCGAGCGGGAACTGGAATAACTGGGACGGACCGTGGAATTCTCCATTAAAGATGCATGCTGCAGGGATGCTTGAAATGGGCAACGGAGCCCTCTCTTACCGCGGCGTTAAGGGTATTTATTGGAGCAGCAAACAGCAAAATGCCACGGCCGGCTGGATTTTAATGTTCACCAGCACCTCCAGTTATATTTCTTCATATCCCAAAACGGCAGGTTTTCCACTCCGTTGTATTAAAAATACCGACGGCACAACGACCACACCCACCGTCACTTCATCTCTGATAATAAATATAACGCAGAACACTGCCACATCGGGGGGGAACGTGACGTCCGATGGCGGATGCCCAGTTACAACGAGGGGAGTTTGCTGGAGCACAAGTGCGGGTCCGACTACTTCAAACAGTTCCCTCATAAGTGGAAGCGGAACAGGAATATTCACAGCTAATCTTACCGGGCTAATATCCAACACATTATATTATTTAAGGGCTTTTGCAACAAATTCCAACGGGACAGTGTATGGGAACGAAATATCTTTTGTAACCTTTCCATCTATAACAACGGAGGCTATCACTGGAATAACTCAAACTACGGCTAGCACCGGAGGAACCATTGCCGTTGGCGGAGGAGCAACAGTGACTTCAAGAGGAGTTTGCTGGAGCACAACTATAGATCCTGTAGTTAGCGGCAGCCACACCTTAAATGGCATTGGAGCAGGTGGTTTTCTTAGTAATATAACAGGATTAACAGCCGCTACTCTTTACTATGTGAGAGCATACGCTGTAAACGGCGGGGGAACCGCTTATGGTGAACAATTAAGTTTTATGACATCCAGCCCGATTCAGCTCATCTCACCCAACGGTGGTGAAACATGGATAAGCGGGACCAACCATACAATAACATGGAATGCGACCAATGTCGTTAATGTTACCATCGCTTATTCAACCGACAATGGGGCAAACTGGACTACCATTATCCCAAGCACACCGGCCACATCGGGATCATATTCATGGAATGTGCCAAATCCAAACCCAAATGTAATTTCAGTAACCTGCAAGGTAAAAGTAACGAGCACTGCAAATACAAACGCTTTTGACATCAGTGATGCCGCTTTCACGATTCTTAATGCCTTAAAACACGCTCCTGTCACATATACCGACACCATCCCGGCCGCTGACAATACATCCATCTCAGTACCTGTAAAAGTTGACAAATTCAGAAAAATCACAGCCCTGTCTCTTCGCCTTGATTATAACCCCTCAGTGTTGACTTATTTGGGATCTGCTAATATTAACGGGGCTTTAAGCGGATTAATCGTTAACAATACATCAGTTTCATCAACCTTAAGCAAGGTGATAATCAGCTGGTCTGATTTGACTCCCGCGACCCTCTCCGATGGCAGTAAACTTGCCGACCTCCTCTTCACTCACATTACAGGTGCGACAGGTTTGACATGGAATAATACCGAAAACAGCGGCCAGGATTGTGCTTATGCAGATTCTATCGGAAACACCTTGATTGACATTCCAACGGCTCTTTTTTACAGGGATGGAGAGGTCCATACCTTAACAGGCTGGCCTCTGAATGGAATGTTTGTTTACAATAATACAGCCAACTCCCCACTGGATTCATTATGGATAATACTCAGGCAGAATGACATCCGCATTGATTCCACACAAACTACCTTATCGGGAGCCTATTCATTTACGGGAAAGGCAGATGGAACCTATACACTCTCGGCAAGGACCAACAAAGCCTGGTCGAGCGTGAATGCAACGGATGCCATCAAGGTGCAGAGGCATTTTGCCGGGCTTGAATTGCTGACTGAACCTGTAAGACTAAATGCTGCGGATGTTAACCTCAGCAATTCGATCAATGCCACCGATGCGATCAAGATCAAAAGGCGTTTTTCAGGCTTGGATAATTCATTTATGCGGGGAGACTGGACTTTCTCGAAACAGGTACTTGGAGGCGATACGATCATTATCAACGGAGCCGCATTGATCCAGAATTTTTATGGATTATGCGTTGGCGATGTAAATGGGTCCAATGTACCCGCTCCGGGTGACTGGATTGACAGAAAAATAGAATTCACATCCGAAGGAACGATAGAAGTCACTCCCGGCAAGGTTTTTGAACTGCCGGTTAAAGCCAGGAACGATATCAATGTAAGCGCTATTTCCCTGGTAATTCCCTATCCTGAAGACCTGATTGAGGTGCAGGACGTTCAAATCAGTAACGGAGCCCCTGTGTTTAACCTTCTTCCCGGCCAGCTGCGTATTGCCTGGTCGGAGCTTCAGACGATTAATCTGAAAGCAGGAGAGACCTTACTGACACTGAAACTCAGGGCAAAAGAGGACTTCTCCGGCGATCGGACCATAGAACTGTCCCCCGGCATGGAATCGGAACTTGCTGATGAACTTGGCGAGACAATCTCTCTCGCTGAACTTTCAAGCCTGACCATAAAACCATTAAAACAAAACGGCATCAATGATTATGGTGAATTGATAAGCTCATGCAAGGTCTACCCAAATCCGGCAAAAGATTATGTTACCCTGGAATTTCAATTGAACTCTGCTGCAGAAGGCAGCATGAAAATGCTGGATATAGTGGGCAGGGAGATAAAAGCAATTCCCATGCAAAGGTTTGAAAAAGGAAATTCCAGGCTGGTCATTCAAACCAAAGAACTGCTTGCAGGCCTTTACACCTTGAAACTTTCATTCACTTTCAACGGGAAACAGAAAGATTACCTGCAAAAGGTTATCGTGAGCAGGTAATGTCAACCTGGCCTGTGATAATCAGTTTTTAAACACTGAAGTAAATATCTTTTATTTCAGTGATGGATCAGTGTTTTCATCATTACAAAAACCATTTTGCTTCCGGATTATCAATTCCCGGCAACAATGCTTTTTACCTCTTTGAAACTTTGAGCCGGACCCGAAAATTCGAATGACAGCTTGTACAGGTTCTTTTTCAGATGACTGAAATCGAGGTCCATTTTATTCAGTCCTTTCACTGCAGAAACGGGGCCCACCGACTCAACACAACGGCCTAAAACGTCAAACACTCTGACCGTTGCAGTACCTTCCTCGCTTGTATTAAAGAACAGGAATGAGCGGCTGATTGCAGGATTCGGGTACAGCTGAAATCCTGATCCATTGTTATCACTCAAAAACGACAATGAGGGGATTGATATCTGTGCACCTCTGACGGCGCTGCCACTGCGGTCGGCTAACTCGGTAAGCGGAGAAGCATTGGTGAATGCGACGATGTCATCCGCAGTAAATGAAGCTGATGTTCTCACTTTAATGAATGCAAAGGGTTCATGACGGCTGACCATTAATCCGTTCAGCTCCGACCATACGATATTCAACCTCCCGCCTTTCACCGAATAATATGGCTGTCCGCCCACAAAAGAGACCTCCATGACATCAACCAGGCTTGCCGGGAAGTCGAGGACCACCGAAAACGCTCCCATATCGCAATCCTGATCAACGGTGATCGGCAGGTAAATTTCCTGGTTTGCGGCCACCGGTATGGTTGTTGAATTGGAAATCTCAAGAGCCTGTCCTGATTTCGCTCCGGTTGTCGGGACGTAGGATCCATTCACATCGCCTGTGCATAACGCATAGAAACTGACAGTGGTGTTACTGTTAACCATGACCACCGAGTCACTGCCGGTATTCTTTTCGAAAATCCAGTCTGGCCTTGCAAAGATGGTATCCAAACCTGCAAATCTTCGTTTGATCTTTAAAGCATCGGTTCCGTTAATGCTGTTCGAATTATTGACATCGGCTCCGGTGAGACGAATCGGAATGGTAAGGAGCTCAAGACCGGCAAAATGACGTTGCACCTTCAGTGCATCTGTACCGTTTACACCGCTCCAGGGTTTATGGGTCTTTCCTTTAATACGGTATATCCCGTCATAGATATTCTGAAAGGAGAAGGCGCCGGAGGTGGTGGTCCGCACTGAATCCAGCTTTAAACCATTCTGCTGCAAGATCATCCACGCCGAATCCATGGGCGTATTTGAAGAATTATTGTATACCAGGGTACCTGATAGAATATGCGGAAACCGGAATGTGATTGTCCCATTGGTCGAATGATACAAAATATTCTGCATCAGGGCGTTGCCAACAATGGCTCCGCTCAGGCTAAGGCTGCCCGATGTAACGTTCTGATTGCTTGAATTCACAGCGAATCTCAGGTTTACTATGGTCCCGGTATCACCTGTAAACGGGTTTTGTAATATGGAGTAGGCCAGGACACGAATTTTCGTGGCATTCACAGTTTGAACTGTGAGGCTGGCGTTACTAACTCTCGATGTCAAGACGCCGGATCCTGTAATATAATGCATGCATGACGGAAATTCAAGGTCAAACTGAAATGCAACGAAAGGTTCAATGTTATTGACTTTTACAGGGACCCACACCGAATCAATATTTTTGCAGCTCAGGGCGGGAATTAAAAGGTAATTAGGCGTAAAGGCAGTGCCGCTTAGAGTTACCAGGTAAATTGGACGAACCGGGTCGTTGGTAAACATTTTCATCTGCCCGGCATATCCTCCCTTTACAGATTGTTGAAACTTCAATTGCAGATCGGAATACTGGCCGGGAAGGATTTGCAGAGGGTAAGTTGTGAGCAATACAAATGATGCATTCGTGAGTTGAATGCTTGAAATTTTTAAAGTGTCGGTGCCGTAGTTGAAGACCCTTAAAGGTAATTGTTTAAATGTCAGTACAGAAACATCGCCGAAGGCCAGGGTTGTGGCGCTGGAAATTAAGGGCGAAGCAACAGTAAGACTTCCATTGTAAGAATCGGAAAGGCAGTTCTGGCTGTTGGTGTCACCTATAACAACATTTGATAAGGCGAGCGGATAGCTGCCTCCCGTTCCGTTGACGTTGAAAGTCAAGGTAACTACATTGCCCGTGCTTCCACCGAACACTTGCTTGTTTGGTGAATAGGCCACGACCCTGAGTTTGTTGCCGGGGATGGTATTGGCGCTGACCACATGATTAGTCTTGCGTCCGGTTAATATTGCCGATCCGGGAACATAGGTCATAGGTGAAGGAAGTTGAACATCAAACTGAAAACCGGTAAATGGATCCATATTGTTGATAGAATAGGAGAGAGTTGCCTGCTTGCCTGAATAAGCGAACATAGTTCCCGTATGTAATTCATTAACTGCAAAGGCACGGGCGATGAGGTTTAAAATCAAGGTTCCTTCATCCGGGTCATTTGATGTGATCGTCATAATTTTATTATACTGACCCCGGATCACCGAATTGAATTTAACGGTGAGCTGGTAGTTTGCCCCTGGGTTTACGGTAAAAGAGGAATTCCCAACGACTTCGAAATAACTTGAAGAAAACGTAACACCTGTGACATTCAAGGGAAGGTTCCCGGTGTTTTGAATGGTAAGATTGCGGGTGGTGGACTGGCCAAGAGGGGTGCGGTCAAAGTTAATGCTGGTGGCAGTTATATTGATATCGGGGGCCTGGAGCAGCACAGAACCGTTGACCGGGCTGGTAAGAATATTCACTCCGTTTGTATCCCCAATGACCGGGTTCAGCATCGTAAGAGGAAAGGTCCCCGGTGTGTAACCCGATCTGATCTGAAATCTGACAATGGTCCCCGAATCGCCTTCAAAAAGGACATTATTCTGAGAATAGCCGACTATCCTTAGCTTATTGCCAGGGACCATTTCGGCCTGCAGAGATTGAGTGCTGACCCTTGCAGTATCGAATACAGCCGAATTGGCAATATACGAAAAACCGGCCGGCACCGGCACGTCCAGCTGGAATGCCGTGAACGCCGAAGTATTCTCGATGTCGACTCTCACTGTGAAGACCTGGTTGGCGCCAACCGTGTGATTGCTGAGCTTCATTGTATTTGCAGCCATTAACTGAAACGACAGTTGTGGAAGCAAAATAGCGACGGCCAGGATACAGATGTGTTTGCCAATTGTTTTCATGATCGGATTATTTTAAGATTGCTTTGAAAGTTACAGAGTTTGTCATGCTTTGCGAACGAGCTTGCAGACCGAGATAATACAGGCTGTGGCTGGAGATCATTGCACTAATGTTCAAGGGTATTTTAATGTGGTGAAGGCCTTCGGTAAATTCTCCCAAAGGTTCAACGCATAACTGCTTTCCCAATTCATCGATCAGGCTGATCTCAATTCTTGAAGAATGTTCCAGGGTGAATTCTATCATAGAGTTTTCCCTGACAGGGTTCGGGATCACCTTGAAATCCAGCACAGGTCCATGGTTCTTATTTTCATTGATTCCCAGCGGATATACCGAAAGCGGACCATTTCTGATCCCTGTAAGGATATTGATCGACAAACTGTCACCGATGATAGCATTGGTCAGAGTCAGCGGGAACACACCCCTGGTATTTCCCACGGCAAGCTTGAATGAGATCACCTTGCCTGAATTTCCGAGGAAGGCAGCGTTGTTTGGCGAATAGGCAAGAACTCTTACCGTGTTGTTCCCAACAAGGTTTCCGATGGCCACATGATTGGTGGAGCGGCTGCTTAGCTGCAGAGAATAGCCTATATAAGTCACCTTGTCAGGGAGCTGCAGATCGAACTGGAATGAGATGAATTGTTTCGAATTATCAATTTCAATCGAAACTACCACGGTATCGTTTGGCCTGCAGGCCGCGCTGTCGGAGATCAGGATGTTCTGGGCTGCGGCTTTGAATAACGGCAGGGCTGCAAGAAACAAGAGCAAAATAAGTATGGTCTTTTTCATTTTATTTTGTATAAATCAATTTGATCTCCTTGTGGAAGGCATTTCCCGATTTGGCCTGGCCTTCGAGTTTGCAGAAGTAAGTACCCGATGACAAGGCATGGTTATTCAGGTCCGTTCCGTTCCAGTTGATCCAGTGCAGGCCCTCTTTTAATTCCTTATCCATCAGAACACTCACCAATTTTCCCTGGATATCGTAAAGTTTAATTTCCACTTTGGATTCTTCGGGTAGATTGAAGTTGATAGTCACCGCTTGGGTGAAGGGGTTTGGATGAGCCTGTAGATTGAAATTATTATCGTCAGGATATGATCCCTTGCTTTTGATCACAATGACTTTATTCCCTTCGATGTCACCTGCTTTCACTTCTCCCCAATCAAGGTTTTGTTTATTGTTGATTGAAAGCAAGGTCAGCGGATTGTTCCCATTACCGGGAAGGGTATGATTGTTCATGTTGTAAAGGATCCCTGTGAGTTTTCCCTTCACGACCCCTTGGGCAAACTCAAATCCATTTTGTTTACACATAAGTTCTATGTCAGCGATATTCTTGCCCGTCAACTCAAGCTGAAGAGCAGCAACCTGTCCCTGGCTGCGGAACGTGATCGCGTTTGAATCCAGGCAGATATATGCCGGGTCAGGATTGGTGCCCGTGAAAATACTCCCTGCTTTCTTCTTTCCATTGATCAGGTTAACAATCCCGATTACATCGAGGATATCGATGGCGTTGTCATTATTCACATCCGCAGCATCAAACAGGAATGGTTGAGGGTTCTGGCTCAGCATGTATGAAATTACGGTAGTAATATCCAGCACATTGACCAGTCCGTCCCCATTGGCATCCCCGTTAGCTGCATTCAAAGGAGTTGCTGTAACCTTTTTGCTGCTGTCGCTTTCGGCAAGGTCTGTGCCAACCACTTTGTAGTAATAATGATATGTATTATTCGGGAGAACTGCATAATCGGTATACAGTGTATCGGTGATCAGAGTGGTATTGATCCGGATCGGGGAAGAAAAAGTTGTATCAGTTATATTCTGCTGACGGTACATATTATAACCCATGGCATCCTCTGTTCCGGCCCGGTTCCATTCAAGGCCAACCTTTCCGATCCCGGGGGTAGCCATAAACTCAATCGATGCAGAGCCTGCTGCCTGGATTACAAATTCAAACCTTGAATTTTCGATAGGAATTTCGAAGTGATCGTTATCCTGAGCCATCGCGACTCTCACACGCTGAACACCATCTCCGGTTTCAATTCCTATGTTAAAATAAGCTGTCCATCGTTTAAAATCGGAACTCCAGCTTGCAGATTCCGCAACAATTTTCTGGGTATATGGTTCGCGAACGCCAAAGGTTAAAAACGGAGTGACTGAAGCATCCATTGGACGGTTGAAGTACACATCGAATTTATGGATGCCCAATCCAACGATACCCCGACCATTATTTGCACTGTATGGATGATCATATTTATTGATTTCAACAGAATCAATAAGAATCTTCCACACATGTCCGTGACAAAAAGCAGACGGGGTGGCCTGGGCGCTGTCAAAGCCGTCAACAATTGGGAAAGTTGAATTTTCAAAAAAATCATAGATCGAATGTTCTATTGTTAAGCTATCTGTTGTACCCCAATAAATTGGAGATAGTTTAAATATTCCCCAACTTGCAGGGTAAGGTGCAGATAAATTATATTTATCATTACTAAAAATAGAGTTATTCCTAAAGTTTCTTGAAAGCTGAAGACTCATACCACTGTTCAAAAATGTCGGATTATCCCATTGAGTGCATGTGTTTCCTGATATAATATTATTCTGAAAAATGTTTATGTTGCCAAAGTTTGTCATGTATGTTGCGAAATTGTTGAAAAACAAACACTTTGTGATACTGTCAGAATTTAAAACACTTGTAAAGTGAATTTTTCCATAGCGAAAGATCGAATTATGAATTCGAAACCCATCTATATGAGTAGGAAACCCAGCGACCGAAGAAGATACTCCAAAGTATTCAAAAACACAATATTTCATTTGCTGAGGATTGCCACTTACATTTTTTATCTGCAGCCAATAACCAGATCCGTTTTGGGTAAATACAATCATTGAATCCGGCTTGCCGTTACAAATCATTTTCCTGGAAACGAAAATGGATTTTTCATCACTTATCTGAATTCTTGTGCCAGGGTCGATTTTTAGTGTATCAAAAACTGTATTTGAGGTAACCAGGTATAGTTTATTTTGTGTAAGATGTTTCGTTCCGTAATAATG
>SESG01001521.1_pt1 | contig 29672 bp, 25 predicted proteins | sample 3171421 | NCBI WGS metagenome assembly SESG01 (sample SAMN10866946, study PRJNA518727) | freshwater metagenome | biome: subpolar coniferous forest; feature: holomictic lake; material: water; isolation source: holomictic Lake 227, 6 m and 8 m depth | place: Canada: near Kenora, Ontario | collected...
CCTGGCACGCCGCCAGGACGCCCCCGGTCGTTTGATCATCGGGTCGACCATGGCCGAACCGCGGCGGGTGCTGGAGGTGGAGGGGCTCGCGAAGCGATTCGGCGAGACCGACGCGGTCGCGGGGGTCGGCTTCCACGTCGATCGGGGGGAGATCGTCGGGCTGCTCGGTCCGAACGGCGCGGGCAAGACCACCACCATCGACATGGTGCTCGGCGTGCTCGAGCCCACCGCCGGCTCGGTCCGGGTGGACGGGCTCGACCTGCGCACCCACCGCGGTCCGGCGCTCGCCCGGACGGGGTTCGCGGCGGTCTACGCCCAGCTCCCCGGCAACCTCACCGTCCGGCAGAACCTCGCCATCTTCGCCCTCCTCTACGGCGTGCCCGACGCGCTACCGCGCATCGACGAGGTGCTCCGGCAGTTCGATCTCACGCGCTTCGAGCACGCGAAATGCGGGGTCCTCTCCTCCGGCGAGCAGGCCCGTGTGGCGCTCGCCAAGGCGCTCCTCCACCGGCCACGCCTGCTGCTCCTCGACGAGCCCACCGCCTCGCTCGACCCGGCCGTGGCGCGCGACATCCGCAGCTGGATCCGGGACTACGTCGCCGGGACCCAGGCCGGCGTCCTCTGGACCTCCCACAACATGCGGGAGGTGGAGGAGGTCTGCAGCCGGGTGCTCTTCCTCTCGCGGGGGCGCATCCTCCTCGAGGGGGATCCCCGCGCGCTTCCCGCGATCCACGGCAAGCGCACCCTCGAGGAGCTCTTCATCGCGGTGGCGCGCGAGCCACTCACCCTGGAGGCCACGTGAGCTCCGGAGCGGCGCGCCGCGTCGGTGCCGTCGTGCTGCGACACGCCTACCTCATGCGGGGAAGCCCGGCGCGCATCGTCCCGCTCTTCGCATGGGTGGCCGTGGACATCGTGCTCTGGGGCTTCCTCACCCGCTACCTGAACGGTCTCTCCGCGGCGCGCTTCGATTTCGTCCCGGTGTTCCTGGGCGCCGTCCTCCTCTGGGACTTCTTCGGCCGGGTGATGCACGGCGTGGCCATGGCCTTCTTCGAGGACGTCTGGTCGAGGAACTTCCTCAACCTGTTCGCCTCCCCGCTCTCCGTCCCGGAGTACGTCATGGGGCTCGTGGCCTCCAGCGTCGCGACGAGCCTGGTGGGGCTCGCCGGGATGCTCGTGCTCGCCACCGCCGCGTTCGGGCTCGACTTCCTCGCCTACGGCGTCGCGCTCGTCCCGTTCCTCCTCGTGCTCTTCGCCTTCGGGATCGCGCTCGGGATCGTCAGCGTGGCGCTCGTGCTCCGCCTCGGGCCGGCGGCCGAGTGGCTCATCTGGCCCGTGCCCGCGCTCCTCGCTCCGTTCGCCGGGGTCTTCTACCCGCTCGCCACGCTCCCCGAGTGGATGCGCGCCGTCTCCTGGGCCCTGCCGCCGTCGTACGTGTTCGAGGGCATGCGTTCGGTCGTGGCCGGCCAGGGCGTGCCGGTCGGCGACCTGGCGACGGCGCTCGGCCTGTGCGGGGTCTACCTGGTGCTCGCCGCCTGGTTCTTCGTCGGGACCTTCCGCCACGCCAGGCGGGAGGGGCTCATCGCACGCTACAGCGCCGAGACCGCGGGTTAGGATAAGGTCTTGCCGTGAGCTTCCTCCTCCACCTCTGGCTTCCCGTCGTCGCGTCCGCGCTCGTCGTCTTCGCACTCACCGCGGCGAGCCACATGGTCCTTCCCTGGCGGCGGGGGGAGTGGGGTCGGATCACCGAGTTCCAGATCCTTCAGGGGGCGCTGCGGAAGGTCCCGCCCGGCCAGTACATGTTCCCCGCCGCGCCCGAGCCCGGTCAGCAGATGACGAAGGAATGGCTCGACCGCTGGGCCCGCGGGCCGGCCGGCTGGCTCACCGTCGCGCCGCCGGGCCCGGTCCGCATGAGGCGCAACATGGCCCTGTCGGTGGCGGCGTACCTGGCCGTATCCTTCCTCATCGCCTACGTCACCTGGGCCGCGCTCGGGCCGGCCGCGCGCGGGCGCGCCGTCTTCCGCGTCGTCACCACCGTCGCCTTCCTGGCCTACGGCGTCGGCACCGTATTCGAGTCGATCTGGTACCACCGCCCCTGGCGGGCGTGGGTCTCCGACGCGGTCGACGCGCTCCTCTCCGCCCTCGCTACCGGCGCCCTCTTCGCATGGATGTGGCCGACATGAGACTCCTCGGAACGAACACCAGCCCGTACACCCGAAAGGTCCGGCTGGTCCTGCTGGAGAAGAGCATCCCCTGCACCTACGTCGTCGATCCTCCCCGGGAGCCGGGCAGCGAGGTGCCACGGACCAATCCGCTCGGGCGCATCCCCGCGCTGGTCCTCGACGACGGCACGGTCGTCTACGACTCGCCGGTCATCTGCGAGTACCTCGACGCCCGGTACGACACCGCGGTCCTCATCCCCCGCTCCGATCCCGAGACGCGCATGCGGGTCCGGAGGTGGGAGGCGCTGGCGGACGGCATCATGGATTCGGCCGTCGTGATCCGGGTCGAATCGATGCGCCCGGCCGAGAAGCAGGACGCCACGACGCTCTCCGTGCACGGCGCCGCCATCACGCGAGCGCTGGCGTTCGCCGCGCGGGAGCTGTCCGGAAGGGCGTGGTGCGAGGGCAGCGCGCTCACGCTGGCCGACCTGGCGCTCGTGTCGGCGCTCCTCTACCTCGACCTGCGCCAGCCGGAGCGGGACTGGCGCGGCACCCATCCGGAGCTTCGCGCCTGGGCCGCCACGATGTGCGAGCGCCCCAGCGTGCGGGCGACGCTCCCGTAGCCGGCTAGGAAGCGACGACCGGCCGCACGCGGGATCGCAGGTGAGCCACGACCTCCGCATGGGTTCGTTCCGGGGCGCCCGGGAGCCGGACGAAGGCCCGGGCGAGACGGTCCCAGTTGCCGGTCATGAGCAGGAACCAGACCTCGAAGAAGTCCACGCCCGAGAGGACGATGGCGTCGTGCCGGCCGTACTCCGCGAGGTTGCGCTCGAACTCGACCGGGTGCTCGGTCCAGTGGCAGCGCGGCGCGGCGTGGTGCAGCGCGTGGTAGCCGTCGTTGAAGCAGCGCCGGTTGTACCGGGTCCCCACGCAGGTCAGGCTCCCGCCCATCGGATGCCCGGGTTCGTCCGGACGGATGAAGGCGTGCTGGGCCCAGTTCCCGGCCATCATCATGAACCGCATGACGAGGAGGGGGAACAGGAAGACCACGAAGGTGGCCCGCGGATTCACCCACAGTAAAATCGCCGCGGAGATCCAGTAGAGCCCCTCTCCGAGGACCACGCGGCGGCGGAGGCGATCCTTGCCCTTCCGGGAAAGATACCCGAGGAGATCGGGGACGCCGAGCGTCATGAAGCGCGCCCAGTAGCGAAGCCAGTGGCCGATCCGATCCCGCTGGAACCGCTCGGTGGACGAGAGATCCTCCGGACGGTTCCCCTCCACGTGGTGCATCCCCATGTGATGGGCGAAGTAGGTCTCCGGGGTCTGTCCCATGAACGGGCAGAGGACCCAGGGGATGATCTCGTTGAGCAGGGGGTGGCCGCTCCGGAAGAGCTGCCGGTGGGAGGTGCAGTGGAGCATCAGCGTGAAGCGGTCGATCACGCCGGCGAAGAGGACCACGAGGTACACCGGCGCCAGCCACCAGAAGAGCGGGCCGGCGAAGAAGAGCCCCACGCCCGACAGGGCCACGAGCCCGCACTGGATCATGAGCGCGACGAAGGTGACGTCGCGGGGGTCCTGGAGGAGACCCGCCGACCAGCGGGCGTACCAGGGCGACGGCGCCGTTCGCGGATCCGGTGCTGCCATGCCGGTTTCAGGCGATCTTGCGGGCGAGAAGCTCGGCGTCCTCGAGCAGGGAGCGGAGCTCCGGAGTGGGGGGCCGCGTGCGGTCCCCGCGCCGGGTGAGGCGTCGCGCCTTGCTGACCGCCTGCGCGAAGTTGGCGTCCGAGAGCCCGCCCTCGAGGAGGATGACGTCCAGGCGGCGGAGGCGTTCCTTGAGTTCCTTGAACTCGTCGTTCATCGGGTCCTCCGGGGCGCGGCGCGCGCGCCCTTCGGTGTCGAGGGGGAAGGGGCAGCCGCGGCGCGCTTCGCCGCGGTGGCCGGTCGCTGGGAGCCGGTGGCGTGCAGGAAGACCTCCACGTCCACGTTGTCGGTGGCGCCACCCGGCGCGAGCTTCTCCAGGAGGCGCGCGGAGAGATCGCGCAGGCGGCCGTAGGTGCTCCAGTTCGGGACCGGCTGGAAGCGGAGGTCGGAGCCGAGGCGGCTCGCGCCGGCGCAGGCCGAACGGGGGAGCAGGAGGGCGTGCCGGGAGGGCAGCGCCACGAAGGGGAAGAAGGTGACCATCGGCCAGGCGGCCTCGGGTGGCACACCCAGGGTGTGGGCTGCCGTGGCCAGCTTGTCGAAGCGCGCCCGTGCGGGGGAGGGAACGGAGAGGAATCCGACCAGGGCCTCGATGTACTGGCGGGACTCGTCGCCGGCTGCGAGGGCCTCCGCGAGGACCTCGAGCTCGAGCATCCCGGGAATGGTGGCCGCGTGTCCGGCGATGCGAAGAAGGCGCCGCGAGATCTCCGGATACTGACCGTCCTCGAGGAGCTTCGCCGCCTGGCCGTCGCCCATCGCGCTGGTCCATGCGGCGGAAGCCGCGCGCCAGCGCCCTCGCCGGTCGAGGCGGATGGCGGCCTTCTTGGAGGCCGTCGGGGGCTCCGTGGTGGCGGGATGGTCCGCCAGGTATGCAGCTACAGCCTCGTCCTGACTCACGAAATTCGCCGCCAGCGCGTACCGGCCCGACGTGGTGTCCAGGGCGAAGGCGCTCAGCCCCTCGAGCCACGGATCGGGCTCGGGATCGTCCATCGACAGGAATACGCCCGCCGAGGGCCAGCGAAGCTTGGCCGCGTACCGGGTGTCGCTCGTGGGGAAGAAGACGTGCAGGGCCGTCGCCTCGACGGCCACGACCCTCCCCGTACCCAACGTCCGATGGGTCACCAATGACCCAGCTGCCAGCTTCTTCATGATCGCCTCCCCTTTTCGGTGGGCGACCGTTCGAAGGGAACGGAAGTCGTCGCGAAGAGGCCTCCGTTGTACCGCGGATCGACCCCGCGAGATAGGCCCCGGCCGGCCAGCCCACCGGGAGCGCGAGTTCCGGCGCAAGGTGCACGAAAGCCCGGCCCCGAGGGGACCGGGCCTTCGTGCACCGTCCGGAAATGTCAGATGGCGCGGACGTTGGCGGCCTGGAGCCCCTTCGGGCCCTTGGTCACGTCGAACTGAACCTTCTGCCCCTCCGCGAGCGTGCGGAAGCCCTCGGCGGCAATCGCCGTGTGGTGGCAGAACACGTCCTCCCCGCCACCGTCCTGCGTGATGAATCCGAAGCCCTTCGAGTCGTTGAACCACTTCACGGTGCCGGTTGCCATCTCTTACAATCTCGTTTCTTCTCAGTTCGTGGACGGCCGTAATGCCGTCAACTGCGCTCGCGAGAGGAGCGACCGCTACTTCATAAGGGAAAGTGACGGGAAGCGCTAGTCACCCCCCCGGGGCGCATCGTGGACCGATCAGGCCCGCTTCCCGAGCGCGCGGGTGAGCCGGGTGAGCGCCTCGCTGGCGCGTGCGCGCGGCACCTTCGCCCGGATCAGGAAGAGTTCGTCCACCGAAACCGCCTCGGCGAGGGCGGCCTGGAGCTCGTCCTCGGTCGTGCAGAGCCGGCCGCGGCCGGTCCCGAAGGCGCGGGGCAGCTCCTCCGAGCGGAGGGCGGGGACGTCGTTGAACGGGCCGTCCCGCATGGGGCGCTGCGTTCCATATCCCTCGTTGTCGAGCACCAGCACGATGGGATGGACTCCGTGGAACGCGGCGGTCATCGCCTCGAGGCCGGTCATGAGGAAGGCGCCGTCGCCCACCAGGACCACGGGGCGGTGCCCGGGGTCGGCCTTCCCGGCGCCGAGCGCGGCCGGGACGGCGTACCCCAGGGTCGCGTAGTAGGCGCTCGCGAGGCACCAGGACGGTGCGGGCAGGTTCACCGAGGCGAAGAGGCACTCGCCCGGTTCGACGATGAGCCCGTGCCGCTCGTCGATGGCAGCGGCCACGCACGCCATGACGCCCTCGACGGAGAGGGCCACCCCGCGGCGCGCCACGAATCCCGGGAGCGGTTCGGGCGTGGCGTGGTCCACCTCGACCCCCGCCTTCCCGGCTGCCTCCGCGAGCGCCGGCAGGAAGGCCCAGAGCGGCACGTTCCGGTAGGTTCGCGGTCCGACGGCCACGTCGGTGTCGGTGCACTCCACGACCCGATCCCGGTCGATGACCGCCGTGAAGGCGCCGGTGGAGAGGTCGGAGACCAGGGCGCCGAACCCGAGGAGGAGGTCGGCCCCCTCGACCCGCGTGACGACCGGTTCCCGGCTCACCGCGCCCATGTAGACGCCCAGCGAGAGCGGATGCCGCTCCGGAAAGAGCCCCTTCGAGAGGAAGCCCCCGGTGACGGGGATGCCGCAGCCCAGGGCGAGCCGCCGGAGGGGCTCCGCCAGGCGCCTCCGCCAGGCGAGCACGCCGGCCACGATGACGGCGCTCCTCGCGGAGAGGAGCCGCGCCATCACGTCGGCCACGGCGGCCGCGAGCCGGGGTTCGTCGAGCGGGGGCAGCTCCCGAGGAAGCGGACCCTCCACGGCGCGGATCTCCGCCGCCGCGATGTCGCGCGGGACCTCGATGTACCCGGGGCGCTGGGCCGCGAACATCGCCCCGAGGACCCGGTCGATCTCCGCGGCGGCCGTGAGCGGATCGGAGAGCACGGCCTGCGCGACGGTGAGATCGCGGAACACGTCGAGCTGGGTGCCGAAGCTCTTCACCTTGTGGTGGAGCATCGGGTCGCCCCGCCGCTCCGCCATGCCCGCGGCTCCGCTCACGACGAGCAGCGGCACCTGCTCGGCCCAGGCTCCGGCGGTGGCGTTCGCCACCTTGAGGCCGCCCACGCCGTAGGTGACGGCCACGACGCCGAATCCGCGCAGCCTCGCGTAGGCGTCGGCCGCGAAGGCCGCGCCCTGCTCGTCGGCGGTGACGAGGATCGGGAAGCCCGCGTCGGTGAGCTGGCCGAAGAGGCGAAGCGCGAAGTCGCCGACGATGCCGAAGCCCTGGTCGACGCCCAGTTCGCGGAGTCGCCGGACCAGGTGCTCCGCTATGGTGGTGGTAGCCTCGGGGGAGTCGGGCATGGTGCTCTACTCCCACTGGGCCGGGCCGGGCTTCAACGGCTCTCTTGGGGTGTGACCGAGGAGGCTCGCTACATGATCTGGCCGTCGAGCCTGCGCTCGCTTGCGCTCACCGCCTGCCTCTTCGCCGCCTGCCAGGGCGCCTCGCAGATCCGGCAGCCGAGGGCCCTCGACCGGCTGAACTGGTCGGAGCGGAATCACGGGTTCCTGAACCAGCTCACGCTGGACTACGGACCCGGGGGGCCGTATCGGGTCGAGGGGAGGCGCGACTACATCGTCCTCGACTGGGACAGCACCACGGCCCAGTTCGATGTCCAGGAGGCGACCACCCGCTACCAGGCGGTCCACCTCCGGTACAAGCTCACGAAGGACCAGTTCCGGGCGCTCCTCCTCGACTCGATCAACGGGGTGCCCCGCCTGTCGGAAGCCTACGGGTCGATCCCGCTCGCCGACATCCACGCCGACCTCGCGAGCGATTACGCGTTCCTGTACGACCACTACGCCGGGCTCGGAGGCACCTGGACGCTCGAGGCGGTTCTCGCGACGCCCCAGTGGCTCGACTTCTCCGTGAAGCTCGGATTCCTCTACGAGGGCTACGCGGGCACGCCCGGCATCGGCGCCGAGTACGCTTTCCCGTGGGTGACGTACCTGCTGGCGGGCCACACCACTTCAGAGGTGAAGGCGCTCGCGAACGAGGCCATCTCCCGCGAACTGGGAGCGGAGCTCGCGAACCGGGTCGTCTCATCGCCTGCGGGTCTCCCGAGCCGCGCGGGCGTCGTCGAGGCCTCGTTCCACACCGGATTGCGGGTCATCCCCGAGATGCAGGATCTCATCGCCACGTTCCAGGCGAACGGCGTGGACGTGTTCATCGTCTCGGCCAGCATGAAGGCCATCGTCGAGGTCTTCGGCGCGCCCGGGAACTTCGGATACAGCATCCCGCCGGAGAACGTCATCGCGATGGAGCTCGCCGTCGGTCCGGATGGGATCCTCCTTCCCCGGTACAAGCCGGGATGGGTGAAGACCTACCGGCAGGGGAAGGTCGAGGGCATCCGCCAGGTCATCCAGACCGGCCTCGGCCGGAACTGGGATCCCCTGCTCGGGGCCGGGGACACCGACGGCGACTACGAGATGCTGACGGGATTCCCCGGGATGAAGCTCTCCCTCCTCTGGAATCGCGTGAAGGGAGGGGACATCGGGAAGCTGTGCCGGCAGGCCGTCGACGAGCAGGCGAGCACCGAACCGAGGTACATCTTGCAGGGCCGGGACGAGAACGCCGGCGTGACCATCCCGAACTCGGCGACCATCCTGCTCGGCAAGACCGTGCCGCAACTGCTGGCCAACTGACGGAGACCTCGCATGAAGAAGCTGATCGTCGCATCCCTCGCAGCGGTCGTCTTCTCGACGGCGCACGCCCAGTCCGTGGTTCCACCGCCCCCGACGCCGGTCCCGGTTCCGAGGCCCCCGTCGCCCGAACCCGGGTCGCTCGAGATGAAGCCCTCGGGCATCCCCGGAAAGGCCGAGGCGAAGCGAAACGCGACGATGACCGTCACCATCCAGTCCATCGACGTCCCGGGGCGCACCCTCACCGTGCGGGGCCAGGGAGGGCGCTCACAGACCGTCAAGCTGGGCCCCGAGGTGACCCGCCTGAAGGAGTTCTCCGTGGGCGACACCATCCGGGTCGACTACGAGCAGGGGCTCGCCCTCGAGTTCCAGCCGCCCGGGTCGCCGACGGTGCTCCCCGAGTCCGGCACGACGGCAGGCCGCACGGGCCGGGACCAGCTCCCCGGGTCCACGGCCTCCTCGGGCATCCAGGCGACCGTGACCATCACGGCCATCGACACGGAGAAGCGGCTGGTCTCGTTCCAGGGGGAGGGCGGGAAGGTCTACCAGGTGAAGGCCAGCCCCATGATCCGGCTGGAGAAGCTCAAGGTCGGAGACCGCCTGCTCGCGACCTACGTCGAGACCGTGGCCATCCGTCTCCAGAAGACTCCCCGGAAGAAGTAGCCCTGTCCCGGCGTCACTCGCTCCCGAACCACTTCTCGCGGATCCGCTCGTAGGTCCCGTCGTCGTGCAGGTCCACGAGCGCCGAGTCGATCCTGCGGTGCAACGGGCTGTCCCGGCGGACCACGAAGCCGAGGTCTCGCTTGATGAACTGGTGCCCGACGACCTTCACCTGTCCCGCGCCGCGGTGGGTCTCGTAGTACTGGAGCGCCGGGGCCGCGAGCACCACGGCGTCCACCTGTCCGTCGAGCAGCGCGGAGACCGCCTCATCGGGGCCGGGGAAGGCCTGGATCCGCGCGCCGAGCCGCTTCACGTGATCGACTGTCGTCGAACCCGCCTGGGTGGCCACGACCTTCCCTTCCAGGTCGTCCGGGCCGTTGACGAGCCCGCGGAACCGTTCGACCGTTATCGACGCGGTGAGCTGCGCCACGAGCAGCGAGATGAAGACCACCCCCGCGAAGAGCCAGAGAATGGTGAAGACGCGGGCGAGCCGCTGCCGCGGCATGGTCGGGGACTGGTTCAGGAGACCCTGGGCGGCCCAGGAGAGGGCGTGGAAGATGCCCGGGAAGTAGCGCTCGCCGCTCCCGTCGAACCCACCGCTCCGCCGGTCGAGGAACCAGACCACGTGGGCGGGGATGATGAGGAGAAGGAGGGCGGTTCCCAGCCAGAGAAGCATCGTCCGGGAGAAGAGGAGGGTCGTGTAGGTGCGGAGCGGTGCGTCCATCCCGCTCGCCCCGCCGCTGCGCACCATCACCTGCTGCCCCGCGTTCAGGATCGAGTAGGAGAAGTCGAACTCGCGGTCCCGCTCCGGCGTGTAGAAATGTCCGGTGATGATGACGTCCGCCTTCCCGGTGCGCAGCGCATCGAAGGCCGAGGCGGTGTCGGGGACGATCTCGAAGCGGGTCGGGACCTTCATCCGGGCCGCGACCGCCTTCCACAGGTCCACGCTGAAGCCCGTGGGCTGCCCCCGCTCGACCATCACGAACGGCGGGAAGACGCCGGCGACGGCGCGAACCTCGGGACCCGGGTCCTGGCCGAGGGCGGGAGCGGCGAGCGCCAGGAGGAGGAGCGATGTTCGGATGGCGGCCATACCCGTTCGCTCAGGCCATCTTCAGGCCGACCACGCCGGCCACGATGAGCGCCGCGGACGCGATGCGCATCGGCGTGGCGGCGTCCCCGAAGAAGAGGATCCCGACGGTGAACGCGCCGACCGCCCCGATGCCGGTCCACACGGCGTAGGCGGTCCCCATCGGGATGTCCCGCTGCGCGAGGAAGAGAAGCGTCGCGCTCGCGGTCATGCAGATGAGCGCGAAGACGATCCAGGAGAGGCGAATCCCCGTTCCGGTCCAGCCGAGCTTGAATCCGACGGGCCAGCCGATCTCGCAGGCGCCCGCCAGGAGGAGGAGTGTCCAGGCCATCCGGGAAGGGTATCAGCTAGGATTCCCGGGAGGAGAGTCCCATGCAGGAAAGAACCTGGAAGGCGGTGGTGGTCCCGGAGGCCACGAGCGACGGCGCTGGCGTCCGTCTCCGGCGCAGCATCGCCACCCGCTCGCTCGACCAGCTCGATCCCTTCTTCCTCTTCGACCAGTTCGGGTCGGAGAACCCGGACGACTACATCGCAGGGTTCCCCATGCATCCGCACCGGGGCATCGAGACCATCACCTACATGCTCGACGGCAGCGTCACCCACCGGGACAGCCTGGGGAACGCCGGCACCATCGGCACCGGTGACGTCCAGTGGATGACCGCCGGACGAGGCATCCTCCACGAGGAGATGCCCCACCTGGGGCCGAAGCGGCTCGACGGATTCCAGATCTGGGTGAACCTGCCGCGAAAGCTCAAGATGACGCCGCCCCGCTACCAGGACGTGGCGGCGGCCCGGATCCCGGAGGTCGCGCTTCCCGGCGGCGGGAAGGTCCGCGTGATCGCCGGCGACGTGAAGGGGACGGCGGGGGCGGTCCGCGAGATCCACGCCGACCCGACCTACCTCGACGTCGTGCTTCCGGCCGGCGAGACCTTCGAGCAGCCGATCCCCCGCGGCCACACCGGGCTCCTCTACGTCTACCAGGGGGAGGTCGCCCTCGGCGGCGCGGCGGCGAACCGCGGCCAGGTCATCCCGTCTCCGCGCCTCGCCATTCTCACGGACGGTGACGTGGTCCGGGTTCACGCCGCGAGCCCGGCCCGCTTCCTCCTGCTCTCCGCCCAGCCTCTTCACGAACCGTACGTTCGCTGGGGCCCGTTCGTCATGAACACGAGGGAGGAGATCGCCCAGGCCCTCGACGAGCTGCGGGCCGGAACCTTCATTCGGCCCTGAACCCGCGGGCTCGTGCCTACCGGAGGCCGCAGGCCATGAGCTGCGTGTCCAGGCACTGCTGGTAGGCGTCGCGCGCCGCGGACTGGGCCGCGGGCGAGCTGCTCGCGTCCGCGCGCGGCACCCTCGAATCGCAGAAGGAGTAGGAGGCCTTCTTGCAGTCCTGGGCCGACTCCCGCGTCGTGGCGCAGTGGGAGAGGGCCAGGACGCCTGCCAGTCCACAAAGTGCCCGGATCGTGATCGGTGAGGTGCGCATGTCTCTGGCGAGGGTTGCGCGCGCCGGGCAGGATGTCAACGCCGGTCCCCCATGGACCCGGAGTAGGCCTCGAGCCGCTCGAGGAGGCGCTGCCGCTCCTGGGCTCCGACGAAGGCCGCCTCGAATCCGTTCCGGGCCATCCGGTACGCCTGGGCCGCGTCGAGGCGCAGCGCGGAGCAGGCCTGGAGGTAGTTCTGGTTCAGGTAGCCTCCGAAGTAGGCCGGATCGTCGGAGTGGAGGGAAACCGCGAGCCCGGCCTCGAGCAGGCGGGGCAGCGGGTGGTCCTCCATCCGGTCGCAGACGCGCAGGCGGACGTTCGAGAGGGGGCACACCGTGAGGGGGATCCGGGCGGCGCGGAGCCGCGCGACGAGCGCCGGGTCCTCGAGGCAGCGCACCCCGTGGTCGATGCGCTCGGCGCCCAGCACGTCGAGGGCGCCCTGGATGTACTCCGGGGGCCCCTCCTCCCCCGCATGCGCCACCGTGTGGAGCCCGAGCGAGCGACACCGGGCGAAGACGCGGGCGAACTTCTCGGGCGGATTCCCCCGCTCGCTCGAGTCGAGCCCCACGCCGATGAACTGATCGCGGAAGGGGAGGGCCTGCTCGAGCGTCTCGAAGGCGGCCTTCTCGTCCAGGTGGCGGAGGAAGCTGAGGAGGAGCGCAGCGTCCAGCCCTCGGTCCTTCGCCTCCCGGCAGGCCCGGGAGAGGCCGCGGATGACCGTCCCCGCCTCGATGCCGCGAGCGGCATGCGACTGTGGGTCGAAGAACATCTCGGCACGGATCACGCCGTCGGCCGCGGCCCGGAGGAGGTAGGCCTGGGCCAGCTCGAAGAAGTCCTGCTCGGTGCGGAGCACCGAGGAGCAGGCGTAATACCGATCGAGGAAGGACTGGAGGTCGGTGAAGGGGCGGCCGCTGCGCAGCGCGTCCGCGACGTCCGGGGGGATCTCGACGCCGTTGCGCCGGGCGAGTGCAAAGGCCATCTCGGGTTCGAGCGTGCCCTCCACGTGCAGGTGGAGCTCCGCCTTGGGCATGCCGCGGATGAACTCGGAGAGACGCTCGGAGGGAACGTTCGGGTCCATGGCTGGTAGGCCCGATCCTAACCCAAGAAATGGAAATGCGGCCCCGGGGGGTCCCGGAGCCGCGCATCTCCTGGCAGAAGGGCAGTCGGCTAGGCCTTGGAGGCCTGGACGGCCGGCTTCTTCTCGGTGCCGCTGGCGAGGACGCCGACCGCAGCGCCGGCCACCGCGCCGCCGACCGCGAAGAGGGAGCCGACGCCCGTGACGCCCATCACCATCCCGAAGATGATCAGCGCACGGACCGCGAAGGTGGGCTGGACCGGCGTCCCGAAGATCCCACCGGCCAGCATCACGCCCGCGTAACCACCGTAGAGGAGAGCCGGGAGGAGGGCGATGGCGAGGAAGAGGGCCAGACCGACTGCGGCGCCGATGATGCTGGGGGTCTTGCGGTTCATGGTGTTCTCCTTGGGTCCGTCGAGGTTGGTAGACGGGAGGAGGTACTGCATCTGGCTTGCCAACCTGACGTTCCAGTAAAATCAGATGGTTACGCGATCGGGATGTCGGGATTTCCCGACGCCCCGCCGGGGAGTTGCGACACCGACGCCTCGACGCCCCCCGCCCTGGCTGACAAGATGCTGGGGGGCCCGGCGGCCGCCCCACGGGGAGCCAGCATGCCGAAAGCCATCTCAGGAACCAGGGTGCGTGGGGTCTCGGCGGTCGTCGCCCTCGGGCTGGCCTTCGCGACCCTCGCCGCCGACCGAGCCGAACCGAGCTACCTCCGCATGAAGCTCGTGAAGGTCGTGGACAAGATCGGCTTCGAGAAGCCGCTCACCGCCATGACGGTCCTCATCCCGACCGACTGGACCTTCCAGGGGGACGTCCACTTCGAGCCGAAGAACATCTGCACGGCCAACCTGGTGACGGTGACGTTCCGCGCGGCCAGTCCGGACGGCCGCACCTCGGTCGAGCTCTTCCCGAACGAGGTCTGGTCCTGGTCCGACGATGCCACGACGCGCCAGTTCATGCAGCAGGACCTCCAGGCGAAGGCGAGCTTCGGCATGAAGGGGTGCCCGATGGGGCCGCCCGTCGCGGCGAAGGACTTCCTGACCCAGAACGTGGTGGGCCGCCGGCGTGCCGGGGCCCGGGTGGTCTCGGCGGAGGTCGATCCGGAGGCCTCGCGCGCGGTCGCCGACCAGGTCCGGCAGCTCGAGGCCCAGGCTGCGAAGGCCGGCATCCCCATGCGGCTCCGGGGGGACACGGCGAGGGTCAAGGTGGAGTACGACCGGCAGGGCAAGCCGGAGGACGAGTGGTTCGCGGGCGTGACCTTCGCCCGGGGCATGCCCGCGCCGACCATGAACGCCATGTCCTACACGTGCGGGGCCGAGTTCCTGTTCGGCGCCGCGGCCCCGCGGGGCGAGCTGCCCCGCAACGAGAAGCTCTTCCGCGCCATCATCGGGAGCGTCCGGGTGGATCCGGACTGGCGGGCCCGCGTCGAGCAGGTCCAGCTGAACATGGAGGCCGCCAACCAGAAGGGGGTGGCCGACCGCTCCCGGATCATCGCGCAGTCGGCCGAGGACACCCGCAAGATCATCAGCGACACGAACCGGCGGCGTCAGGAGTCGCAGGATCGCACGAGCCAGAACTGGAGCCAGGCCATGCGGGGCGTGCAGACGTTCCGCGACTCCCGCACCGGGGAGACCGTCGAGCTCTCCAACCGCCACGGAAACGCCTGGTCCAACGGGAAGAACGAGTACCTTCTCTCCGACGCACCCGGCTTCGATCCGAACAGCGTGTCGCGCGAGAACTGGTCGCGGCTCGAGGCCGTGCAGAAGTGACCTGAGACGAGGGGCAAGGTGAGGCCGAGCGGGGCGGAAGGTCGCCGATGGCTGCGATGGGCGCTGCGCACGGTCGCCGGCGCGGTCGTCGTCGTGGCCGCCGTCGGGCTGGCCCTGGCGGTGCTCCTCGGTCACCTCGATTCACCACTCGTGAAGCAGCGCGTCCAGGCGCTCGTCCGCTCGAACGCCGGCGTCGAGATCGACTACGCGACCACCCGATTTCACCCGCTGTCCGGGGTACTCGTCGAGGGGCTGGTCGTTCGCTCGCCTCCCGAGTTCCGGAGCCAGGCCCCGGAGCTCCTTCGCGTGGGTCGTCTGGAGGTGGCGTGGTCGCCCGTCGCGCTCCTCCGGCGTGGCGGGAGGCTCGACCGGGTCTCGGCCGAGGACGTCGCCATCACCGTCGCCGTGGACGGGCGAGGTCGTTCCTCCCTCGACCTGCTGCGGCAGGCTCCGGGCAAGGGGCAGCCGGAAGCCGCGGGTCCGGCGTCCTCCTCGTCGCCCACCGAACCCCCGGTGGACCGGATCGACCTCTCCGGAGTCGAGCTGACCTGGATGCGGGTGGAGGCGGGGCAGGTCCAGGATCGATTCGTGCTGGGCGGCCTCGCGCTGCAGGCGGAGGTCCTCCGGGAGGGGAACGGCTGGGGCCTGGCGACCCGGATCGGTTCGGCGGCGGAGCCCGTCGCCCTTCTCCTCACCCGGGATGGAGCCGCGAGCCCGCACGGGTTCGCGAGGCTGGCGCTCTGGCTGGAGGGACGAGGCGGACCCTCCGGCGCGACGGCCAGCCTCGACCTCCGCGTTCGGGAGCAGACCCTCGTTCCTCGCGTGACCGTCCACGAGCTCCTCCGTCTCGACCTGGCCGTGTCTCTCGACGCCGCCCGTGCCACGACCGAGATCGCGCTCCGTCGTGCGCGCCTGGCCGACGGCGCGGCCTCGCTGGAGGCGATGCTCTCGCTTCCCGACGCCACCGGTGCCGCGCCCCTCGTCCGCGAGGCGAGCGGCGTGGTGGACCTGGAGCGGCTGCTGGCGGCGGCGCCCCCGGGCCTCCTGCCGCTCACCGGTCGGGGCCACCTGAGCTGGAACGCCCGGGAGATCGAGATCGGGGACGGGCCGAGGATCCTCCCGGGCGGGAGTGTCGAGGCCGAGGGCGACCTCGCCGACCTCCGCCTGAAGCTGGACGACGTCGCCGCGGCAGCGGGGGGAGCCCGTATTTCACTGCGAGTGAATCCTGCTCCGGGGGGCGCGGTGGCGAAGGGGTCGCTCGGGCTCCGGAAGCTCGGCGTCACGTCTCCGGGATCGGAGGTCGGCGTGGACGATCTCGAGCTGGAGCTGGACGCGTCGCGGGACGGTGCGGGTGCCTGGACCGGAGCGGCCCGGATCGGGCTCGGGAGCCTGCGGCTCACGCAGGCTTCCGGGGAGCGGGCGGAGCTCTCCGGCGTGCGGTTCGGGCTCCAACTCCCGCCCGCGGGCGGTCCGCCCTTCGCCGCCACCGGAAGCCTCTCCGCCCGGGATCTCCGCGTGACCGGCGCGGACGGCCGCCTCCGCGGGAGCGCGCCCGTGAGCATCGACTGGAAGGTGACGCAGGCCTTCCCGGACTCCGAAAGACCCGCCGCGAGCCGGGCGATCGTGGCCCTCTCCGCCCGGGTGGGAGCCCTGGTGGCATCCCTCGACGCCCGGAAGCACGCGGAGTCGATCGACTTCTCCTTCACCGCGACGGGCCAGGAGCTGCCCGGTGGAATCGGCCTCGCACTGAACGGGAGCGGCCACGCCGCCGCGATCCTGTCGCGGAATCCCTCCCTGCGTCAGCGGACCGAAGTCCGTCTCGACGGCCCCGGGCTGTCCCGGGTCCACGCGAGGCAGCTGACCCTGGCCGTGAACTCGAGCGGGGACCTCCGGCGCCATCACGTGGAGGCGAACCTGGGATTCACGCCGCTCGCCGACCTGCCCCCCTGGCACGCCTCCCTCTCCACCGAGATCGACGGAACCACACCCGGACTCCAGTTCCAGCTGGTCGCCGAGGGCGGACCCACGGGGACGCTGTCGGGCTCCGCGCGCCTCGATGGCCCGGCGCGCGCCATCCGGTGGGACGCCGACGGGAAGCTCGCGGGCCTCTCCGCGATCCGCCCCTTCCTCTCGGGTTTCCCGGTGCTGAGCCGGGCGCGCCTCTCGCGGCTGGAACTCGGGCTGAGCGGGCGAGGCACCGTGTCCGGCATCGTCTCGGAGGACGAGGGGTCCGGCCGGCTCCGGCTCGTGAAGGAGCCGATGCGCAACGCCGAGATCGACGGCGTCATCGACCTCCACGCGAAGGGGCTCCGGTGGCAGGAATCGGAGCACCAGGTGGACATGCCCTCGGTGGTCGGGCACGTCGAGGTGAAGACGAAGGGGCAGCAGCACGGCTTCCAGGGGCAGGTCCAGATCGAGGAACTGCACCTGCTCAGCGGGGCACGCAGGATCGACGGGACCGGGATCGCAGGGCGCATCTCCGGCGGGCTCGCGCGCAGCGGGTCCGGGGGCGAGGGCGATCTCGTGCTCGATCTGTCCGCACGATCCGTGAAGCAGGACCTCGCGCCCTACCCGGTGGGGAGCGTGGACCTCCAGCTGTCGGCGCGCCGCACCGCCGAGGGCGTGGTCCGCATCTCGAACCTGCGCCTCGAGAACGCCGCCGGCGGGACGGTCCTGACCCTCCAGGGCGGTGTCGACCGGGGCACCCTGAAGCGCCGTCTGTCGCTCCAGGGGGAACTGCAGCAGGACGTGGCCCGGGTCTGGAGCGATCCCGAGACCTTCGAGGGGCGTGGCCGGCTCGACGTGACGTTCCGCGTCGAATCGCCGGACTTCACGATCTTCCGCACGCAGGCGGCCGTGCGCCTGGGGGACATCCACGCCCGGTTCCCGCAACGGGGCGTCTCCATCGAGTCCCTCGACGGGGAGATCCCGATCTCGGCCGACGTGGCGAGCGACTCCGATGGACTGACGCTGCTTCGCCGGTCCGAGGCGAACCCCTTCTCGACCTACCGGGTCGCCGATCAGCATCCCTTCCTGAGCCGCAGCAGCTTCATCGCCGCGCAGGGGGTGAAGACCCCCATGGTGTCGATCGCGGCCATGGCGGGCAACCTCCGGGTGGAGCAGAACTTCATCTCCTTCACCCAGTTCGAGATGGAGATGCGCGGGGGACAGGTCACGGGGGAGTGGGTCCTCGACTGGAACGGACTCGACTCCGTGCTCCGGGCCCGGGTGCGTGCCACCGGAGTCGAGTCGTCGCAGGGCGAGCCCTTCGACGGCAGCGCCTCCTTCGTGGTGTCGGCGGCGGAGCGCGGCGTCGATGGCCGCATCGACATCCTGCGCATCGGGTCGAACCATCTCCGCGACATGCTCGACCTCCAGGACCCGCAGCGGCTCGATCCCGCGACGAACCGGATCCGGTTCGCGCTGAACTTCGGTCATCCGGACGGCGTCCGGGTCGAGCTCCGGCACGGCTTCGCCCGGATGAAGGTCACCCTGGGAGGCCTGGCGAGCCTCCTCACCATCGGTGACCTGCGCGGGATTCCCACCGGCCCGATCATCGACAAGGCCCTGGCGCCCTTCATGAAGCGGGAGGACAGATGAAACGACTGCTTCCGTCCGCGTGCCTGCTCGCGACGCTGGCCTGCGTCAGCGCACCCGAGATCGTCGTGACCGACCGGGCCACCGCGCTGGAGCAGCAGGCGTCCGGATCCTTCGACCAGCTCGAGCGGAAGCTCACCCGGACCGGGATCGTGCCGCGCCCCGTCCCGCTCACGCCCGAGGAGCTCCAGGCGCTCGGCATCCAGACCACCCTCATCGAGGGGGAGCACGGCTCGACCGATGCGGACCGGATGGACGGCCTGCTGCAGCGCCACTGCATCGGGGAGGGGCGGGAAGGGCTGCTCGTGGACACCTACAAGGATTGCAAGGGGGCGTCCGACCGGGCCACGCGGGTCGCCCTCGTCGACCGGGTGAACCGCGCCCGCGTGCAGCTCTGGCGCTGGATGGGAACGGAGCGAAAGGACCTCTCCGCCGACGAGATCCGGCGAACCTGGCAGGTCATCCACCTGAAGGGGGTCGTCTGCGGGGCATGGCTCCAGCGTGCCGACGGCGCTTGGGAGGAGAAGAAGTGCTGACCCGGATGGCCCGGATCCTCTGCGCCCTTGCCCTCGCCGGCCTCGCGGCCGGTGCGTCGGGCCAGGACGGGACGGCCAGCGACCTGCGGCGACCCAGCCGGCTCACGGTGGGCGTCGGCGACCAGTACCTCGGCCAGCTCGCGCCCGACGGACGGACCCTCTACTTCCTCTCCAATCGAAGCACCACGACCGAGCTCTTCCAGCAGACGCTCGACGACGATCGGGTGAGGCGCCTCTTCGACGAGGGGGCCGACGTGAACTGGCCTCGCGTCAGCCCGGACGGAAGGAGCCTCCTCTACATCTCGTTCCGGGACCGGGCGGCCGGCCAGCTCTGCGTGCGGGACCTCCCCGGCGCGGGGGGGAGGCGCTGCCTCGCCATCCCGGAGGCTGCGGTGCAGGCGGAATGGGTCGACGGGAAGCGCATCGTGCTCGTGAGCCGTCCGTCCATCTACAGCGACCTCTCGCTGCAGGAGGTGGCGGTCGGGGGTGAGCTCGAGGCGAAGGGCCGGCCCATCCGGAACGTCATCAGCCCGGCCGTGTCCCCCGACGGGCGCTGGCTCGTCTACGTGCCCGTGGAGCGCTACACCCAGCAGGTGGGGCCTGGATTCGCGGCGCACGCCTCCCTGCGGCTGGAGGTGGTCCGCCTGGATCGGTGGGGCCCGCCCGCCCGTCTCGTGCTCCGCGTCCCCGGCGTCTCCGGCCAGCCCGCCTTCTCCCCCGACGGTCGCCATCTCTACTTCGTGCAGTTCCTGTCCGACACGAACCACGACGGTGTGGTGGACGCCAACGATCACGGGATCCTCTTCCGGGTTCCCTTCTCGCTGGATCGCGACGACGCTCCCGCGCTCGCGGCCGCCGCCATGCCGGAGCAGCTGACGCAGGCTTCCTGGAACTGCCAGTACCCCTCGCCCGGCGTGGATCGGGTGGTCTTCACCTGCTCGCGCGACGAGAACCTGGACATCTACGGCCTGCCCCCGGACGGAGCCGTTCCCTCCGACTGGACCCTGGAGCGGCTCGAGGTGGAGGCCCAGGACGCCACCACGCGGACCGAGCAGCTCTTCCTCGATCGTCACCGCCTGGCGAGGACCAAGAGCCCGCTCGACCAGTCGTTCCTCCTCATGGAGATCGCCCACCTGCACCTGGAGCTCGACGAGTTCGCCGCGGCCGAGTTCCATGCGCGGCAGGTCGCCTTGCTTCCCGACCCGGCGCTCGCGCGGATGTCGGGGCCGCTGCTCGTCCTCGTGGAGCAGCGGCAGGCCGCCAGCGACCGGGAGAACGGGCGCGCGGTAGGGCGCTTCCGGGATTCCGCGAAGCGCCGCCTGGAGGCCCTGAAGGCCGAGCCGGACGACCCGCCCGCCGTGACCGCCCTGAAGCAGCTCGTGCGCAGCGAGGTGGCCGACTCGGTGGGCGACCTGGCCACCGCCCGGAGCGAGCTCGCCGCCATCCGGCTCGACGAGACCCTCCCGGCCGGCGTCCTCGCGGCGTACTACGACCGGGCCGACGCGCTCTTCCGGGAGCTCGACGACCGGGAGGCGCTCGTGGCCGTCGCCCGCCGGCTCGCGACCATCGACGCGCTGCCCGACACCGAGCAGCTCGAGTACGCCCGCGGAACGGCCAAGGCGCTGGTTCGCGGACGCTCCGCCGCCGAGGGCGAGGCGGCCCTCGCGCGCGCGCGCGCGACGGCCCCGGAAGGCTCCGAGCTGGCCTTCGCGCTCGACCTCTCCATCGCCGTGCTGGCGATCCGGGAGCGGCAGCCCCCGCCGCCGGTGGGCGACGCGATCGTCTCACTCCTCCATCGCCAGAAGCGCACCGACCGACGCTGGGCCGTCATCACCGAGGCCGTCCGGCGTGCCGGCGAGCTCAACGCGGACCCCCTGATCGAACGGCTGGCGGAGGAGCACGTCCGCGTCACCCGGCCCGGGACGACGGAGCGGCGCCGGGCCGAGCGATTCTACGAGCGCGCCATGGTCGGGAAGGGCTACCGCGAGGCGAAGGCCGGCCGGCTCGCCGAGGCACGGGCCGACTTCGACGCCGCCCATCGCGTCACCGGCTCGCTCGAGACGTTGGTCGCCTCGATCGAGATCCGGCTCCGGTCGGGGGAGAAGCCCGCCGCCATCGCCGCCGAGTACGCAGAGCACCCCACGGGCAAGCCGGTGGACGCCTTCGTGAAGGCCTACCTGCTCGCGCGGACGATCCCGCAGCTCGATGGGGAGAAGCAGACGAAGGCCGTCGCCGATGCCCGGGCGACGCTGCAGGGTTCCTGGAAGAGCCTGCGGCAGAGCTACGTCGCACAGGCGCTCTTCGGCGCCATCCTGCACGAGGACTACCTGGGAACGGGGTCCCTGGTCTCCGCGGAGCGGGCGAACGAGCACCTCCTCCTCGCACTCGAGCTCGTGCGCAACAACCCGCGCTACCGCGCCATGATCCTCGGGCAGCTCGCCCTGCTCCACGTGGAGGTGGGGAACCACCGCATCGCGCTCGGATATCTGGAGGAACGGGAGAAGCTTCCCTTCGCCGAGAACGCGTCCGGGCTGGCCGTCCGCCTGGCGCATGCCCGCGCGCTCCTGCACGTGGAGCAGGAGGCCGAGGCGGCCACCCTCGCGGAACAGGCGCTCGCGATGACCGACGGGCCAAGGTTGACCGGATACCGGGTCCTGGCCCTCGACCGCGCGGCGCTCTACAACCTCTCCGCCGACCGCTTCCAGAAGGCGCTCGCGCTCTACGACGCGGAGATCCCGCTCCTCGAGGGAGCCAATCGGGTGCGGGCCCACCTCTCCCGCGCGGCCGCGGCCCTGGGCGCCGGCCACCCGCAGCGGGCGCTCGAGGACCTGGATGCGGTGGACCGCGAGCTCCGGGACCCGGCCATCGCGTCGGCGCTTCCCCGGCCGCGAACCGATCCGAAGAGCGTCCTGCGCACCTATCGACTCATCGCCGCAGGCCTCCGGGCCAATGCCGACGAGAGCCTCGGGAAGCTCGTCGAGGCGTCGGGGGCCCTCCTGGTGCGCAGGGACCTGTTCCTGGACGAGTACGCCCAGTCCGACCTCATCGAGGACCTGCGGGCCGTGACGCTGGCCGAGGCTCGACTGGCAGTGAATGCCGGCGAGCGCAAGGACCTTCCCGCCGCCGGGATGTGGATCGGCAGGGCGCTCGAGCATGCCGATCTGCTCTCCCGGCGGGCCAAGACCGGCCTCGACCCCGACCTGCTCGCCGTCCTCCGGATCGCGGCGGAGCTGGGCGCCCGGGAGCACGTCCCGGTCCCGTTCGACCTGGCGGGGCGGCTGGGGCAGGCGCACGGGAAGCTCGCCGAGCGCAGGACCGCCCAGGCCCGCAGCTACCAGCGCTGGTTCGAGATCTACCTGACCTTGCTCGCTCCCACCGTCCCGAGGTGAATGCCGGGCCGACCCGGTCCGTCCACCGTTCAGCGGGGTGTCCCCATGGTTCCAGCCGTCCTGGTAGCGGTCGCGCAGTGCCTGCTCCTCGCCCAGGGGCAGGTCGTCGAGCCCCCGCGCCCCGACGACCGCATCGGCGTATCCCTTCCGCCCCGGATCCGGGTCGCGCCGAAGGACCTCCCGATCGAGCTCCGCTCCCTCGACGTCCGCGTTCGCATCGACGGCCTCCAGGCCATCACCACGGAGACCCTGACCTTCTTCAACCCGAACCCGCGCGTGCTCGAGGGTGAGCTCCTCTTCCCGCTCCCCGACGGGGCCACGGTGTCGGGCTACGGAATCGACGTCGAGGGCACGGTGGTGGACGCCACGGTCGTGGAGTCGCAGCGGGCCCGCGTCGCCTTCGAGACCGAGGTTCGCAAGGGGGCCGATCCCGGCCTCGTCGAGCAGGTCCGGGGGAATGTCTACCGGACCCGGGTCTACCCCATCCCGGCCCGCGGCACCCGCACCGTCCGCCTGCGCTGGGTCTCCGCCCTCGCCACCCGGGGGCTGGAGGCCGCCTACCACCTGCCCCTGCCCTACGAGAAGGGGGCGCCCGAAGGTTCACTACGAGTAGAAGTGGCGAAGGGGCTCGCCAGGCCGGAGGTGAAGGGCGGCTTCGGGACGGCCGTCCTCTCCGAGTGGGAGGATCTCTGGGTCGCCGAGACCCGCTTCCCGGCCGCGACGGTGGGGAGCGATCTCCTCGTCCGGCTCCCGAAGCTCCCCGCCGGGATCGTGGCCGTCGAGCCGGCACCGGATGGGACGGGCTGGTTCCTCCTGAGCGGCCTGGTCCCGGAAGCCCCGCGGAAGGCGAGCGCCCCTCCGGCCCGGCTGGCCGTCGCCTGGGACGCTTCGGGCAGCCGTCGCAAGGAGCAGACGGACCGTGAACTGGCCTTCCTGGAGCGGCTGCTGGCGGGATGGAAGAAGACGGTCGTGGACCTCGTGGTCTTCCGCGACCGGGCCGAGCCGGTGCGAAGCTACCCGCCGCACGCCCACGCGCAGCTCCTCGCCGACCTGCGGTCGAGCCCGCCGGACGGTGGGACCACGCTCGCGGCGATCGACTTCTCGACGGCGCCCGTTCCGGGGGACGAGATGTGGCTCCTCCTCTCCGACGGCATCGCCACGCTCGACGAACGCATGCCCGGACTCGGCGCGATCCCGGTCTGGACGGCCTCGGGCGCCAGCCTCTCCGACCGGAGACGCCTTCGCCACGTCGCCACCTCGACCGGGGCCGGCTTCCTCGATCTCGTGACGCTCGACCCGGCCGATGCCGCGACCGACCTCACCAGCCCTCGTCCGAGGCTCGCCCGCGCCGCGGGGAAGGCGGGGTCGGTGGTGGACGTCCAGGTCGGGAGCGGCTCCGACCGGGGTCGCTACGTCGTCACCGGGCGCCTCCTCGGAAAGGAGGGGGAGGTGACGCTCGTCTTCGTGCAGGGCGCACGAACCCTGGAGAAGCGCACGGTTCGCATCCCCCAGGCACGTGCCGCGCGCCCCGCCGCAGCCCCGGGTCCGGTGGCCATCGGCTGGGCCCAGGCGCGTGCGGAGGAGCTCGCCGCCGTATCGGCCGCCGGATCCCCCGAGCTCGTCGAGCTGGGGCGGCGCTACGGCCTCGTCACCGCCGGAACGTCCCTCCTCGTGCTCGAGACCCTGGCGCAGCACCTCGAGCATGGCGTGGAGCCGGCGCCGGATCGCCCGGCGTTGCGCGCCCAGTACCTCGCCGCCGTGGGCGCGCGTTCGGTGGACGAGAAGGGGAAGCAGAAGGGCGCCATGGAAGGGCTCGTGAAGCGGTGGCAGGAGCGGGTGGACTGGTGGGGGAAGGACTTCACGGTCCCTCCCGGCTGGCGCTTCAAGGAGCCGCGCGAGGCGCTCGACAGCGGCGGCATCGTGGCCCGCTCCACGGAGCGCATGGCAGCCCCGAGAACGTCGTCGGCGATGGGGGCCCGGGACGGTGCGCCCCCGCCCCCCGCCGCACCCGGTGTCGCGGATGCCACCATCGTCGTCGCTCCCTGGAACCCGCAGACGCCGTGGCTCGCGCCCCTTCGCGCGGCTCCCCGGGGGGAGGCCTATACCGCCTACCTGGCCCAGCGTGCGACCTACGCGAGCCCGGCCTTCTACCTGGACTGCGCCGAGTTCCTCCTCCGGAACGGGGAGCGCGAGCTCGGGCTCCGGGTCCTCGGGAACCTCGCCGAGCTTCGCCTCGACGACCCCGCGCTCCTGCGCGTGCTCGCCTGGCGCCTCTCCCAGGCCGGGGCCCTCGACGAGGCGATCGTGATCCTGGAGCAGGTGCGTCGCCTCCGTCCGGAGGAGCCCCACTCGCGTCGCGACCTCGCCCTCGTCCTCTCGGACCGGGCGGAGAAGCTCGGCCGCCCCGCCGACGCCGGGCGCGCGGTCGCCCTCCTGTGGGAGGTCGCCCAGCAGCCGGGAACCCGCTTCCCCGACCTCGACCTGATCGCGCTCCTCGAGCTGAACCGCATCCTCGCGATCGCCGAGCGGCGCGGCTGGCGCGACGTGGCCGCCGCTCCGGAGATCGACGTCCGCCTGAAGAAGCTCCTCGACCTGGATCTTCGCGTGTCGCTCACCTGGGACGCCGACATGACCGACGTCGATCTGCACGTGGTGGAGCCGACCGACGAGCGGGCCTTCTACGGGCACCCATCCACCCACATCGGCGGCCGGGTGACGAGGGACGTCACGACGGGCTACGGACCCGAGGACTACATGATCCACCGCGCGCTTCCCGGCAAGTATGCGATCCAGGTGCACTACTACGGTTCCAGGCAGCAGAAGGTGGTGGGGCCGGCCACGATCACGGCGACCATCTTCACGAACTTCGGGCGACCCAACGAGCGGCGGGAGGTGATGACCGTCCGCCTCGACGCACCCCGGGACATGGCGCCGGTGGGCGTCGTCACGATAGGAGGCAGCCCATGAGCACGCGCGAGGTGGCCGTCCTGGCCGGTGGTTGCTTCTGGGGCATGCAGGACCTCCTCCGGAAGATCCCGGGAGTCCTCGAGACGCAGGCCGGCTACACCGGAGGCTGGCTCGAGAACCCGCGCTACGACGACACCCACGACTCGAAGTCGGGGCATGCCGAGGCGGTGCGCCTGGTGTTCGACCCGAGCGTGCTCTCCTACGAGGACCTGCTCGAGAAATGGTTCTTCCGGATGCACGACCCGACCACGGCGAACCGGCAGGGGAACGACGTCGGGACCCAGTACCGGAGCGCCATCTTCCACGGGAGCGAGGCGCAGCGGCTCACGGCGGAGGCGGTGAAGACGCGCGTGCAGGCGTCCGGCCGCTGGAAGGGGAAGATCGTCACCGAGATCGTCCCGGCGTCCACCTGGTACCCGGCCGAGGACTACCACCAGGACTATCTGCAGAGGCAGCCAGGCGGCTACACCTGCCACTTCCTCCGGAGCTGGTGAGTTCGGGCGCGGAGCTACGCCGCTTCCAGGAGGAGCATCGCCTCCGCGGAGTGGTGGCCGCGCCAGACCCACTGCCACCGCCAGCCCGCGGCCTCGAGGAGCCCCGTGATGGCCTCCCGGTCGGCCGGGTGGTCGAGAGTCGAGAGGTGCTCGACCACCTGCTCCCGCTCCTCCGGGTCGAGCGCGGTCCACGTCTCCCGGACGCGGCGGCTGTACCGGGCGACGTAGCTCGCGAGCGACTCGGCCGGCTCCCGGAAGAGGTCGTTCCACAGGAACGGCGCACCCCGGGTGCTCCGCCGTCGCGCGGCGCGGAAGAACTGCTCCTTCTCGTCGTCGTGCAGGTGGTGCACGGCGAAGGAGGAGAGGAGGAGGTCGGCGGGCCGGCCGTCGTCGTCCGGAACCTTGCCCTCGGCCCAGGCGAGCAGGTCGCCCACCACGAATCGCCGGGGGTAGGGGGCTCCCTCGAGCGATCGCTCGGCGAGGGGCAGCACGTTGGCGGCGATGTCGATGCCCTCGTAGCTCGAGAGGGGAAGGTGGCGGAGCGTCGGCCCGAGCAGCGCCAGGTCGCCGCAGCCGAGGTCCACGGTGCGGGGCGGGGGAGCCCCGGTCTCGTGCGCACCGACGCGCTCGCGGAGGAGGTGCGCGGCCACTGCGGTCGCCGCCCGGTGCTCCATGTAATCGTGATCCACGATGCTGCGGTAGGTGGCCCAGTGACGGTCGAACAGATCCACGACGACCCTCCGGTGAGGTTCACTACAGTGCGGCGGGCGGCTTCACCTCGCGCATGAGCCCTTCCTGGGCGACGCTCGCGACGAGGCGCCCCGCGCGGTCGTAGACGACGCCGCGCGCCAGGCCGCGCGCTCCCTGGGCCGAGGGCGAGTCCATCACGTAGAGGAGCCAGTCGTCGACGCGCGCGTCGCGGTGGAACCAGATGGCGTGGTCGATCGAGGCGACCACCATCGACGGCTGGTACCAGCTCCTGCCGTGAGGCCGGAGGGCCGTCCCGACGAGCTGGTAGTCCGATGCGTAGGCGAGGATGCACCGGTGGAGTTGCGGGTCGTCGGGCATGCGGTCGATGGCCCGGAACCAGGTGGCCTGCCGGGGCTCGCAGGTGGAGGCGAGGAGCGGGTTTCGCGGCTCGACCGGACGGAACTCGATCGCGCTCGTCGCACGCAGCGCCGCCGCGGTCTTCGGGGGCACGGGGCCCGCCTCGGAGATCCAGCGCTCGTAGAGCACGGACGCGGGGACGAGCGTCTCGGGAAGCGGGACGTCGGGCATGGACGAGGCGTGCTCCAGTCCCGGCTCGGGGACCTGGAACGAGGCGATCATGGAGAGGATGGGGCGGCCGTGCTGGATGGCCTGGACGCGCCGGGCGGAGAAGCTCCGCCCGTCCCGCACCCGCTCCACCTGGTAGACGATCGGGGCCTCGACGTCGCCCGGCAGGAGGAAGTAGGCGTGGAGGGAATGGGGCACCCGCCCCTCGATGGTCCGCTCGGCCGCGACCAGCGCCTGCCCGATCACCTGCCCCCCGAACACCCGGGGACCCCACATGTCCTTCGACTGCCCGCGAAAAAGGTTCACCTCGAGTGGTTCGAGGTCGAGCTGTCGGATCAGCGCCTGAAGCGTCTCGTTCAAGCCCGGGTCCAGCCGATCTTCTTGGAGAAGAACCCCTTGCCCGCGGTCAGGACGAAGCCGTCGCTGGAGAGCCGGATCACCGCGGGTACGAACTCCCCCTTCTTCACGGCGTAGACCTCGCCGGTCCACTCGGACCGCGCGGCGTCGAAGACCAGCCCGCGGAACATCTGCTGTCCGGCGAGGGAGGGCTTCTCCGGGCTCTCGACGATGCTGCCCGCGTACCCGGTCTGGCTCCGCGTGATGGCGACGACGACGTTGTCCTCGGCCGGCTTCCAGCGCCCGACGATCCCGTCGCCGGGCAGTTTCGTCTCGGCGGCCTGGGGGGACGGGGCGATCGTGTCGGCCGCGGTGGCGTTCACGGGGAGGACGGAAAGGGCGGCGATCAGGAACATGGGCATTCGCATGCGTGTCCCTATAGCGCCGGAGTCCCTCCCGGGCCTGCGTTTTCCATGGCCAGAAGGATCATCGCGCCCGTTCCCGCCGTACCCAGGATGCGTCGCGCGTTGAGCACCAGCCGAAGAGGTCCGACGCCGGCGAAGTCGTGCGTCACGACGAAATCGTCGAACGACCGGTCGGCGGTCGCGACCGCCTCGAGCATGCCGCGGAGGGCGGGGATGCTCCACTGTCCGTCGCCGATGTCGAAGATCGACCGACCCACGGTCTCCTCCGGCTTCACGTGGAACTGGCGGTAGAAGGCACGGCTCGCGGAGGAGACCCTCAGCCTGGCATCCAGGACGACGAGCGGCTCGCGCACCGCGTCCACGATGCTCTGGGCGACCCGGCGCGCTTCCTCGACGGCCGCCTCGGCCGCCACCCGGAGCGTGATGTCCGTGAAGGTCATCACCACGCCGTCGATGACGTTGTCCACCGTGCGGTACGGCTGGATGCGGGCCAGGTAGGTGCCTCCCGAGGCCAGGGGTACGTCCTGCTCCCGGGGAACGAGGGAGTCGAGCACGGCCCTGGCGGCGGCGAGGAGCCCGTCCCCTCCCGGCTCCCCCTTGATGTCGGCGAGTGGCCGGCCCACGTCGGTGGCGACGAGCCGGAACACCTTGGTCGCCTCGCGGGTGAAGCGCCGGATGGCGAGCCTTGCGTCGAGGAAGATCACCCCGCCCGAGACGTTGTCGAGCAGGTTCCGCATGTCGTTCTGCATGCCGGCGAGCAGGTCGATCTTGGTCTGGAGCTCGGCGTTCACGGTCACGAGCTCCTCGTTGACCGATTGCAGCTCCTCCTTGGAGGTCTCGAGCTCCTCGTTGGTGGACTGGAGCTCCTCGTTGGTGGACTGGAGCTCCTCGTTCATCGACTTCAGTTCCTCGGTGGAGGCCTGCTGCTCCTCGACCGTGGTCCGGAGGAGCTCCTTCGTGTAGGAGAGAGCCTCCTCCATCTCCTTGTCCTTGAGTCGTTCCGTGGAGCGAACCGACTTCCTCCCGGCTTCCGCCCGCCGCGAGGTCCCGCGCGGCTGTTCCTGGAAGCTCACCAGGAGGAGCCCGTCTCCACCGCTCTGCGGCCCGAGCGGGTGCACGGTGAGCAGGAGCGGGTGGCCGGCGCCCCCGACCTTGGCAGGCACCTCCCGGCGTATCGAGGGCGCCCCCTTCCGGACGGCGCCGTGAAGGGCGGTCCGGAGCTCCACCTCCAGCGCCCCGCGCGCCATGTCGATGACGTTCAGGGTGGCCTTCCCTGGCGCAGGACGCAGGTAACGGCCCGTGTCGCCGTGCACGTAGACGATGTTGCCCGACAGGTCGGTCACCACCGAGGCCGGGGCGAAGGTCTGCATGAGCGCCCGGGCGGTCATCTCGGCGACGTTGCCCTCCCGGGCCTTCCGCTGCGAGCCGGCCAGGTGTGCCGGCTCGGAAGCGTCCGACCTCGGACGGATGCTTCCGGAGACGGGCCGCGTCGAGGTCGCCGACGGAACGACCGCGAAGAGCCTCCACTTCCGGCTGATCGGCCTGAAGAGGTCCACGGGGTGGCCCAGGCTCTCGGACGGCGACAGGAACAGCACGCCGCCCGGCCGGAGCGCGTAGTGGAAGGTCTCGATGAGCCGTTCCTGGGCCTCCGGCTCCAGGTAGATCATGAGGTTCCGGCAGGAGAGGAGGTCGAGCCGGGTGAAGGGCGGGTCCTTGATGACGTCCTGGACCGCGAACACCACCATCTCCCGGATCTCCTTCTTCACCCGGTAGCCGGCCTCGTCCTTGATGAAGAACCGTCGGAGCCGCTCCGGCGTGACGTCCTGGGCGATGTTGGTCGTGTACACCCCGGTCCGGGCCATCGTGATGGCGTCCTCGTCGAGGTCGGTGGCGTAGAGCTGGACCTTGAACTCGACGTGCACCTCGTCCATCAGCTCGCGAAGCAGGATGGCGATGGAGTAGGCCTCCTCTCCGGAGGCGCAACCGGCCACCCAGGCCCGGAACACCCATCCTTCGGGCTTCCCGGAGATGGCCGTGGGGAGGATCTCCTTCCGGAG
>SESG01025001.1_pt1 | contig 29632 bp, 29 predicted proteins | sample 3171421 | NCBI WGS metagenome assembly SESG01 (sample SAMN10866946, study PRJNA518727) | freshwater metagenome | biome: subpolar coniferous forest; feature: holomictic lake; material: water; isolation source: holomictic Lake 227, 6 m and 8 m depth | place: Canada: near Kenora, Ontario | collected...
ATTGCGCGCCGCTACAGTTATTCTCGTCCGACCACGCCGGTTCGAAAACCGCTCAAAAGGAAGGGCTTCACCTCCCGCCCCCTCCACAACGCCCCTGGCTGTTCCGTGGTCTGGTCCGATGATCGCGGACAGTGGGAAGTCCGGCACGACGGCGAACGCTGGCATATCGGCTACACCTACGACCTCGCCGACGCTAACCAGATCGCTAAAAACTGGCTGAAACGTAAGGGCTATGAACTCTAGCCTATGCGTCTTTTCCTGCTTGCGTCTTATCGTGCTTTTGTTATTCCGCCTCAGGAGCCGCCGCCATGTTCTCTTCAATCACTGCCGCCGCACCTGTCATCATCGATTGCCCGAAGTGTCGCAAACAAGTCTGGTCGGTCACGAATGAGGGCATTGAGTCCGACGGGCGAACCATCGCCGACGACGGCGATACAATTCGGATGCGTATGCCGCATCCGTTGACCGCCTGGACCCAAATTGATCAGCTTTTGTTGGTTGGCACTTGCCATCACTGCGGACAGAGATACTGGTACGCCGAGGCCGCATATCCTTCGGTGCCCGTCGCCAATTGGACTATAGGGACGCCTCAGTTTAATTTCGACGAACAAGGCGGCCTTTCATTTTCTCGGGTAAACGGAACATTCCACGGCACCGACCAGTTACCCGGCGGCGGCACATGGTACGTGGTCCGATACAACGCCTCATGGCAAGGCGCCGAGATCATTATCGACCAGCATATTGTCGGTCTGCACGTAAATGGAAAGTCGATGATCGGGGGCAACGGTGTCTCAAGCTGCGGCGGCAACGCCGCAATTTGGAGCAGCGCAGCCAAACTCGTCGAGATGATCACGCCAAAGGCCGTCGCCTTCCTCGCCGAGAGCCGCGCAGCCTCATAATGTTTACGTGCTATAAACTTATCCCATTATCGTGCTTTCGCGCTCGGAGTAGCTTGACCGAGTTTATCGAGGAAACTGGTCTTTGTGCGCTGCAACGAAAGCATCTCTTCTTGTTGCATTAAACATTGGAGCATGGTGAGTAATGCAAACTAGCATAATGTCTCCATTATCAAGGACACGATATGCCATTAGCGGATCACCGTTACCATAAAATCCAAAATGGCAATGCCTATATTGGTTGTCGCTGTATGGCTCATATACCTCGCCGCGATCATTCCTCGCTGAGGATTTGTCTTTCTCAAATGGTAAGTACGGCTGGACGCCTGTTTCCTTCCACGTAATAAATTCTGTAATCCTTGCAGTCAAACGAATTTTATCTCCGTTGTACTCCTTAACGGAAGGCCAGAAGTAATCGGAGAAGTGAATAGCAGGCATAATTAGGCGGTCATTCCCGCCATCGTCCGAACCCACTCCAACAGTTCTTGCGGATTTAGGTTCGCCGGGACTGTTCCTGCCGGTGGCCGCAGTCCCGCATCAACGATAGCCCTCTGTTCGTCAGTCATATCGCCGTATCTAAACACACGCGGAGCCATTCCAACGGCCGGATTTTCGTCGGCAATCGAAATCGGCCCCCTGACAAACCCTATGGTATCTCTCGGTAACGGCATCGCAAACACCATGACTCTAGACGCAGTATCCTAACACATTCTCCCACCTCTGGCCACTCTTCCGGGACGCCGCCTAAAAATCCCAATCGCGTCTATTTTCGCTTTCCCGCAATCGTGTTATCGTGCTATTGGTTTGTCTTCTTATCCGTGGGAGCCCACGCCATGACCCGCATCGGTATCGCCATCGCCGCCCTTGTCCGCCGTCTGATCGCCGAACAAGCCGCAACCACCCGCACCATCCTCGTCGCGCCCAAATCCCACATTTTCACGATCAGCTAACCCGGAGCCCTATCATGGAGACGCTGCATTCCGTTCTCGACACCATCGGCCGCAATCTCCCTGCCGACACTGGGGACGGCGTCCACCTCATCGGCACGCTTGCCATCATCTTTTTCGCCTTTCTCCTGTTGAAAGGCATTCATCGCTTCTAGCAGCCGCCCCATCATGCAAATCGTCGAAGTACCCAACCCGCCCGAGGACCGGCCTCGCGACATAGGTGATTTCGTCGCCTATGCCGTTGGCGCGCCGGACTTGCGCGACATGGCACTAAAGGCCATCTCCGCCATTCTCCATTACAGTCCGGCCGATTGCGCCTTCTTCGTCCGAAAGACCAAGACGGGCTATCAGATTATCACGGCCAACCGCTCGATACCGGCCGACCACCTTCAATACCTAAAGGTGATGGTTAAACCAATCTACGGCTCAAAAATCCAACTCCCGATCCATCATCCTCCCGAAGTTCCTGGCTCCGTTTGGCTCCCGCTCGACACCGGCCCGGCTGCCCCAGCCCTTTGGGCGATTTTTGCGGAGCCTCAGCCAACCGCCCTGGCCGACCTTCTGACCATTGCCTCGGCCGTCCACCATCGCCTCGTCGCCATTTATGGCCCGTCCCCGCGGTCCCTGGCCCAACGCCTGAAACTCGCCGCCGCGATCTAGGCGCCGCCGGACAGTCCCGGTCCACGCCTTCCCACATATCCACCGGCAAACGGACTTCGTCCTATCTGGTAGCCCACCAGCGTTTTGCATTCGCGTGGTCCGCCAGATTTACCCCTGGATATGTGGAAAGCCTACTATCCCGAATATTGGCTTGCACGCGGCGACGACAGCGTGTTATCGTGCTTTTGTTATTCCGCCTCAGGAGCCGCCACCATGGAAGCCACGGTTTCATCCCAGCTTTTCGAGATCGCCGTCACGGCGGAACCCCTTGCGTTCGCATGGGACGAGCCCGGCACTCCGCCGGTCTACGCCGTCGGCCCGTCCTTCTATCTGACGCGCCATCACATGAATCGGCCATCGTCACTCTGGCACCTGATCGACGACCTGTTTACAGAAAATCTCGCTGCCGGCTGGATCAGCCTCCCGGCCGAAACACCTCCCGAAACCGCCATCATCCTCGCCCGCGCTTGGCTGGCCGGCTTCGCCGCTGGCGACCGCCACGGCGCCGCCGAAGGCTACAAGCGCGGCTATCTCGATTTGGCAGGCGACCTCCGGGCGGCCGTCAGCAAATTCAAGAAGGGGCTTAAATCATGATTAAATACTGCGCCCTAAGCATCGAGGACATCAGAAGCCTCAAGGAGGCTGCCCTTGCCGCCCCCAATATCACGTCACTTCATAAAGTGATGGTGACGGCAACTGGCGAGCATACAAACTACCAGCATGCGGCTCTCTTCGATATAGCAGGCCGCAAGCCTCGGCTGGTCGCGCTATCCGGCGGACACTCATATTACCTTGAAGACTGGTCCAGCCGATCTTCTCGGCAGTTATATTGGCTCATGTACCAGATCGGCTGGACCAGCGGACCAAAGTTTTTAGGCAGGCTTTCACTCCGCCAGAACCTTCTGGCACACTTCGTCCAGTCGCCGCTGCCGAACACCGGCACCAGCATCCTCATCGACGCCGGCCGTCTCCCCGAGACACTCACTTCGATTATTGCTCTCCCGCTCGACCGTCCTGACGGCACACCGATGGCCGTCCTCTGGCTGTGCCGCGTGAACGCCTGGACCCACGATGAGCGCCAAGCCCTCGACGGTCTGTCTGGTCGATCATTCCTCTCCCGCATCCTCGGAAGGTGAAGGACCACCACCATGGCCACGCCGCCTGTATTCACTCACGCCATGGTGACGCACGAGGTAGCCGCAGCCCTGCGGCGCCTCGAAACCTGCATTTCCGCCCTGGACCTTCGACCAAAGGTTACACCCAACATTATCGCCGTCTCCACATTCCTGACCGACGCCAAGAACCTTCTCGGCCCGCGGAGCTTCTGGCATTGGCTCCACCACTGCACCAAAATCCCGACCCGCCACGGCCGCGATTACATCATCATAGGTAAAGCCCTTCGCCTACCGCGAGATAAGGCGTTGGGCGAGGCTTTGCCCCGCGGCGGTCTGGTCGCCCTGGCCCTGGCCGGTCCCGACGCCATCGACGCCCGCCGCCTCTCCCTGAAATCCCCAGCCCAACCCAAGTCCGTCCCCCTGGCCGACCGCCGGCTCCCGCCTCCGCCGCGCCAGGTCATCCCAGACGACAAACTGGACATCCTTTTCATGGTCCGCCGCACGCTCGCGACCTCTGGCCGGTCCACGGCGATCCGCGAACTTCGGCGGCGAATCCCCGACCGAGACTTCGACGCCGACAGGATCATGGACCAGATCGCTGCCCTCCCCCTGCCACCGGCCCCAACGGTTCACCTCTACCTTGGGCACAGAGGGATATGAGATGTACGGCATCAGCCACAAAATCGCCCTTCGCCTCGACGACCTGACCCGCCAGAACTGCGTCTGCGCCGCCGGCACGGCACGCTTCGTCCGCAACCGCTTGCTGGTCGAAGCCGACCGGCTCCAGGCTTCCGGCACCTCACCAACCGCCGCCCGCCTGTCCCCCTTCCTGACCAGGCTGTCCGCTGACAATCCCTGGATTGGCGACGTTCCGCCGTCGGTCGCCAGTGGCGCACTGGACGACCTGACCCGCGCAATCACCAACCACGCCAAGTGGGGACAGGCAGCCCCTCGCCCGCGCCAGAAGGGTATTCACGACAGCTTTCACCTCGCCCCTGCCGACATCGGCTGGCCCGACGACCCGACGGTCCTGACCACGCCTCTTGGCCCGTTCGCGCTCAAAATGCCGGTCCGCGACTTCGCCGACCTTCCGCAAGTAAAGAATATCCTCCTGGCTGTCGTTGTTTCCCGCCACCACGACGATTGGTTTGTCTCTCTGTCATTCGACGTCGACAAACGCAAAAATCCGCCGAAGCCGACGCAGATAATTAAGACAATCGGCATCGATTTAGGCATTAGCCACTTCGCCACGCTCAGCGACGGCACCACGATTGACTATCCTGACACCTTCCACGCCGTCCGCAAACGGCTTCGCCGTCTCTTCAAGGCGGTTGAAACCGCTCCAACTCAGTCCCGGAGAAACAAGCTCCTGGCCCGCATTAACACGGTCCAGACGCATCTTAATAATATCAAGAAAGACTTCATTCATAAGTTTACAAGCTATCTCGTCGATACATACGACGCAATCGCCATCGAAACTCTTGACGTGAAGGGCATGCTTTCCGACGCGATCAAGAAAGACGAATACTTTTTCTATCAAATCCAGCGCCAATCCTTTTTTGAGTTTGGTCGCCAGTTGACCTATAAGACGGAATTGTATGGCAAACATTTGGTCAAGGCTGACCAGTTTTTCCCTTCGTCCAAACTCTGTTCCGCCTGCGGCCACGTGATCGACCATCTCGACCTTGACCAACGGGACTGGACCTGTCCGGCTTGCCGGACCCATCACAACCGCGACCATAACGCCGCAAAGAACCTTGACAATCAAATACTTGGATTAGTAGGGCCGGCTCGGTCCGAACCCGCGTCCGGACGCGGGAATGCCCCCCCAGGGAACGGTGAGGGGCGGCCCGCTGCCCCTTCCCGGCGAGCAAGCCCAGGTTTTCCACGCCGGGAAGCAGTAGGAGAGGCACACTCCGAGGCGGCCAGTCCTGTGGCCACAGGCCCGGCCGCCCATGCCCCACAAGGGAACCCTGTGCAAGCACCGCTGCCCTGCCAGCCGGGGGAAGGTACCCCGGCTGGTGGGGTCGCCCCCACCTCGACCCTACCGCCCAGGTGGCGGCTCCCACGGCCGCGAAAACAATAATTCCCGCAACGCCGTTTTCCCGCTTGCGTGCATTCCCGCCGTCGTGCTATTTTCCTTTCTGTAATTCACTTCGCCCGAGTTAACCTCAAGGAGCTTGTAAAATGAGCGACATCGCTGAAATTTCGGAAATGATCGAGCGGAAAATCCCTCTCGACGCCACTCTGGACGACGCCCTGGCCGTCGTCGAGCCCTTTCCGCCCGAGCAGGTGGCCGTTGCCGCGCTCACAAACCTGATCGCGTTCCGCCGCAACTACTTGCAGATGGCCGAACATTACTCCGGAATGCTCGAATTTGTCTCCGAGGTGGCCGGCAATTTCCCGCCGGACTCAACTGTCCGTACAAAACTTCTCAAGCTGAAAACCGCCGCAGAAACCATCGGCTGCCGTTAACACGAAAGCCGGCGGGAGCCTGCCAGCCCCGCCGGCTCCCACCTGCAACAGCGAGGTTGTCATGAAATTCCGCCCCCTCATCACCGTCTTGGCCCTGACCACGGCCCTAACCTCCACAGCGTGCACCTCGCCCCAGTACGGCGGAGATGGCACCAACAACGCCCTAGGTATGGGAACCAAACAGACCTTCGGCGGCATCCTCGGCGCGGCCGGCGGCGGCCTCTTGGGCGCCCAGGTCGGCAAGCCCGGTTCCGCGCTCAATCTCGCCATGGTTGGCCTCGGCGTCGTCGGCGGCGGGCTGCTGGGTTCGTCCGTCGGCAAGTCGCTGGACGAGATCGACCGCCAGAAGGCCGCAGAGGCGGCAAAGAAGGCCGAGGTAGCGCCGGTCGGGCAGACGATAGCTTGGAACAACCCGAACACCGGCCACCACGGCACCGTGACGGCCGTCCGCGACGGCAGAAACAACGCCACGGGCCAGTATTGCAGGGAGTTCCGCACCAAGGTCACGGTCGGCGACAAGTCAGAGCAAGGCGTCGGCACCGCCTGCCGCAACTCCGACGGCTCCTGGACCTTGTAGCAAAAAGTCGGCGGGAGCCTGCCAGCCCCCGCCGACCGCCACCAAGGAGCCGGCGCCCACCTGCAACGATCAGCGCCGGTCCACAGCACCTCAGAGGCTATCATGCCTTTCCCAAAATCTCAAATCCGCGCCCCACAAGAGCCGCGCTCACTGCTATTCCGCTTCCCCAATGGCGCCGCAGTCACCATCACGCCGCTCCGAATCAGCATCTCAGGCGGCCACTGCCGCCTTTACAACTACAATCCGGAATTTAATTCCGGACGGGTTCTCGTTCGCGAGGTGACCACCGCCACTAAGTTCCGTCCCGGCTTCTCTGCAATGGGCCTCTATGCGGCCATAGAATGCAGCTTCTACACCAACCGCGATGGCGCCATTGACACCACGGAAAATGGCTCGACCGTTTGGATACACCTGACGCGTCGCGCGGCAACCTTTTTCCTCGACGTTGACCAGGCTCTTGAGGCGGCATGGCCCGACGAGTACCGCGCCCGCCAAGCTCGATTCGACGCGGCCATATTTTAGACTTGTGCCTTTTCTTGGCCGAGTCCTCCATTTTTGCCCAGCCCTGGCACCACCAAAACGCCCGACTCGAGTCTAGCCCTTGCGTTTGCACGAAATCTTGACTTGAAAAAGCCAAGAACAAAAAAACATACTTCCACTTATACAAATCTCGCCTAGTCTTGCCAAGCGTAGCAATGCCGCTGTCCGCCAACACGTCTCACCGATTACTACAATCCCCATGCGCCATCGGCTCAACGCGCCAAAGTATCTATCAAGACTAAAATAGCATATGACGTCATTGACCGCATATGAGTTACTTTCGATAGCCCCGTGCGCCCAATTTTTGACTCGACAGTCAGCATTTTTTTAGCTACCTTTTCCATCTTACCGGCGCTGCCATGCCGACCTCCACCAACAGCTATCCCGCGCCAGGGGACAACCCCTTGCGTTCCACCTGCAAAAATGTTTGTCTGAAGAAAGCACGCACCCAAATGGAGCCCGCTTCACGGCATAACCCCAGAAACGCAAAACCCCCGCTGAAAGCGGGGGGATACGGTCCAAGCAAGGGACGAAAAGTAGGAACAGGAAGTCAGTCTCGCAAACCGACATTCCTACTTTTCGCCCCAAAAAGCAAGCGTTTTCCTCACGAGAACGCAACACCCTCGCTTTGTCCGGTCCTCCCCCTTTCGGCCCGTCCGAAAGGTTCAACCGATGGCTATTCAAACCGCCAATCGCAGTTCTGCGCCCGCGTGGCGGCGGCAAAAAAACGCTCCCGCTCCAGGCGAAAAGCCCTACAGCCGGGATGAGATCGACCGAGCACACAATACTGACCTAAAAGCCACCGTAGAAAAACGGCTTCGTTTGGTCCGGGATGGAGGCGTTTTTCGCGCCCCATGCCCATTCCATAACGAAAAGACGCCGTCGTTCGCCGTCGATCCGCGCAAGAATACATTCCATTGCTATGGTTGCGGCGCCCATGGCGATGTCATCGACTTCGTGCAACGATACGATGGCCTGACGTGGAGAGAATCCCTTCACCTGTTGATCGGCCCCCCAGGCCACCAAGGCCCGCCGCCAGAAGGCCGACCAAAGGCCCGCTGTGACCACAACTGCGGGTCCTGCGCCACAGCGCCGACATGTCCCGACATCAAATCGCGCCATCGCGAGGCAATGGCCGCCGCCGACACCCTCCGCCGCATTAAAGGCGCCCAGAAAGAAGCACTGGGCATTCTCCCCCTCGGCGATCCACGCTCCGCCCCCATCTGCCGCATGCTTATAGAACAACGAGGCAGTGATCCCTTCGAACTTGCCGAGGCAACAAAACGCTACGGCAAAGACATCGGATTTCATCCCTCGTTTCATCCGTCAGAAAAAAACAGGTTCATTAGTTGGCCTGCCCTCTGTGCTGTTCTCAGGGACAGCACCGGGCAAATCACGGCAGTTCAGGGCACCAGGGTCGACCTAGAAACTTGCCGAGCAGTCAAAAGAGATGGAAAAACCGTCCGCCTGACCCGCGGCGTCATGACGGATGCCGCCATCCGCTTGCCCGGCATCGCTCCCGGCTGGCTCAAACCGATCTTGGTCGACGGCCTAGACAAAGGCATCATCTCCAACCTCGCCACCGGCCGACCCGTCCTCGTTTGCTGCGGCAGCCTCGCCCGGCTGGTCGAAGGGATGCCAGATGGCAGCGCCTTTACGATCAGCCAAGACCACGACTTCAAAGAGCCGGGGGCTGGCAAAAAATCTCCACAGGAACTCCTAGACGAGACTTGCGCCGCCGCCCACGCCCGCGGCTGCCGCGTCAGTCTCATCAGCCCAGCCGTCCGCTACGCGCCCGACGGCGAAACACGCCTCAAAACCGACTGGGACGACGTGGCAGTCAAGGCCGGCTTCCCCCAGGTCGCCATCGAAATCTCGGCATCCCTAAAGCGTTGGCTCCCCCCCGATCATCCCGCAATGACCCATGACCAGCAACACAAGGCCGACGCCTTCGCCGACGCCTTGGAGGAACTCAGCAACCAGGAAGCTCTCTCGCTCCCGTTGGGAGAAGCCGCCCTGGCCACAGTCGCCGACCAGATCGTTGAAGCTATGGCAGAGATCGCCCGCCGCAAGGCCGCCGTGGCTGACCTTCAGGCGGTCAAGGATGCCACCTTCGCGGACTACAAGACAGCGGTCGCCCACAGAAAAACCTTCCGCGGCATCAAAGGCAAAGACGCGACAGCCGGCCGCGCTGCCGCCCGTGACGCCAGCAAAGACGCCCTTGCCGCCGCCAAAGCCGCCAAGCTGGCCCACCAGGCCGCAGCCGATACCCTGGCCGCCGACATCAAAACCATGGCGTGGGTAAGGCTCATCAATGCTACCCTCGGCAGCGGCAAAAGCCGCATGATTGGCGCCATCATTTCACGTCTGCCGCCAACCCTTTCGATTGGCGTTGCCGTCGCCGACCGAAGCCGGATCGACGAGACCGCGGCATCCCTGAAAGGCGTCCTCATCCATCCCCATCGCGTCCTCCCCATCCTCGGCCGCGAGCAGCACCTTGACGGCACACCGATGTGTCCCAAGGCCGACATCGCCAACGACATCCAAAAAAACGGCAAGTCCATTCAATCGAAGCTCTGCAAAGCAACAATCATCGGTGAAGATGGAGAAAGGACGTGCGAATTGTGCCCGTTCTTTGAAGACTGCCGCTATCAGAAACAGATGGCGGACAAAGAACCAGCCGTCCGCGTTTTTGCTCATAACTACATTTCACTAACAAATGGCTCTCCGCTGCCTCCATTCGACCTTATATTCATCGACGAGGATTTCACAAAATCCTTGACGCATAAGGGCGAATACACAGTCCCATTGGCCGGGATCACCGAGGTTGACTGGATTATCAACGCCATGTTGGCCCGTGAAAATAAACCAAAGAGCAAAGCACATGCGCGCACGTCATTTGAGCGGCTGGCCGGAGACGAAGCCGATATCAGAGAATACACTAAGCGTCTTTTTGGTGTTCTCAATGACCCGGACCCCACGCCGGCCAAGCTGATATCTGCTAACATAACTGCCGCCAGTGCCAAGTATATGGCCGATATGTGGTATGCCGCAGTTGACGACCTTGACATTACACCAGCCATGCCCGAGGAACTGCAAAGAAAGACCTTGAAAGATTATCAGTGTGGCGTCGGCTACAAGTGCGCCCGTCTTTGGCGCATCGTGCAACATACCCTTGAAACCCCAGAACTCGCCGCCCAGAGTTGCATTCCTGGCCTGGATATAGTAACTGCCATAACCGGCAAAGGCGCTGATGTCCGGGAAGAAAAAATCGTCCACATGCTGTGGTCAACCGTTCCAAACCTGGATTGCCCGGTCGTTATTCTCGACGGCACGGCAAACAGGCATAAAGCCGGCCAATTTTACTCCGGATTGACCGAAACAACCATCAAGATCGCGCCACAGCATACTAAAATCGTCCAAATAATCGACCGTCCGCTCTCAAAATCCTCCCTTGGCTATGGCCTTGGAAAAGGGGAATACCTGAAAAATCCTCGCGAGGACGAAAAAACGCGCGCCAAAAACCAGAGGGCGAAGGCGGCGAGGCTTTTTGAAGTCCTCGCCACTAAGGCCACCCAGTCCGCCGGCCTCAATCCTCTCGGCAAGCCGTGGGCAAAGGTCGCCGTCGTTGCACAGATGGACATCGGCGAAGCGATCCGTTCAGAGCATCCCTACCTCGGCGACATGGGGGTCTCACTCGGCTACGAGCGTGAGGACGGCAAATGGACGTGCCATCACGGCGCCGCTCGGGGCTCAAACGTCTATGAGATGACCCCAGTCATCGTCCCCCTCGGGCGGAACATTCCGCCGCGGGAATGCCTCGAGAGGGAGGCTAGAGCAATATGGTCAAACGATCCAGCGCCCTGGCAGCTATTAGGCCCTGGAAAATGGGAGAAAAAAACGGCATGGATACGTGTAAAAGGCGAGGGTAAATGCCCGGTTCAAAATCCCTGGCATCCGGACTACCGTGTCCGCATTCTCCTAGACCAGTATTTACGCGCTGAGTTAGAGCAAGAAATCCATCGTGTCCGGCCAATTCGTCGCACGGCTGACAATCCGTGCACGATTTATATTTGCACGGATATTGCCACCTCTTTAGAGGTGGACGACGTTACGACATGGGCCGATCTTGTCCCTGACGAAGCCGCCCTCATGGTCTCCCGCGGCATCATCCCGAGCGATTGGTTTGGCCGGTCGAAGGTCCTCGCTGACCTTTTCATGACCGCTAAGGTTGACGGCGACGACGAAATCTCCGTCCCCATCTCCAACCCCGCCGCCGCCTTGAAAAACCGGGCATATTATGACGCCGACCTTGCTGCCAGCTTCGCCCAGGCTTCGAACCCTACATCCGTCAGGAAGCCCAATAATCTCCCTATTATTGGGACTTCTGACGGTTCTGACGGAACCACTCCGTCGGCTACCTATACGCCATTTCGGTATCGCATCCTCGGGCGCGAGAAAGGAGGCTATCTCCTGATCGACAACCGGCACGGTGACCCCCTGGCCGCCGCCCAGGAGCGCCTAGGTCCTCTCGATCGTCTGATAGAAATTACGTGGGACCAGTATCTTAGCGCGATGGCCGAGCCCCCGGCCCCTGATGAAGACCTCCCAGATGCCGACGCTACCCCAGAACCGCCCTCCGACTGGGAAGCCGCCTCCGCCGTCCCCGACGAAGCCTTTGTCGGCTTCATCGTCGATTTTGCCGACCCTGGCCGCCCTGACCCCTTCCCAGACTGACGCCCTCGCCGCAGTCAAATTGAAATAATGTCCATTCTATATAGGTCGCACAACGCAACCCTTTGCGTGTTATAACGGCAATCAACAATAAACTACCAATTCAGAGGTGTCGCGATGTTTAGTTTTTTGAAGAGCACCAAGTCTAAGATGACGATACCTCCTTCCCTTAAAATTGATGTTGAGCGAATGCCATTCGTCGATTGGATTAAGGACTCAAAAATAAAAGAAATTTGCTACCATGGTACCGATCAGGTGATAACGGGAGGATTTCATCCGTTATCCCACTTTGGCACTGAAAAAGCTTCTCAATACATAATAGAAAAAAAACGGTATAAGGGCGCACGTAAGGGCGATTGTCTGATTATACCTGTATATCTAAGGCTATTGAGCGTGCTAGAGCTACATGACATGAACGATAATCACACGACGGAGCACTTTATAGATATGTTCAATACGGCGACAAGACGTAGTATGTTTAATAGGCTTAGTAGAAATATATCTTGCGATGAGTTTATAAGTGCCGTGTCACTGGCTGGTTACGATGGATTTACTTATATTCTAGAACGTGAGGACCGCGACTCACGGGCATACGTTAACTTGTACCCGTGGCAAGTGCGGTCTGAGAAAAACCCTGAGGAAACTTTTTCCCAATAATGTCCACGCTGCCGATGCCGCCCCTAAGGTTGCCGAGATCAAGACTCTGACCAAGGCCCTCGTCTGTCTCGGTAAGATCGGCGGCAAGCGCCCCCGTGGGGTTATTATCTCCGTAATCTCGTAGGCATCTGCCTGCCCGGATATTCTCTGATAATTGCCATTGTATTGAGTTCCTTACTCCGTTGCAAGAATAACTCAATCGCAGCGTCGCCGTCGCTATTCGGGTCAACGGCTGCAAGAACCAAATCGCGGATGCAATTGCACTGTGCTTCTGTAATATTATCCACAATCACGCCCCCGATACGGCATCACGGTGTGTGGACACTACATCACTCCAATCGACGATTTCAAGGCTCTGATTTATCAGCCAGTGTGCTGCCATCAGCCTAAACGAGGGGCTGGTCGCCCACAGCAGGCGGATACCCCATACTTTCCGCCGCGATCTATGCGCAACACGCCTTCGGAACCGTTGCGCTTCCATGGCGGAAATGCGATTTCCCTATTGCGTTGTATCCCGAAATCGTGCAAATTACAGAAAGGCAGTAAGCACGATTTCACGATATCACTACGGAACCGGCCATGAAAATCCTCGTTTTGGCATCGCAAAAGGGCGGTACCGGCAAGACCACTCTTGCCGGACACCTCTCCGTCGCTGCCGAGATGGCCGGTGATGGACCCGCGATCATGTTGGACATTGACCAGCAGGGTAGTTTGACGGCTTGGTGGCATAACCGCGAAGCGGACACGCCGGCCCTGGCTGAGCGTATCCCGATTTCAGATTTGCCGGCTAAGCTGGTCGAACTCAAGGCCGGAGGCTTCAATCTGGCTGTGATAGACACGCCACCGTCGGCGACGAACGCGATTCGGACCGTGATCGCCCTGGCCGACCTTGTCCTGATACCCTGCCGTCCCAGTCCGCATGACCTCCGGGCCGTGGCGGACACGGTAGACATGGCCGCCGCCAGTTCCCGTCCTATCCTATTCGCAGTTACCATGGCGAAGCCGACCGCGACTTTGACGACCCAGGCTGTCGCGGCACTCTCCGAGCATGGCCCGGTTTCACCGACGATCATTCATGATCGCATCGATTTTGCCCAATCGATGATTGATGGCCGGACCACCTTGGAACTCTCGCCGAAGTCCAAATCGGCCGCTGAAATTGCCGCTCTTTGGCAAAACATCCGCAGCAAGCTTTTCCCGACCCCCAGAAAAAAGAAGGAACCCCGATAATGGCCGTGAAGAAAGCCGCTCCCCTGACCGCCGGCCTCGTCAAAAGCAAGGCCAAGCCGGCGCCGGAGGCTCCCGCCGCCGCGGTTGCGGCTCCCGTTGCCGCTCCGGCTCCGCCGCCGATTGACCCGGACCTTCATCGGACCGAGCCGCTCAATTTTCGTGTCAGCCCAAAGTTTCGCCGCGAGTTCCGCATTCGCGCCGCGCAGGAAAACATTAAGCTCAACGAATTGCTCGAAAAATCTTTCGCCGCATATATTGAGCATTCGTGAAATCGGCTTAAGCAGAAAGCACGTTAAGCCGTGCGCGGCCTAACGTGCTTTCCTATTCGGCAAAAAAAACATGACCACTCCTGCCGACCTGATCGCCGTTCAGCGTGCCCATGACACTGCCGGTAGGGATGCTGCCCTGGCCGAGATACGGCGCCGCTGGCCGAATATCAGCGACACAGTGTTGCCGGCCACTTTAGACCGCATTCTTGCGGCTTCCGTATCGCCACCACCAGAACATGGCGAACGCGGGCGCCCGGTCCTCGACGGCCGCCGCCGGCCGCGAAAGGCAACGGCATGAACCGCCTCTTATAGCGTCCCCACATATACGGTGGGGACAATATCTTCCCCTAATTAAAATATTGATAATCCCCCCAAAGAACCATTCCGGTTCCTCTTACCCCCGCTGGGGGTAATTCACCTCCCCACGCTTCCAGGATTAATCTCAAATCCGCTCAAGGGGGCAAGACAACACATTTATTAGTTATTGCGAAGGCATCCAAACGCAGGCGTTCGGACCCACCTTCTTCATGCCTAAAAATATGTTCCTTTTGCCCCGCGCGGCTCCGGGATTAATCAATGAGGAAGCGCATTCCCCGCCAAAGGCGAGAATAATAATCCATAAGACAGAGCTAAGACCCGGACCAACCCCTTCGTGGCCCGGCAAGAACTATGCCAAGCAACTCCGACAGCCTGGACTATTTCGAATCCCTGGCGTGCAAACAATAGTGTTTCACGTGAAACCGCAATGCCGTATATTCTTCTCTATCAGCGGAACACAAACCGCGCCACATATTCCGGGAGTTCCCCCATGTCGCAACGTCTTCTTTCCCGCTATATCCCCGCCGGTTCCGTCGAAGTCAAGGACGACCAATCGGACGGCGTGGTCTACGTCTACGCCACCAACGGCATCTTTTACGGCGTTGCCTATCATGGTAAGTCCAGCAAGCCGGATTGGCATTACCGTTTCCGCAATCAGGCTGACCGCGAGAAGTCGATTGCCAAATACTTCGAAGGTCGCCGCGCCACGGTAGCCGCTGCCGAACAGCGCAAGGCTGACCGCAAGTCCGCGACCCATGGGCTGACCATCGGCGATATCTTGGTTGCATCATGGGGCTACGAGCAGACGAATATCAATTATTATCAGGTGACAGCCACCCCGACTGATAAGACGGTTGAAATCCGCGCCATCGCCAAGAGCTACGAGGAAACCGGCTGGTGCCGCGGCCAGTCCACCCCTTGCCCTGGCCAGTTTATCGGCGAAGCTGTCCGCTATCGCGCTGCAAAGGGTCAAATCAAGATCACGGATTACAAGTACGCTCACAAGCTGGCCCCCGAAGCCAACGGCACTTTCCGCAGTCATTACGAAAGCAGCTACGCCTGACACCAGCAGCCCCGGCGGCATCCCCGCCGGGCATTCCCTTGGAGTGTCTGAAAATGGCCTATCCCAAGCTCACCGACGAAGAACACGCCGCGATCCGTGCTTACGCTGCCGGTGCTGGGCGGAACTGGAAATCTCAACTCCGGGCCGCCTGGATCAAGGCGAGCATGCCCCGCCGCCTCTTAAACGCTCTCCCCATGATCCTCCTGGCTCTCTTGGGCTTCCTGTTTCACATCCCACCCGGTCAGTTTTGATCAGGAGACACCCGCATGATCGTCTTTGGCCGCCACGTCTCTGCCGACGAGTATCCCCATCTGACGGACGCCGGCTTGCTCTCGGCGATCCGCGACACTCGCACCCAGGCTCACGCCACCGGCAGCGACCAATTATGGTCCCGCTTACATGCCCTGACCGCCTCCGCCCAGGCCCGCCGTCTGGACCCTTCCGGCAAGTAATCGCGGACGCCCCAGGCGTCCCATCAAGGCCCTTTTTACTGCCCTCTGAAAGTCCTTGCGCAAACCGTCGGCCGAACCACGACCAAGACCTTTCTGATTACATTAATTAGTCTTAAAACCGCTTTCCATATTTAGCGATTCTGCGACAAACATCCTGGCAAAGAATATGCCAAGGAAAATAAAACCGCCATGCCGTATTGCATACCTCCATTGCACACTTTATTGTATCACACAATGCCGCAATGCCGTATATTCTAACAATAGGAAGCGGTCATAAGACCCGCAAGACATAGATGAAAGATACCACCATGAGCGCCTCCAAAACGACGATTTGCACTGTCGAAGAGATCACGGACGCCGACATCAGCGCCATGAGTTCGCGTGTCTTCGGACGCCTGATCACCATGGAGCAGGAGGCTAAAGCCGCAGGCGACGACGCCCTCGCGCGATCCGTCCGCCGGTCGATGCACAACCTTGTGGTCGCCACCGACACGCGCCCGGCCGCAGCCCCCCGCAGTGTTTTCGGCGAGTTGGTCGCCATGCAAGACCGCCTCGTCCGCCGAAACGCCTAACCATTCCCAACCAGGCGCCCGCCGCCCAATCTTCCAACCCGGAGCCGCCGGCATGTCCACCATGCTTGAAGTCCGCACCTTCGAACGGCGCACCGGCCATGGTCGCGCCGTCATGGTCGGCGTTCTCGCGTACGACCCTTCGACCGGACAATCGCATGAGCGGCTGATCGACACCAACCTTGACCCATGCCGCGGCCACCGCATCCGGGCCGCCCGTGCCGACGCTAGGCACATCGCCGCGACCTGGAAATGGCTTGCCGAAGCCCGCCGGCCCTTCCCCGAGTGGCAAGCCATCGTCAACGCCAGCACTCAAATGCGCCGGGAAGTCGCCCGCTATTTCGATATACTGCATTTCGACCCCGGCCGGCTGGAATACACCATCCGCCCGAAATCCCCTTACCTCCACCTCCTGCCCCTTATTCCCTGGCTGGAACGTCATTTTCACGTTGCCGCCAGTTATCAAGACACCCTAATCCTCACCCCCCATCTCACTGCCATCCCGGAGCTTTGACCATGGCCCACGTGATGACCACCGAGGAACGCGCTGCCGCTGTCGCCCGTGACGCCGCTTTGGTGGACGCCGTCATTGCCGCCATGCCGGCCGTCCCCAGCCTGAAATTTCCGCCCCTATCGGACCTGCCCGCCGAGCAGCACGCGGCAGAGCATGCCCGCCGCTGCCGGCGTGCGGTTGCCGCCGAAATGGCCGAGGACGACGCCGCCGCCGCCGCCGCGATCATCACCGCCATCGAGGCGGTAGGCATCGCCGAGACCAGCCAGCGGGTCCGCCAGAAGAAGCGCCTCATGATCTTCGTCGCGACCATGCTCCGGCTGTGGCCGTCTATCGGCGACAACTACCGCCGCAGGCACTTCACAGACCCGGCCAAAAACGCTTTCGGGCTCGACAACAACCCGCTCGAAGACCGCTGGTTGGTCTATTGCACTGTGCCGCGGGCAACCCCTGGCCGCTCGCTTCGCCGCGAGCGCCTGCCGCATGTTTTCGCGACCGCCGAAGCGGCTCAGGCATGGATTGACGCTCAGCCCGCCCGATCCGACCGCACCTATGAAGTCAGCCGCCCGATCAAGCCCGGCCGCAAACCAAAATCGTGAGCCCGGACGGCGAAGGGGCGGGCCGACCGTTGGTCGCCCGCCCCTTCTAAGCCCGCTGCCACGGGAGGCAATCCGCGAGGATCGCAGGTCGGATGCTGTGAGCCGTCAGACCAGGGCCATGCCCATAAATCATAATGCCAGATATCACGCTATGACGCAATCCAAAACGCCCAATTTCGCGCAATCAACAAATCAATGGATTTGTTGATTGCCATTTAGCACGCTATTGCACGACCTTGACCTTGCGCACTATCTCTGTTGGTCCCACGGGCCGCATGAAATCATCGTCATGCTGCCGGATAGCCAGGGAGAACGTTGGCCGCCACGTAACCGGCCGATCCTTTAATTTAGGATCATATGACGGGATGTAATCGCAATTTTGCCCGACTTCGATCTTGTAAAGTCCCGGTTTGTCGAACTCCGCCGTTTCGGCACGCCAATATATGTTGTTAGCGTTCGGAATGCTGTGGCCGGTAAATTCGATTATCTTCTTTCCCTCTATTTGCAAGGATGCCGTGCAACTGTAATCCCAATCCGGATTTTGTGTCATTTCCATTCGGAGCGTCGCCTTTCCAGCCGTCGGGACGACCAGATAGCCCCTCGCGCCCTGAAAGGCACTGTGAGCATTGGCAAATTGCGGCACACGTTTCCAGCCCCACGGGTCAAAGAAATCGCCGCGGTTCCACGGGTAGTAGCCTATCAAGTTATCGAAACTCGGCGGCAGCGCGACCGCCATCATCATCCCAGCCTCAAAGCACAGCCCGGCAGGCACATCCTTGATGGTCTCAGGCAATTTCAGGCACCCGGCCGCCGCAGCCGGCCCCATGGTCGGCGCAACAGTTACAGGTGGTGGTGAAGCCGCGGCTGGTACCGTCGGCGTCGCAGCCTTCGGCGGTTCCGGTGGCGATACCGGGACAGCCGGCGCCATGGTCAATCCGGCCGCCGGAGCAGCCGCCACAGGCAGCGCAGTCGCAGCCGGCGCCGGGACTGTCGCATTGGCCTCCGCTTGCTTAGGTCCGGTCTCCCCAGCCCAATCGGGCGCGGAAAACGAAAAATGGTTTGTGGCGACACCATTTTCGATCACGGCCAACGAAAACGCCTTCATTGTCGGGCAATCCATTCCCGCAACGGAGCGCAGCTTCGCTCCAATCATCTTCTGCTTGCCGGCGTTCCCGGCGGAACGGGCATCGCTGTCCAGGATCAAGTTGACCTTAACGGCGGCTTTACACCACGCTAGCCCGCCTTCTGCCGATGCTTGCCCTTCGCCTCCAACGGCGGCAAAGAACGCATGGTTAGACGCTGCCAAAGCCGTTCCGCCCACCAGGCTAACCAGTCCCGCAAGGACGGCTCGAATGACCCTGTTCATGTTCCACCACTCCTTCTTGCTGGCCCGGCCGCAGCCGCGGCGATCTACGTTATTGGCGGCGCTTCACCGTCCCCCAGTCGTCGTCATCCCATCGGTCGGCCCTCGATCCTGGCGGCGGATTGTGCCCGCCGATACTCGGGACCAACGCATCCGGATTGACCGGCTTCGCGGGCATCGCCGGTAGCCCGGACGGTACCGATCCCGGCTTTGTCGCCGACAGCGACGGCGGTTGAATCAGGCTCGACGCCGGCTGAGATGCGACGCCGCCGCCGTAGTATCCCACAACATCAAAAATACCAGCTACAGTCCCAATCAGAGTAATGATGCCGGAAATCCGGGCTATCCGGTCATTCCAGGCGGCATTTGCCAGAGATTGCGCCATGATTAGGCCCTCCTGTCGGCGACGGCGATATCATGCGCCGTGATTTTGCAGTAATCGGCGTCGGCTTTTGGTCCTTCCATCGCCGCAACTCGGGTCGCTGAGGCTTCTCGGACCCGCTCGAAGAAGGTCCGCACATCGCGGCCGTTGCCGAATTTATCGCCAGCCCGCTTCGCCATGCCGTCGAATACCATCCGTGCGGCAGACGTGGCCGCATCTTCAATCTCGTATTTTTCCTTCTTTACGAGACGCATGAATATTTCAAGCAACTCGTCCGGTTCGTAGTTTGGAAAATTTATATAGCGAGTAAATCGTGACCTCATTCCTGGATTGCTGTACAGAAAATGTTGCATCTGGTGGGTATAGCCGCAAATTATGACCATAATATCGTCTCGCGCATCTTCGATAAGTTTAAGAAGCGTATCGATGCACTCAGCCGAGAATTGATCACGTTGGCCGTTGCTGCTATTGCCGGCAATACTATACGCCTCGTCAATCATGAGGACGCCGCCGCGCGCTTTATCAAATACCTCCTTAGTCTTAATTGCAGTTTGTCCCAAGTAACCGGCGACAAGACCAGATCTATCCGTCTCGACGAGATGGCCTATTCTTAAAATCCCTAGGCCATTTGGTCCCATTATCTCCGCCAGGAGGCGACAAACCACCGTTTTCCCGGTTCCAGGGTTTCCCAATGCGACGAGATGAATTGACGGCATCTCCGAAACCGCCCCAGCCCGCTTGCGCGCCTGTTGCGCGGCCACGAAGTCGACGAGTTTCTTGATCTCCCCCTTCACGCTCCCGAGCCCGATCATGCCGTTGAGTTCGGCCATCACATCATTGATGTCGCGCCTTTTGACCTGCGGTACGACGATCCCTTGGACCGCCGCCTGTCCGGCCGCCGTCGGCCCGCTGCCCCTGCCGCCGAAACCGAAGCCAAGGCCACCATCGGCCATCTCAAACACAGCGCCTTGCGCCAGTTGCTGACGTATCCACATCAGCCGCGCAGTCAGGACACACGCAGCCACGACCCCGGCCACCGGCGCCGCGATCAGCAGAAAGCCAAGGACGGAGGATAGAAACAGGCTGATCAGCCAGAGGCAGCCAAGGCCGATTCCGGCATAGACCGCGAGTTCCATCATTATGCCCAGAATAAGGCCCATAGCCCGCCCTCCCTTGAAAAATCCCAACACATGCCAGCCAAATTACCAAAAATCAGCATACCACGCAAGCCAGATAACACAATTGCACGAAATAAAAAAAGGGAGCGAAGCCACCGGCTTCACCCCCTTCAAATCCAAAATTATGTCCCTGGACCCCAATCCTCTCCCGGACGCCCCAGGCGTCCCATTAAGGCCCTTCCCTCACGCCGCCGGCTTCGGCGCATCGATCATCTTCGGCCCGACCGGCGGCCCGGCCATTTTTCCCAGCTTATGCAGCCATACCAGCGACGGTCGGCGATACCATTTACAGACGCCGACGCGAGCAACCGGCAAATTGCGCTGTACAATAAGCTGTTCGTCCGGGATCTCGTTGGCTGTGCACATCATCATAATTTCTTCCGGACTGACCAAGTCGTCCTTCTGCGTGCTGGTGTTCTGTCCGACGTTCTCGCTCATCCCCTTGCCGCCGCCCCCCGCGCTTTCGCCCTGGCTCTCGCCGATGAGCTTTACGGAGACCTTGCCGGCCCTGGCCGCCAATTGCTGAGCCATTTCTGGGTTCTGAACTCCGAGAAACGTCTGGATATAGCAGCATTCATCAACAGTCGCTCCGCGCTCGCGGCCATAAATCTCCAAATACTGGCCGCGGAACTGGGCAAAAAGCCAGTACATGACATTATATTTCCGCATTGTCTCAAGTCCCTGCAAAATCGCGCATGAGCCTCTATTGGCAATCTGCGGAAACTCGTCAATGAGATAGATTAGAGGCGTCCGTAATTTATCGCCCTTGCAGAACTCTTGATTTTCCGCTTCGCACTCCTTCCTAATCGTAGAATTTAGGCTAGCGAAGAAAAGTTGGAGACCTGCCCTGAACATAGGAAGATCATCGGTACCCATCCTTATATACAAATCCGTATCGCCACGGAGCAGATCCGTTAGTTCAAAGTTCCGCCGCGCCATGCCGCACCACAGCCTTTTTCCGGTAGCGTCGGCAACGGCTTTGAGATTTTTTGTAGCGTTGGCGTAGTATCCTGACCTAGTTTCTTCGGCTTTCGTCGCTATTACGGGTCCGAGCAGGTCCGACACCTCCGGATATGCCAAGTAATACTCCTGTATTTTGTCGTCGAGATCCGCGACAAGCAGCCGAGCCGCCACCGTTGCGAGGCTCCACGACCTTTTTTCGCGTTCAGCGTCGATCATTTCGATCATGATGAACGCTTGGTCGATGTTCAATCCGTGGTCGGTAAAGACCTCGTTGCCGCCGCCGCCGCCGGCCGGCGGTTGTGGAGTTATGTAGCCTAACAACTTTTTGGCGTCCACGTCGCGGGTAGCTGGGTTAGTTCCCATCCCAGCGCAGACATTGCACCCCCAGGTATCCGGGTCGCTGGGATTCAGGTAGATTACGCGACGGCCCAGGAGCTCCCTGACCCGAGCCGTGGCCCGCCATAGCTCGCTTGAAATATCCATAATGATCCATGCCTGGAACCATCCAAGGAGAAGATTGACGATAGCGTAAGCCGAACTTTTCCCGCATCCGGCCCCAGCATTCGTGAGCAGATGTCCCTTCGGATTCACGCGGATTAGCGGCGCACTTCCGCCCCCAATAATTGGAATGTAAAATGTCCGACAAATCCAAGCAACGGCGGTTCCCCACGGCGTTTGATCCCAATTGATTTCTTTGCAGCGTTCATACCGTTCGCCGATCACAATCCCATCGTTTCGCGCCCAAAAATGCCGCCACCAGATCGCAAACATCGTGTCGTACTTGCCGCGCCACGGCCCGTTTTTGTCGATAATTCGCCCATCTTTAGATTTCTGCCGACGCGTGCCCTGGCTGATCAATAGGAAAATCCCGATCAGCAGCACAGCGGAAACCGCAAAAACCGGCCCCAGCATGCCGTCCCCATTTGCATCGTAATAGGTCCAATAGCTAAAGATCGCCGCGCGATTGCCTGGAAAGACGCGCCCGACATCGACCCAAATGGGCCATGCTGCCAGTCCCGCCGCAAATACGGTCGCGATCCGAAGCGTAACCCGCGACCCAATTCCAGACAGATAGGCCGTGCAAACCGCCGCCATGAACATGGCGGGCGGCAGGAAAACCTGTGGGAAATCATAGAAAAACGTCCCAACAGACCGATCATTTGTCGCCACGCCTATATATTGGCAGAGCCCAATACCCCAGTCCCGGCCCACATTTTGAAGGAAGGAGAATAAGAAGATCGGGATCAGCGCAATTAACGCCCACTTGGCGCAGTGCATAATAAATCGAGAGATCATGACACATCCTCCTTACCGGGCAGGAACGGCAGCGGGAGCCCAAGCCCCGGTACCGAGGATTGCGTGGACAAGCTCGCTAGGAATGTTCCAGAAGAACACCACCCAGTTGACTTGGTACCAGAAGAATGCCGGACCGAACTTGATAACGTCCCACACCTCCCAAGCCACCAGATACGCCACCACCAGCACGGCCGGATTTCTCGGAAGCCACCATTTAGCCCACGTGAACCACTCGATTGCTTTCCACTTTCTCACGTCGATGACCCGTGGCGGCGGTGGTCCCATGACCTGCCTTTTCCCGCCGCGGGCTTTGACTTCGCGTTCCAGGGCTTCGTCGGCCGCTCGTTCTTCCGGTGTCCGCGTGTCGTGCTTCGCCACCGTCTGCACGGCCGGCAGATTGCTCCGAGGCGCTTCCTCAATCCGGAATATGCCGTCCCCCTTGGTATCCCCGCCGGCACTGGTGGCCGCCGTTGTCGGCTTGGCTGTGTCCGACCGAAACCCGGCCGCCCACGATGCCTTCTTCGCCGGTTCCGGTTCCCCCTGGCCCTGGCCGGCGTTCCCAGTTCCAGGATTGATCACGGTCCTTTCGCCCCAGGCGGTTTCCGCCGCGAACGACGCCGCGATCAGTGCCACATCCGCCGCAGTTAGATTTGCGACCACTTCGGGCATGGCCATAGCCGCCCGGCGCGCCGTCGCCGGCCGCGCCAGGAGTTCGTCTCTCCACATGGCCGAGTTTTCCGGATCAGGCCCGGCCGCGACCGCCGGCCCCTGGCCGATAGCCGCCAGCAATTGCCGCTTGTCGCTGTCAACGAGCGTCGCCATCACGTCGGCATTCGCCGCCGCGATCCGCTGTCCCTCTGGCGTCCTCGCCAGTAATCTTTCGAGCAATTGGGCTGACATGGCCCGTTGGGCCGCTTCTCCGTCGCCGATTTGGGCGTCGAGCTGGTCAAGCCAGTCCTTGTCCAAGGCCATGGTGGATCCTCCTAGGTGGCATATTCATCTCTCTCTCGCCCGTGGCAGCAGGCGGCGGGTATCCCCCCGCTGGTTAGTCCGTTACTCCCAGATATAGGCAAAATTCTCCGTCATTGTCCGGACCCAGGCCGAGATGGTGCCGACCTCGCGGCGGGCAACAAATGTATCGAGACTGAGTTCCGCTGCCAGTTTCGCCGACCCGAGTTCGGCCGCCGCCAGGGGCGTTACGGCCTCTTTTTCCAGCCGTTGCCAGATTTTTGAGGCACACAGCGGCATGTCCACGACCGTCACGCCCGGCCATGACCGGATTTCCTTTTCCTCGTCGGCATAATCCCGCCAAGGCTTGTAGCGGTTCAAAACCACGGAAATTCGCGCCTCCGGGAACACGTCGGCGATCACTGCGACGAGGTTCCGGGCTTGCGAAACCGCCTTTGGTTCTGCCTTCACCGGCACAACGACATCGACTTTCGCCTCGCGCAGATCCTCGTAGAACGCGCAATTGCGCGCCCATTCGAACACGGCAGAATCGACATTCGCGCCCAGATCGACGAAGCAGTCCCCTTCGTCCAGGATTGACCGGCCGAGATTGTCCCAGAGTTCCGCCAACAGCGCTGGATCGGACATGATTTCGTCGGCTTTGGCCGCAATTGGAAGCTGGATGACGGCACTTCCGAGCATTCTGGCCAGCGAGTGTTCGGCATCGCAGTCCACGAGACGAGGATGGTCGCCGGTCCGCTTGCGCCGGATTTCCGCCAGCGTAGTATTGACCAACGTCTTCCCCTGGCCGCCGGCTGACCCATTCGCCGTGAAAACCACGTGCTTCTGAGCAGCAATCACACTACTCTTTCCCATTGTACTCTCCAATCTACACTAGCCGATTATCTTCGGCGGTTGATTTGACGGGTGATCAGCGCCAAGCAGGCGCTCTTTCAGGCTCTTTCCGCCCCCGGCCCCCTCTGCGGAACCATCAGGTTCCGCCCTCAAGGCCCTCTCCGGCGCAGCCGGAGCACCTTTTCGCGCCGCCGTAGGCGGCTCAATCGCGCGGGCTTTAGCGGCGTCCGGCCCGGCTGGCGCCGCCGCCCGCTCACTTTCCGCCGCCAACTCGGCCGCTTTTTCGCGGCGGATGCGCTCGACGATTTCGCGTCCGCCGGCATGTCCGAAGTAGGTCCGGAGCCTTTCCGCCGAGAAAACCCGCCCTTCGGCGGTTCGTATCCCGGCCCGTTCAACGGCTCCCGCTACCTCTTCCCATTGGAAGCCGTCCGCTCGGAGACCCGCGAGGACATCGAGCACGGTGGCGATCATGGCCCGGTCGGAGCGTGGTGGTAGCGTCTCGCGGAGCGCTTTCGCTTCCGCTTCCATCGCTAGTCGTATCGCCGCTCTGTCCGGAGTTTCCGCCATTTTCGTGAGACCTTTTCGCAATGATATGACGATGACGTGTTCTAGCATGTTTCTGGCACGGCGTAAACACACGATTTCACGCAAGCACGTTATAATGACACAAGGCAGCGAGATAATTTCACGCCGTCGCGTGAAATTGTGCCAAATCCGTAACGTTCGCGAATGTTCTCTACCAAAATTCGCACAAAACCCGACAAAATCTGGCACATCCGTGTCAAGCAATATCACACTCTGTCACGGAGTTGCACAAAGTCGCTAAATATATGATAAACAAGGAAACATGCCGCAGACCTCGCGCTATGGCATCCGACGCCCTCTGGCGCGTCCTATGGCGAAAATATTGAGATTGTTTGACAATCGAGGTTTAATCATGTAGCTATGCTGAGAGCTTATTCCCCCAACAGGAATAAGCAAGTGGACGGCGGATATCCGCCTACTTGTCCTTCGGAGACCAAGGGGGTAAACCCCCTGGACCCCCCGGTTGCTAAAGCTCCCTTGTCGCTACGCTCCCCATACCACCCGCCAACCCGAGATTACCGCCATGGGTTCCGAGGAAAGACGCCGCAAGCATCAGGTTAACGTCCGCCTCAATGACGAGGAACGGAACGCCCTCGAACGCCTCGCCGCCGAACGCGGTCTTTCCCTGGCTGATTTCACGCGCTCTGTCCTCCTTGAGCGCGTCCCCGTCGGCGTCTCTGTCCGCCGTCGCATCCCGCACCATGCTGACAAGCCGCTCTCCGACCTCTCGGTTTTCGCGACTGCATGGCTGGCCGAGTTGGGCAAGACCGGCTCCAACGTCAACCAGTTGGCTCACCAGGCCAACGTCGGCCAGCCAATATCACATTCGAAAATCGCACAATGCCAGATTGCCATTCAGCGCCATGTTGAGATTGCCGAAGATTTCCGCGCCCGGCTGTTTGTCGCCCTTGGCATAAACACCAACACGGAGACATAAAATGATCGCGAAAGGTCTCCGGTTTCCAGCCGGGGGCGGCGCGAGAGAGCGCCTCGCCCACCACCTGACCAAAAGCATCAGCGAGGATCACAAGGAGCAAACCGTCGAGATCGGCGACATGCACGCCGTGTCCGGCTTGGGCGATTCAAATTTCGAGCGCGTCTATCATGCGTTGGCCGAGCATGAAGCCAGCCTTGCCGGCACCAAAGTCCAGAAGCCTATATGGCATGGGCATATCGATCCCGACCGCCCGTTGACGCCAGAACAGCGCGTCCGCGCCCGTGAAATCTACGAAGAATGTCTCGGCTTAAAGGGTCACGCCTTCTTGGAAGTGATCCACGACAAGCAAGGCCGGTTTTCCCACGCACATTATGTATGGAGCACTCGCGACCCGCGCACCGGCCGCAACGTCGATATCGACTGGTCCATCTACAAAGACGAGATGGCCAGCCGAACCATGGAGTTCGAGTTCGGCCATCCCTATACGCCGATGAAGGCTGGTCACGCCCAGCAGGTTGCCGCCCGCCTCCGCGAGATGGGACGCCACGATGTTGCCGATTGGGTCATCGCCGAAGCCAAAACCAAGGTCGCCTCCGCCGCCGTCCTGACCCACGCCGAGCAGCAGCGCCAACTTAGAACCGGCATCAAAGAAGTTGAAACTCGGGCCGAGATCGCTGCCGCCTTTGACGCCGCCTCGACCGGCGCTGATTTCCGCGCTGCCATTGAAGCGAAGGGATACATCCTGGCTTACGATCCCGCCCGCCGTAAGCTGGCAGTGGTCGATAAGGCCGGGACCGACCATAAGATCGATCGCGCGATTTCCGCTGACCGCAAGCGGCAGAAGCTCCCTGAAATCCCGAAGTCCGAACTCAACGCCCGGATCGCCGCCAAGCTCGCCGACATAACCATCGCCGACTTGCCGTCCCCTGCCGCCGCCAAGTCTCGCCAGAACGCGCGGTATCCCGAGTTCGACCCCAGCAAGAAGGCCGCCAAGGCCCGCAAAACCGCGGACAGGAAGGCGGACGCCGCTCTTGGGGGCACTGGCCCGGCCGTCGGAGCCGCTCTCCCAGGATCACCGCCGCCGCCCAAGAAGGCCCTTCCAACCGACCCTATCGCTTTGGCGACCAGTGATCGATGCGTATTCACGGATCGCCAGTTACGCGCCGCCTGCCGCCGCATCGCCAACGGCGACCCCACCTTAGCCGCCGCTCTTTATCGGCAAGCTCTTTCCTCGCCCGAGCTTGTCGCGTTGAAACCGACGCTTCCCGGCCCGTTGACGGTTCCCGCCGCAGCCAGCCCCTTCGCCGACGGCGTCAGGCCGAAGACCGATCCAGGCCCGTTCTACACCAGTCGAACGCTTCTGATCGCCGAAACCGACCTTCTGACCCTGGCCCGCGATGCGAAGAACAACGCCAGCCATCAAATCCCGGTCGCGGTCGCCGAAAAAATCCTCGAGGAGTACCGCATCGCGTTCCGCGCCAGCCACGGCGGCAGCGACCTCCGAGACGAACAGATCACGGGCGTTTATGCCTTGACCACTGGCAGCGCTTCCATCGTCAACTTGGTAGGCGTCGCCGGCTCCGGCAAAAGCACCTCTCTCGAAGCCGCCAACCGCATTTGGACCACCTGCGGCTATAATGTTTCCGGCATCGCCCTGGCCGGCAAGGCGGCGGTAAATATCGCTGAATCTGGAATACCCGCAAGCACGATAGCCAAATGGCAAGCGAAGTTTGACAAGGCGCAAGCCTACCGGACCGGCAACCTTGATGCGACCTGGATTACCGGCGTCCCCCCTCGTGAAGTCTCCGTCCGCGACAGCCTGGTCGCCACGCTCGAATATGCCCGCAGCCGAGCCCAGTCACCCCAGCAAAAGGAAAACTTTGCTCTCGGCATCGCCGCCTTGAAAGCCGCCCCCACGGCGGCCCAACTCCCGCCGGCCGTCAAAGCCTTTTTCGCCCGCCAGATCGAGAAGCGGACCCGAGAACTCCCAAACTCAAAATCCATCGTGGTCCTTGATGAAGCAGGCATGGTCGGCGTTGCCCAGCTTGCAGGCGTGGTCCGGCGCCTGCATTCGGTTGGAGCCAAGCTGGCGACCGTCGGCGACCATGAGCAATTGCAGAGCATCGAGCCCGGCGCCCCCTTCCGCCTACTCCTGGCCGAACTCGGCGCCGCCGAGCTTACGACGGTCGCCAGACAGAAAACCGCATGGCAGGCCACGGCAACCGAGCAGTTTTCGCAGGGCAACGCCGATGCCGCCGAAGCAGCACTCCGCGCCTACGCCGACGGCGGGTGCGTTCATGTTGGCTTTGGCGGCGACTATCTCTCGGAGACCACCAGAGCCGCCGAGCAGGCCCTTGGCCGCCCGCTGACCGAAGAAGACAAGTCCCGCATTGCCATGGTGGCGCAGTACGTCGCCAGCCGCCAAGAAGCCGGCGCCATCTGGCATGGCGGGCTGAAAGATGCCGACCCGAAGTCGGCTCATCCCGATTATGCCGCCTTCCAGGCAGCCCAGAAGGCCCGCGGCGAAGCCGCCCGCAGCATCGAAACCGACATTGACGGTTGCCGCAACTGGCTGGCCCGGTATGGCGTCAAACCGACCGACTTTACCGCCGACCTCTTGGCCGCCCGCGGCACCTTTCGGGACGCCGCCAAGTCCCAAGCTGCCGCCCTCGCCGCCCGCTTAGGCTTGCTCTCACACACGCCCGATTGCTCCCTATCGGTCGATTTCCGCCACGCCGCCCGCTCCGGCCTCATTACCGCATGGTCCGCCGACGAAGCCAAAGACTGGGCGGACTACACCAGCAAACTCGCGGCCTACCACGCCGCCTCCCCTCCGGTTGGCGACGCTCCCAAGCCGCCGTCGTCCCTCATCCTTGCCTTCACGCGGGACGACGTGAAGGCCCTCAACGCCGCCGCCCGCGCCGAAATGCGGAAAATGGGCCGGCTGGGCGAGGAAGTAACGGTCAAGACCGCTGACCGCGGCGATCTTCAATTCGCACCAGGCGACCGCCTCCAATGTTTAGCAAACGCTCAAGGCCAGCCGCTTCAAAATGGCCTCTTCGGCAGTATTATCTCAATCTCCCAAGAGACTGAGAAATCAGGAGCACTAAAGCCGCCAGTTCTTCTCGTCCAATTCGACGGACAGCCTAATCCTGTTCAGGTCGATACTGCAACATATAAGTCGCTAGACTATGGCTATTCCGCAACAGTCCATAAATCCCAAGGAGCCACCGTCAACCGTGTCCAAGTCCTGGCCTCGAAGTTCTTCGACCGTCACCTTTATTACGTGGCTCTCTCCCGTCATCGCCTATCCGCCCACATCTGGGGTGCCTCGTCGGATTTTCCCGACCTGGACAGCCTGGTTAAATCCGTCCGCCAAGCCCGCAGCGCCGACGCCATCTCGGATTACATCGACCCGCTGTCCGTTCAAATCCAAACCGCCGCCGATACCACCCCCACGGCCGCCGCCGAAGCGACCGCCGACGTCAAATCCAAAGGCTCAATTCGCGTTAG
>SESG01017022.1_pt1 | contig 29586 bp, 24 predicted proteins | sample 3171421 | NCBI WGS metagenome assembly SESG01 (sample SAMN10866946, study PRJNA518727) | freshwater metagenome | biome: subpolar coniferous forest; feature: holomictic lake; material: water; isolation source: holomictic Lake 227, 6 m and 8 m depth | place: Canada: near Kenora, Ontario | collected...
TTTTAAGTGGCCTAAAAAAATTAAAGCCGCAGTCTCACTTACTCACGATGATGCTTATCAGAGCTGTATTACAAACGCTTTGCCACTGTTGGAAAAATATAAATTGCACGGGACATTTTTTATGTCGGGGTTCAACTGGTATCAGCCAGCAAACATAGAGGGCTGGAAAGAAGTCTTTGAGGCGGGGAATGAAATAGGAAATCATACCACATATCATCCTTGCGACCGGGCTATGGGGTTTATGCAAAATGGCTTTGCTTCACAGGACTACACCCTGGGAAGAATAGCGGCAGAAATTGAAAGTGTTTCAAATGAAATGGGAAAGTATGGTTTCAGACCAAGTCGCGGATATTCCTTTGCATATCCCTGCGGGCAGACCACAGTAGGAGAAAACAAAAAAAGCTATATTCCCGTGATTGAAAAAAACTTTATAGCGGCAAGAACAGTTGAATACGGCACAGCAGACCCAAAAACAGTACAACTTTCGCAAGTGCCTGCTTACAGCGGCGCTGAAATGACAATTGAGAAAATGATAGGCATTATAAAAGAAGCGGAAGATACTGGTGGCTGGGTAGTGTTATATTTTCATGGCATAGGCGCGGACAGTATGCCTGTGGATATAAAAAAATACGAAGCCCTTTTGAAATATTTGGCGGACAATAAAGAAACCATATGGACCGGAACTTTCGGAGAAGTTGCAGAACAAATAGTAAAGAGCAGGGGAAAAAAGTAACAAAGAGCAGGCATAAAAAATGGGAAGGGTGGAAAATGACAAAACATAGAAATTATTATAAATCTAATAGAGAAGAAATGTTAGAGTTTGTGCCGAACACAGCTAAGGCAATATTAGATATAGGTTGCTCAGAGGGAAATTTTGGTAGGCTATTAAAACAAAGAAATAATGCAATAATATATGGTGTTGAAATTGATAATGCGAGTTATAAAAAAGCTAAAAATAAATTAGATAAGGTATATTTAGGAGGAGTAGAAGAAAATTTAAAAAAAATACCTAAAAAATATTTTGATTGTATTGTTTTTAATGATGTTTTAGAACATCTAAAAAATCCCGATGCGGTAGTGCAGAGTATTAAAACAAAACTTAAAAAAGGTGGCAGTATAGTTGTTTCACTTCCAAACATAAGAAATTTTAAAATATTAAAACAAATTATTTTTGAAAAAGATTTTAAATATACAACAGATGGAATTCTTGATAAGACCCACTTGAGATTTTTTACATATAAAAGTATGAGATATTTTTTTGAAAACAATGGCTTAATTGTTATTAAAGAAAAAGGAATTGGAAAGAGTAAAAACTTTATTTTTAATCTCGTTAACTTTTTAACTTTTGGGTTTTTTACAGATAGCTTATACAATCAGTTTGCTTTTTCTTTGAAATATAAAATTTCTGGGAAAGTAAAATAAAAAGCTTTAGTTTTAAGTTTGTCAGTAAGGGTTTAACAAGGTTTTTCGTTGGAGCCGTGGGGGAAAGGAGATAAATCGCCTTATTTGGGCATTCTCTTGTGTCCCAGTGCTTTCCTTGTTGACAACCCTGCTTTCATTAATATATAATTGTTCTGTTTTGAAGTTATCCTATATGCCACATTGGAAGGTAAAATGAGCTTTTTAAAAGAGATAAAGGATAATTTTTTTAAGTTTATTATAAAACTGGATAACGGGTTTTTGTGTGATACTTGCAGGTATAATCACCCAACTTCGTGCCCGCGTCCGGAAAGACCGAATACGAAGGAATGCAGGGAATATAGTAAGAAATAGTTCTGAATTTTGGGTTAGTATCAAAATAACTTGAGGTTTTAACTGGAAACATACTTAGGAGATTTTTATGGCTTTATACACATACGAATGTAAAAAGTGCGGAGAGTTTGATGTCAGACACGGGATAAATGAACCTGATGTGAGTGTCTGTCCAAAATGTGGCACAAGTGGGCTTATCAAAGTGGTTAACGGCGGGACTAATTTTATTCTTAAAGGTAGTGGGTTTTATGTGAATGATTATAAGAAAAAAGAAACCGGACATTCACATGCGTCCGGTTCTTGCAACTGCGGCGGGACTTGCGGCAGTGCTTGTAAATGCAATTAAAATGGAGAACATAACTTGAACGAAAATTTTTCAGCGATTATACTGGCGGCAGGAGAGGGCTCTCGGATGATGTCCTCCAAGTCAAAACTCTTGCACGAGGTGCAGGGCAAACCAGTCATACAGCATGTTATGGAAGCCTGCCATAAGGCAAAAGTCGACCATATCATAATGGTCGTGGGCAAGAATTATCGGCTTATTAAAGCGCTTATTAAAAAAGAGTTTGATGGTAAATTAAAAGTCCATTATGTGCTGCAACAGGAGCGGCTTGGCACAGGACATGCTATTTCAGTAGCTTTGAAGAGTAATGAACCCCTGCGGGAGAATGTGCTTATAATGAGTGGGGATGTACCTTTTCTTACGGCTAAGACTATTGATGGTTTAAAAAAGACATTTACAAAAAAAAAGGTCGATGGTATAATTGGAGTCTCGAAAGTTAAGAAACCCTTCGGTTACGGCAGAATAATCAAGGATAAAAGTGGTTTTGTCATTAAAATTGTTGAGGAAAAAGATGCCGGACGCGAAGAAAAGGTAATAAAAGAAGTTAACGGTGGTATTTATATATTTCGCAGGAAAGACCTCGAAGATTTTATCCCCCGTATTCCTCTGAATAAAAAAAAGAAAGAGTATTATTTAACCGATATAGTAAAAAAAATGAGTAAAAATGGAAGAAAACTTCTTCCACGAAGAATAAGTTTTAATGAAGTACTTGGAATAAATACCAGAGTGGAGCTGACAAGCGCCGGAAAAATGAAGAACTCCAAGGTGCTTGAACATCTCGCCAAAGAGGGAGTGACTATAGTGGATTTTAACACTACCTTTATCGAAGGCGAAGTTACTATCGGCAAGGACACCATAATATATCCTTTTACAATTATTAAAGGAAAGACAATAATTGGGAAGTCCTGTAAAATTGGACCCAGCACTAATTTGAAAGATGCTGTTTTAGGCGAGAGAGTAGAAGTTGTAAACTCTCACATAAGAGATTCGCGAGTTTTATCTGGAAGCACTATAGGTCCTTTTTCAAATATTAGACCAGGGACTGTAGTCGGCGAAAAATGTAAGATAGGAAATTATGTGGAGCTGAAGAACTCAATGATAGGCAGTTTTACAAAAATTTCACATCTTAGCTATATAGGCGATGCGGAAATAGGAGAAAACTCCAACATAGGCGCAGCCACAATTACTTGCAATTTTGATGGAGTGAAAAAGTACAGGACTACGATAGGAAAAAATGTTTTTGTAGGAAGCGGGACGAAATTTGTAGCCCCAGTAAAAATAGGGGACAATGCTGTGATTTCAGACGGCTCTACAATAACGGAAGATGTACCTCCGTTTTCGTTGGCGACTTCGCGTGGTAAACAGGAAACTAAGAAGAACTGGGTACTAAAAAGGAGAAAGAAGAAATGAAAAATAAACTTCAGATATTTTCGGGGAATGCGAATAATAAACTTGCCAAAGAAGTAGCGGAACTTTTGGAAATGAAATTAAGCGATGCGTTCGTGGGAAAGTTTCCAGAAGGCGAGATAAGAGTAAAGATAAACGATAATGTGCGCGGTTCAGATGTGTTTGTAATTCAACCCACTTGCGCGCCTACAAATGATAACTTAATGGAACTTTTGGTAATGATAGACGCACTGCGTAGGGCCTCGGCTAAAAGAATAACAGCGGTGCTACCTTTTTACGGCTATGCGAGACAGGACAGAAAAGACCAGCCCCGTGTGCCGATTTCGGCAAAACTGGTGGCAAATCTTTTGGTTACGGCAGGCGCCAATAGAGTCCTGACAATGGACTTACATTCAGCGCAGATAGGCGGGTTCTTTGATATTCCGCTTGATCACTTGCTGGCCTTCCCAGTTTTTGTAGAATATTTCAAAAAGAAAAAATTAAAGAACTTTTGTATAGCGACAGCGGATACAGGCGGAATTAAACTTGCGTGGAAATTTGCAGAAAAATTGAACGCGGAACTGGTAGTAGTAGATAAAAAACGCACTGGCCCGGAATCTGTTGAGGCCATGCATATAATCGGAGATGTAAAAGGAAAAGATGTAATTATTCCTGACGACATGTTGGCGACAGGTGGGACATTGGTGCAGGCGGCAAAGTTTTTAAAAGCCAAAGGCGCTGGAGAGATATACGCTTGTATGACGCATGGACTTTTTACTGGACAGGCAGAGGCAAAAATAGCGGATGCTCCTATAAAGGAAGTGGTGGTGACAAATACCATTCCTCAGGACAGACGCAATGGCAATAATAAAGTGAAGGTTTTATCCATCGCAAAACTGTTTGCGGAAGCAATAGACAGAATACACGAGGAAAAAACCATAAGCGAACTTTTTAGATAAGGTTTGCAATAATAAAAGAAAGAAAACTTTCAGGAGGAGTAATAAAATGGAAAAGCTTACAATCGAAGCAACTGTGAGGGAGAACAATCTCTCTTCGAAAAGACTGAGAAAAGATGGAAAGGTGCCGGCTATTCTCTACGGCAAAGAAACAAAATCACAACCCATAGAGATTAAGATTAAAGATATTCAGAAAACCGTCAAAAAAGTAAATGAGGGTTCACTGCTTATAACTTTAAAACTGATTGACAATAACAAATCAGAGGAAAAGATAGTGGTAATCAGAGAAGTGCAAAGAGACCCAGTAACAGACGAAATCATTCACGCGGATTTTAACCAGATATCCGAGAAGGAAAAATCTCTTTTTAAGATTCCACTTAGTTTTACTGGAACCTCTCAGGGCGTGAAGGATGGCGGGGTTATGGAATTCATTCACAGAAAAATTTCAGTGCGCTGTCTTCCGGCAGATCTGCCTGAAGCTATCACCATAGATACTACTCCTTATAAAATAGGACAGGATTTTTCGATAAAAGATCTGGTGCTCGGAGCGAAAGTGGAAATAATGCAAGCCCCAAAAACGGTAATATTTACCGTGCTTGCACCTCAAAAACATGAGACAGAAGTTGTGGCGGCGGTACCAGAAGCAGCAGCACAACAGCCAGATGTCATTAAGAAGGAAAGAGCGGAAGGCGAAGAAGGTGCTGAAGCAGCACCAGCAGCAGGAGCCAAAGGCGCCCCAGCAGCGGCAGGAGCCAAAGGTGCCCCAGCAGCAGCTAAGCCTGAAGCAAAAAAAGACGCGAAGAAATAAAATAGATATTGCCGCATGAAACTTATAGTGGGTCTTGGCAATCCTGACGAGAAGTATAAGGGGAGTCGGCACAATATAGGGTTTGATGCGGTGGATTTTTTGGCAAAAAATTTTAAAACACAGATAAATAAAAAGTTTAAATACGGGGTCTATGCCACAGGCACAGGCCCCGTTTCTTTTATTATCCTCAAACCTATGACCTATATGAATCTTTCTGGGGATGCGGTGAAAGCCATAACTGAAAAAAACAATATAAAACCTGAAGATATACTTGTTATTCAGGATGAACTTGACCTTCCCTGCACCAAAATGAAAATTAAATTTGGGGGAGGTGCGGGTGGACATAATGGAATAAAATCTGTTTCTGAAAAATTGGGGACTCAGGAGTTTGCCAGATTTAGAATAGGCATAGGCAGACCTTCCGGCAGTGACTCGGTGGACTATGTGCTGGGGAAATTTTCAAAAGAAGAAAAAAAAGCTGTAGAAGAAAAATTTAATATAATGGAAAAGTTTGTTTTGGACTTTTTAGAGTTTGGTTACGAAAAGGCAGCAAGTAGATTTACAAAAGGATAAAGCTTTATTTTTAAGGGGTAGCATTTCGGGGGGTATTATGGCATTCACAAAAGAAGAAAAAAATGTTTTATTTATTATTATTTTTGCGGCAATAGCGGGAATGTTTATTACCCTATTTTTTTCATATAATGCCCGTATTTCTTTAAAACAATTTGAAAAAAATGGAAAAATAAATATCAATACCGCTCCAATGGAAACCTTAGACACCCTGCCTGGAATTGGAGAAACCATAGCCTCAAGGATTGTGGAAAGAAGAGAAATAAAAGGTAATTTTAAAAGTGTATATGAACTCGTAGAAGTAAAAGGAATGACAAAAAAGCGATTTGAAAAGATTAAGCCACTGCTCAGCGTGGAAGATACGGAAAAATGAGTTTTAACAGACCTTTCTTTTTTATCACCCTTGCTTTTATTTTTGGAATTGCCGCTGCGGCGCTCAGCGCTGTAAACTATTTCATAGCCCTGCCTGTCTGCGCAGCTTTAATAACAGCCGGAAGCATAGCAGGCTTTAGAAAAAAAGCCGAAAAAACTATGTTCTTATTGGTGTTTTTCGCAGTGGGATTTGCTGTTAGTTCTTTTTATTATTCCTATAATCCCCCCAATAATATAAAAACATTTCTTATAAAAAATCCAGAGCTTGTGGTGAAGGGCTATGAGGCTGAGGTGGCGGATTCTCCTGAGAGAGGGGATGGCAAAATATATTTTAACGCGCGCATAAACAAAGTATATTATTCAGGCGGCGAAGCCGCTGGCTTGAGTGGACTGATAAGGGTTACTTTGGAAGAAAAAACACCTTTTGCTATACGCTATGGGGACACTATAAAAGTAAGAGGGCCCTTAAATAAACCTAAACCTCCCAAAAACATTGGAGAGTTTGACTACGGAGAATATCTTAAAAATAAGCGGATTGAATATATTTCTTATGTGAAAACTCCAGCTGTGGAAGTGATAAAGGAAACTGGTGGAAATATTGTGCTTGGCACATCATATGCGATAAAAGACAAACTGGTATCAATTATTTATTCTGTAATTCCTCAGGAACAAGCAAGAATTATGGATGGCTTGCTTTTGGGAAATCAAAGGGCGCTACCGCGCGAAGTCTTTGAAGGGTTTCGAATAACTGGGACAGCGCATATTTTGGCGGTCTCTGGAATGAATGTGGCGCTTATAGCTCTTTTTATTTTTATGCTTTTGAAACTGGCAAGAGTAAAAAGAAAATTGTCGGCGCTTATAGTAATGGGGTGTGTATTTGTGTTTGCTGTTATTACAGGGGCACAAGCCTCGGTGGTGCGTGCGGCAATAATGGCTTTTGTAGTTTTGACCGCTTATATAATAGAAAGAAAACCCGATATATATAACGCCCTTGCTATAGCTGCGTTTTTAATTCTTTTTTTTAAACCAGGAGACCTTTTTGATGCGGGCTTTCAACTTTCTTTTCTTGCCACTTTTGGGATTGTGTACTTTAATGCGGCGGCACAGCAAACTCTAAAACCTCTACCGGCTTGGCTGGCTTCCCTTATCTCGACCACTCTGACAGCACAAATACTGCTTACCCCAGTGTTGGTAAATATTTTTCACCAGTGTTCTCTTATTTCCATAGTCGCAAATATATTTATTGTGCCGATCTCAGGGCTGATAACAATAACGGGGTTTGCTATGTGGTTGGTAGGTATTTTTAGTTTAAAAGCGGCTGCTGTTTTTGGCGCCACTGCATGGGCTTTAATAAATATTATGGTATGGATATCTGATGGGCTTTCTAAGGTGCCTTTTGCTTCTGTTTCTGTGAGAACTCTGCCGCTTTATACAACGATGGTATATTATATGTTCTTTCTTATTTTGCCATATAAAGACATTGAAATAAGGAAAAAAAACTTTTCTTTAAGGCTTACTTTGGGGGGCTTGTTGGTCTTGTTGATTATGCTACATATCGGAAATACAAGCGAAAAGAATAAAATGTACGCCTTCTCGCTAAAAAATAGTGGAGCGGTCTTGATAAGTGATGGAGAAGATAGGAAAATTCTTATTTTGGGAAAGAGTACGGGCAGAGCTTTTTATGATGTGAAAAATTCAGTAGCTGTATTTTTAAGGCATAAAGGTATAAATGTCCTCGAAACATTAGTTTTAGAAAACTGGCGCGATAAAGAAAGTATTGATTTATTGAAAAGAAGTTTTCAAATAAAAAAGATAATCGCGGATGCGGGGTCTCTTGCACCCAAAAAGGCAGTCTTCACTGGGGAAAGATATAATGAAAAAAATAGGGGAACGGAAATTGATATATACGAAAGTGGCGCAGGTGTAAGCACAAATATGTATGAGGTTTTATTTTCATGTGGTAAAAGGGTAGCGCGCAAAACAACTGCACCAGCATATTATTATACTTGCGGGTATGAGTGTGAAGGAATAGAAAACTGCTTTGTAAACCCAGTTTTTGAGGGATTCTCAAGACGGGGAAAAAACGAGAATGGGGCAGGGCTTAAACTTTCGACCACGGGAATGGCAGAAGTGGATTTGAAAAAAGGTGAGATTAAAAATTTTAAGGCTGTGTATGCATATGAAGACGGATATTGAGAAGCACAAAAAGTGTGGTATAATTTATTTAAGAGAAATTGTATTATAAAAAATGTAATAAAGGGGTGTGTTTATGCAAAGAGAAATGATTTTTTCAAGTGCGGCGCCGACACCAGGGGGAGCCTATTCACAGGCCATTAAAGTAGGAAATACCATTTATGTTTCAGGACAGATCCCCATAGATATGACTACAGGAATAATGGCAACGGAAGGGGTGCATAAAGAGACCCGTATTGTGCTGACCAACATATTAAATATTTTGATAGCTGTCGGAGCCAGTTTTGGAAATATTGTAAAGTTTACGATATATTTGAAAGAGATAGGAGATATAAGGTTTGTGGATGAGGTGTTAAGAGAAACTTTTGGAAATGTGCCACTACCGGCAAGAGTCACCATACAGGTTTCGGCATTGCCTAAAGGCGCGAGAATTGAGATAGATGCCATAGCGGTTATTTGAAAAAATATTAGGTCGAAAAGTATTTAAGAAAGAATTTTATTTTGTAAGTCTCTTTGCCCGAGTGAAAAAACATAGGCTTCCATTTTTTTGCCACCCTCTGCCTGCACTTCTTTTAAGGAAATAAAGCCATCCCCCGTTTTTATAACTATCCCTGAACTTTTGGATACAGCGGCTATTTGCCCGGGACTATAATTGCCGGTGGGGAGTTCTTCACAAGGTCCTGTGGAAAGCACTTTTATCTTTTTTCCTTCCAAAAAACAAAAGGCCCCTGGCCAAGGTAAAAGTCCTCGTACTAAATTATATATGGTAAGCGTATCTTTATGAAAATCAATTTTGCCGTCTTCTTTGTGTAAGGTCTTTATATAGGTGGCTTTTGAAGCCTCTTGTTTTAGTCTGGTATAAGTCCTGTTCTCAAGCATATCAAGCACTTTAAGGACTGTATCGCCTGACAGGGAAGAGAGTTTTGTGTACATAGTTATCGCAGTGTCAGATAAACCAATAAGCATTTTTTCAGAATGGAGGACATCTCCCGTGTCGAGTCCCTTTTCAATAAATTGATAAGAAATACCAGTTTCCCTATCCCCATTTATTATGGCTGCGTTTATTGGAGCGGCACCACGCCAAAGGGGGAGCAGGGAGGCGTGAATATTAATACTATGTAAAGGAGGAAAAAAGATAAGTTCCTCTGGCATAATTTGTCCAAAAGCTACCACAAGGTTGAGGTCGGGGGAAAACTTTTTATAGGTTGCTAAAAATTCTGGGGTTTTAACGGATTCAGGTTGAAGTATTTTTAGGTGGTGTTTTAAAGCAAGTGTTTTTATTGGTGAGGCGCTGAGTTCCATTTTTCTGCCAGCGGGTCTGTCGGGTTGGGTGACTATCACACAGATCTCGTGCCCTGAGTTTAATATGGCCTCAAGGACAGGAACTGAAAAGGCAGGAGTGCCAAAGAAAGCGATTTTCATTTGTGCTTCTTTTTAGGAGTATTGGCTTTCTTAAGAAGGTTAAGTTCTTTTGCATGAAGCAATTTTCTAACGGGAGACATGCGGTCTATAAAAAGTATGCCGTTTATATGGTCAATCTCGTGCTGAAGCGCAATTGCCAGAAGTCCTTCGCCTTCTATTTCAATAGGTTTACCGAAAATGTCCTGCGCTTTGACGGTCACCTTTCGTGAGCGGGAAATGGTTTCGGTAATTTCTGGAAAGCTTAGACACCCTTCTTCATATTCACATTTTTCTTTTGAGGCCTGAATAATTTCCGGGTTGACAAGCAAGAAGACCTGCGGATTTTCATCTGCGCGTGTGGTGTCTACTACGATTACTCTTTTAAGCACACCAAGCTGGGTGGCTGCTAAACCGACACCGTTTTTGGCATACATTGCTTCTAACATATCGTTAAAGAGTTGTTTTAAGTCTTCGTTAAACTCTGTGACGGGCTCGGCTTTTTTCTTAAGGACCGGGTTGCCATATTTTAAAATATTGAGTTTTGCCATTTTTTACTCCAGTGTTTAGTACTATATAAATAAGATTATAACAGAACAATAAGAATTTTCAAAAACAAAACTTGACTTATTTGAAGTTATTTGATATATGTTAATATGTAGATTTTGATATATTTTAAACATTAGTTCACTTTAAAGAAGGTGCAAAATGACAGTTGTAGAACTTCAGGCAAATGTATTCAAGGCTATGGCACACAAAGCAAGAGTAAAAATTTTGGTTTTGCTAAGAGATGAGAAACAATGTGTCTGCGACATAGCCCGTATGATAAATGAGCCTCAGCCTTTGGTGTCGCGTAGTTTAAATGCTTTAAAACAAGCAGGGCTTGTGGAAGCAAAAAAGAGCGGCACTAAGGCCTGTTATAGGCTGAAAAGTTATGAAGTGGTAAAACTACTGGATGCCGCAACAAACATTATTAAAAAACAAAATGAAGATATGATAGAAATATTGCAACAAAAAAATAAGGGAGAAAAAAATGGATAAGCTTATTACTCCAGAGGTGGAAACGCAATTAAAAGAAAAATTTGCGCAGGATTTAAAAGGGGAAGTAGATGTAAGACTTTTCACAAAAAGTATTCTTATGGCGCAAGGCGAAGATCAGCGCCAGTTTATTGAATTTTCGCAGAATCTTTTAAGGGAATTAGCGGCTTTGGAACCGCGTATAAAACTTACCGAACTTGATTTTGATAATGAGATAGCGCGGGAGCTTTCTTTGCATACCAGTCCCACAGTGATTATTGGATATGATAAAGGATATAAAATTATTTATAATGGCTCTCCAAGCGGATATGAAATAGGAGGGTTTATAGAAGTCTTAACCCTTGTGTCTTCTGGGCAGTCGGGTTTACCAGAAACCCTTGAAAAACTTGTTTTGGTCGCCGAAGGTAAGGTGGAAAAAATACAGGTGTTTGTGACGCCTACCTGTCCTTACTGTCCGAAGGCAGTAGTGACAGCCCACCAAATGGCTATTGCTTCCAAAGGAAAAATAACTTCTGAGTGTGTGGAATCATATGAAGATCAGGAAACCGCTAAAAAACTTGGAGTCGCTTCCGTACCGCATACTATAATAAACGGAGATGTAGATAAAACTATCATAGGCGCCTTGCCGGAACCTAATTTCATTAAAACAATTATTAGGTTTGTGGATGCCTCACTTTTACCAAAGGAAGAAAAATTGCCAGAAGCGCCTGTGGGAGTGGTGACACTTTCGGATGCAAACTTTAAAGAAGCCCTTATAAAATATCCAAAACTTGTGGTGGATTTCTGGGCAGAGTGGTGTGTGCCGTGCAAAGTAATGGGACCGCAGTTTGAAGACCTTTCTGGAAAGTATGCGGGGAAAGTGGTTTTTGGAAAATTGAATGTGGATGATAACCCTATAAGTGCTGGACTTTATGAAGTCCTGTCAATTCCCATGCTGATTATGTTTAAAGATGGAAATAAAGCGGGACAAACAATAGGTGCTATGCCTCCTGCGGAAATTGAGAAACATATAACACAAACTTTTGAAAGCTGAGGTGGGTAAATGGGAGAATTTAATTTAAATTTAGGGGTGCAAAAAAAAGAGACAGCCTTGCCAGAAGTTTTTGATGTGATAATAATAGGAGGTGGGCCGGCTGGACTCACTGCCGCTATTTATAACTCAAGGGCTCGTATGAAAACACTTATTATTGAAAAGCAGGCAATGGGGGGGCAGGTAATTCTGACAAGTGAAGTGGAAGATTATCCAGGTTTTGAAAATGTTGCTGGAATTACGCTGGTACAGAATATGGAAAAACAGGCAAGAAATTTCGGCACGCATATAGTATATGAAGAAGTGGAAAAAATAATGGATAAAGGGGAAGCAAAAGAACTTCATTGTGCTTCCGGTAAAATTTATAAGACCTGTGCTGTCATAATAGCATCGGGTGCTGGCTATAGGCAGCTTGGGGCTCTGGGAGAAATACGGTTTCGTGGGAAAGGCGTATCTTATTGCGGGACTTGTGATGGCGCTTTTTTTAGAAATCAGGAAATAGCTGTGGTAGGCGGAGGGGATACAGCACTCGAAGAGGCGGTGTTTCTTACTCGGTTTGCTAAAAAAGTGAGCGTGATACATAGGCGGGATACCTTTCGGGGCGCTAAAATAGCTCAGGAAAAAGCTTTTGCAAATCCTAAAATTGAATTTATCTACGATACAGTAGTGGAAGAAATAGCAGGCGACCGCGGGGTCGAAAAAGTAAAACTCAAAAATATAAAAAATGGCAAAGTAAGTGATTTGGCGGTGACGGGAGTTTTTATCTTTGTGGGGCTTATTCCAAATACAATTTTTCTAAAAGGTTTTGTGAAAATGGATGAGGCGGGGTATGTAGAAGTAAATGCGGAAATGAAAACTTCGGTGTCTGGAGTATTTTCCTGCGGCGACTGTAATATAAAGACTTTCAGACAAATAGTGACTGCCTGCGGCGATGGGGCAGTGGCAGCTTATTCCGCTCAACATTATGTGGATAGAGTAAAAGGCACAGAATATATTTGAAAAAATGGGATTTAGGTAAAAGTGTTTGAAGGAAACCCGGCACCATCTAAAGGCGGAGCGACAGGAGTCTCGGGAAGGACTGCGATAATTTCAAGTTTTTGTGTAGGAGGTATTTTTTTATCGTGAGTATAAATGAAAGCTATAAGCAGGAGAAAAAGAGCGCCTGCTAAAAATAACCAAGTGTAAAGAGTAAGATGTGTAGGAATAAATTTGAAAATAATTGTGTGCCTACCTGCTGGGATTTTAGTTCCCATATATATACCTAAAAATTTTATCATAGTACTTTTCTGATTATCAATGTAAACTCTCCAACCTGGATAATAATTATTTGAAAAAATCAAATATCCATCAGCCGAAGTGGTCATGTCTATCTTATAAGAGCTATAATCAAGTTCTTTTTTTCTTGCCCAAGTGGCTTGTGATGAGAGCAAAGAAAGCTTTTTGCTATCGCTTGAGACAAAAAATAGAGGCAGGGCTTTTTGATTTTTATAAACCTTTGTAATGCCATCATCGTATATTTTATCGAGCAGGGGAGTATCCAAATTTGCGTGAGTAATAACATGCTTTACATTTAAAATGCTGAGTCTTTGCATATCTAAAATACGGTTATCCTTAGTGACGGTGGAAAGAAAAGCCATATATTCTGGCAACTCAATCGGATTATAGCCGGCGGCATCAAATTGACCATAAAGAATGCCTGTATTGGAAGGGAGGGAAGAAAGATAATTCTTTTCAGCGTTAAAAAGATTCTCTCCTTTCATAGTCCTAAATCGGGCAGAGGCTGGAGTATGTAAAAACTTATAATTTGTAGTTTTTATGGCTGTAATGGCACCGCCAGTATTTTCTTTTAAGGTATAAAGGCGATTGCTAATGACTGGGTTTAGGCCTGAGGTAAATAAAAAAAGTTCAAAAAAAATGGAAAAAATTGTAATATAAATCCAAAAGTTGTTTGTAATCCTACGACTTTCTTTAAGGTAAAGCATTAAAAGCCCCATTCCAAAAATGAAAAGAAAACCAGCACAGCCCTTAATGAATTCAAAAAAGGTTGACACTTCAATGGAATAAACAAAAGAAATGTTCTTATAATTTAATAAAGTTATCACAAAACAAAAAATTAAGAAAAGAAAGACCTTTAATAACTTTGAAGAATATTTTAAAAATGAAAAGTTGGCAGGTTTATCAAAAGCTGAAGGGATATCAAATACAGTGGGGACTGAAGGTTCAAGAGGGTAAAGCCTTTCTAAGACATATGCTGTGAGGATAGAAAAAGGGAGCACCATAAGCAGGGTGGCATAACTCGCGTGACGCATAGTGGAAAAAAAAGGCACAAAGGCATAAAACCATGAATAGACAGGTGTGTTTCCCCCCAGTGATAAGAGTAAAGCTAACAAAGCCGTGGCAAGGGAAAAGTAGTAAAGTTTATTTTTACGAAGAAAAAAAGATACTACTAAAATAAAAAGAAAAGTAATTGAAAAATAATTCATGACTCCCATTGAAAAAGGGTTCCAGTCGGACAGGTAGTTTAGCTTAAAACCATTTAAGCCCCCTGGGATAAAAAAATTCCAGAGATTTATGTAAGAGACAGAATTTGTTAAAACTGTTGTCAAACTGACTCCTGCGCTTCTTGTGGAACGATTTATAAGTTCGGAAAAGAGACCAAGCTGTGGCATGGAAAGACAAAAAAACAGGGCAATAAAAATAGAAACTAACACCCCTCCTTTAAAAAACAAAACGGCATTTATTTTTTTTACGGGGCGGACGGTAAACTGGTATAGTCCAAACGCAGCTATGAAGAGGGTGGTGTACATTAAGGTGGGCGGGTGGCCGGCGGTAAAAATAAGAATGAAAGAAAGCACAAAAAGAATCCAATTTTCAAGTTTTCCGTGTTTACAGAATCTTAAGAAAAAATAAGCAGCCACTGGAGAAAAAGCCAATGCCCCCAGACCACTTAAAAAATTTATTTTGGTTATAGTAAAAGAATTAAAAAGAAACAAAAGCGTGCCGCCAATGCAGGGCACTGGAGAAAACTTTAGTTCTCGGAGAAAATAATAAACAGCACCTCCCATTAAGATAAAATGAGAAACCACATAGATTTTAAGAGCGGGAGAAAAATCGGTTAGTATAAAAATGAGGCCAGGCGGATAAAAACACCCCTTTTGAATGTCGCTTATAAAAGGCATTCCTGAAAACACAAAAGGAGTCCAAAAAGGGGTGGTGCCTGACTGCAAAGCTCTTTTTAAAAAATCTTTCCAGGGAAAAAACTGAGAGTAGATATCGCCTATAAAAAAATTCTCATTTAGAAAAAGGATTCTATAAAAAAAAACCGTTATTGCCAAAAATATAAAAGCTAAAGCAACAGCATCTTCTTTGTTTTTTTTAAATAAAATTATTTTGAACATGCGGGGCTCATTAAGGCAAGGGTGTGAGGGTTGTGCGAAAGGGTATAGGATTTTTTGAAATAGTAACAGGCCTCGGATGTCCTTTTCAGGGCAGTAAGGGCATTGGCTTTATTGAAATATAAAACTTCTTTTGGCACGGAAAACATTTCTTTTTCATAGGCTGTGGTCGGAGTTAAAGTCTCAAGCGCAACTTCAGCGGCATCGTATTGAAAGAGTGCTGAAGCAGGTCTGTGTTGTTCTCTGTAGAGGATAGCAAGATTGTTACGCGCTTTCACATAGTTGGGTTCGAGGTCTATGGCTTTTAAAAGAGTAGTTGTGGCAGCAGCGCTATCGTTTAAATTGTTATAATAAAAATCTGCCAGTTCCACATAAGTACTTGCAAAAAAAGGTTCGCACTTGATAGCTTCTTTATAGTATCTCTCAGCATCTTTATAAGCCCGCATGTCTGTGTATGTTCTGGCCAGATAGATATTATAGAGTCTGCTCCGACTGTCAAATTTTAAGGCGCGTTCAAAAAAATGCACAGCTTTTTTATAGTCGTGAGCAAGTATATTTTGAGACCCCAGTTCGGCAAGATAGACGCTATTATAAGGTTCAATCAAATGCGCTGAATAAAGCGAGGAGTAAGTAGAATTTGCCATATAATCAGCGTAATAATATTTGGCGACAGGCACGCGTAAAAGGAAAGTGATAATTATGAAAAACACTAAAAGTGCCGGAAAATAGTAAAGGCGTACAAGAAAAAATACATTTTTAGGGACAACCTGTATGAGAGCTTTTTCGTTTACTACAATGGCTGCCAATATGGCAAAGATAAAGAGAGTACCGGGATTATGTAGATTGAAATCAAAAATAGAATGAAAAAACAATGCCACGATAGCAAAATAAGCGCCTGTGGTGGCAGCCCAAAGTTTGCGATGCCCTGTGACAGGGGTAATGTTTTTTAAAAGTATGAAAGCAATAAAAATGGCTAAAACCATTCCGCCAAGCCCGACAGTCGCCCCGATTTGAAGTAGTTCGTTATGTGCGAAAGGGGTGCCCATTTGATACCGCGCTATAGCTTTCGCTGGAAAATTATATTTAGGAAAAATTCGCTCATAACTGCCTATGCCGTAGCCAGTGAGGGGCTTGTCTTTTATCATTAATAACGAGGACTTCCATATGCCTAATCTGTTAAAAACAAACTTATCTGCTGAAGGGGTAATCATTTTTTGGCCTGTCACGGTAAGCCCAGTGAAGGCGGAAACTATAATTATTGCAGCCATAATTTGTATGAGAAAGGTTTTGATTTTTTGCTGAGCTGGTTGGTCTTTTACCATTTTTTTATTTACAGTGTAGTAAATATAAATAAGCAAAAACGAAAAAAGCATTGAAAGAATTCCGCCTTTTGATTGGCTGACCCCTTCAATAAAAATAAATAAAAATAGGCCAGCTACTTTTAAAGGAAAGTTTTTTATGATTTTCTCAAATAACAATCTGCTTAGTAAAAATGAAAAAGGCACCACCATAAAGCCAGCAAAAAGATTTTTGTTTGGAAAAAAACCATCTACGAGTAAGGGCTGTTTAACAATATATGCCATAACTAATTGTAGGATACCCACAAAAGAGAGGTCGACTCCCAGCCAAATAATATAGTTGCCCAAAATAATTTTATAAGAAGTGTCTTTCAAAAATTGATAGGACACAAAAAATAAAACTGAAGCGGAGGCTACAAGGACAAAATAAGAAATACCGGCATAAACAGAGACGGTATAAGTAAGGGACAAAAAAAGCAAACTTAAGAAAAGGGAGACAGGCAGGTTGAGGTTATTTACCCGAATGTTTTCCTTGCTGACTGTCCAAATGGCAAACCCGGCAGCTATAAGTAATTCAATGGAGGTCAGCACCAGATATTGCTTGCCCCCTGTAATGCAGGACAATAAAAGGACGGCTAACACTATGAAAAGAATAATGGAGCGTCTCTTGGAAGGATTTACCCCCAAGAAAAATGAGAGTTTTAGCTTATTGAGTTCAATTATGCCGATATTAATTTGGCTCATGAGAATGGCCAAAACAAAAGTGAAAACTAAAGCCAGCTCAAAATTATATACATCAAAATCTACAAGGTTGTGAATAAGAAAAGCACAAATGCCAGTCACCAGTGAAATTACCAAAACCTTCTTGGAAGGGTATCTTAAAAAATAAAAATTTTTGAAAACAGTGGAGAAACCATACAAAGCAGTGATTAAAAAAAGTCCGGCGCCGATTATCCCTGTTTCCAAAGTCATTTGAAACAGGACATTATGCGCATATTTTAAGTAGGATACTCCAGCGGGCAGGGCGGAATTATATATGACTTCAAAAGTACCAGGCCCATAGCCAAACAACAATCGATTTTTTATCAGGGCGAACATATGGGAGTAGTTGGCGAGGCGGCCTGAAAAATCAGACATGAGACCGTCTATCCCACGAAGTTTTAAAATAAGTAAAAGCCCTGCAAGGATAATAGTAAAAAGCGACAAACTGATCAGCCTAAAATTTTTCAGTGCGGGGTCACGCGAAAGTAAAAGGACTACAAAAATAGAAAGCCCAAGGGAAATAAAGGCGCCCACCGATTGAGTCAAAAAAAGCGCGACTAGCAGAATGGCTGCCAAGATAAAGGAGAGTGGGCGCAGGCGTTTATTGGCTTTGAAGACAGCAAAAGAAAGCGGCAAAATCATTATTAAAAGGCCGGCAAAAGCGTTTGGATAAATTAGTGTAGAAAAAACTCTTTTTGTTTCAAGCCGGTATTTGATATCTTCAAAGTGCTCAAGCCCCAGAGCAGGAAGGTTTTTTAAAGTGTCTTCAAAACCTGATAGATATTGATAAAAAGCATATAGGGAAAGGAGAGCCCCAAGCGAAAGAATGACCATTAAAAAGAGTTTTAAGTTTGTTCGGGCGTAGTTGTAGACCAAATAATAAAAAAGAAGGAAAGTAAAAAAATCAGAAATGGAGTTGAGGGTGAGGACTTTGTTTATGGAGGTGATAGCCAGCAGGGTGATAAAAACAAAAAGAATAAAAAAATAAGTATCAAGAGGCGTCTCTATTTTTTTTTCTTCTTTTAAAAACTTATTGCTGAGTAAAAAAAGTATTCCTGCTGCGAAAATGGTGGTCTTGTAAAAAACTGCTGAATCCGGATAAGCGAAAACAGGGAAGACCAAGGACAAAAATAAAAGGAGACTTATTATGGCTATGATAGAAAAATCAATAATTTTAATCAGATTATCAACCGTGAGAAGGCTGCCTGTGCCTAAGGCTTCCCTTATACTTTGTTTTATGGAGGGCATTTTATTGAGCGTTTATAATTTTTGAAGCCGCTTCAAGAGCCAGATAATAGCTGTTTTCGCCAAAACCGCTTATCTGCCCGACTGTGACTGGTGCTATAAAGGATTTTTGTCTGAACTCTTCCCGTTTATAAATATTTGAAAGATGTACTTCTATGGTAGGAATATTAACAGACGCTATAGCATCGCGGATAGCCACAGAAGTATGAGTATAGGCCGCAGGGTTAATAATAATACAATCTCCCCAACTTATGGCTTTTTGAATGGCATCGACTATTTCACCTTCGTGATTGGTCTGTACTATTTTTATTTCTACTCCCAAAGAAACAGCTAAAACCGTCAGCTTTTTATTTATTTCAGCCAAATTGATATTTCCATAAACATCTGGTTCCCGCTGTCCAAGCAGATTAAGATTAGGTCCGTGTATAATGAGTACTTTTTTCATAGGTGGTCTCCATTATTATATATAAGATAAATTAACTTCATATAAGTATAGCAAAATGAGGGTATATTTCAAGAATATTTTGGGGAGTGTAAAGTAAGTGAATGAACAACTATTAATTAAACTTGAAATATGCTATTTTTATTGTAGAATATGATATTGTTAAGATGGAGTGGTCCTTTTATATAAAGGGGACTGTGCCCGATATATATAAGTAGAATTAGATGTGGGCTTGTCCCGCAAGGGGACTGTGCCCTATTTATTATAAGTAGAATTAGATGTGGGCTTGTAACTCAGTGGTTAGAGTGCCGCCTTCACAAGACGGAAGTCTCCGGTTCAAGTCCGGACAAGCCCACCATATTATAAGATATGATATAGGCAGTCCCATTGCGGGAACACCCATAAAGTTCTAAAACTTGGGATTTATTTTTGAAGGGGGTGGAATATGGATGAAAAGGTAATGGAAAAAAACACAGATTTTTTTGATATTCAGCAGTGGGAAGCCATACAAGATAAACTTGCTGCCACTATGGGGATAACTATAAAAGTTATTAGCGAGGATGGGCTTGTTAATTCGAAAGAGAGTAACTTTAATCAATTTTGCGGTTTAATACGAAAAACAGATAAGGGATTTCATAAGTGTGCTGAACTCACTGCGGGGAAAGGGGATACAAAATTAATTAAATGTCCTGGGGCAGGGCTCGTACACTATTGCGTGGCTAAATCCTTTTATGAAAAAAAATTCTATTTACTGGTAGGGCTTAAAGAGGATACTGATTTTAACACCGCTAGGATAAACGAAATTGCTAAAAAATATGAAATTGATACCCACACCTTTGAAACCGCTTACAAAACAATCACATATCAAACTGAGATACAACTTATCGGGCTGACTGAAATGATTTTTGAGATGTTTGGGAACTTCTTTAAATGCTACGAACAAAAAAACAAAAATCAGCAGATAGAAATAGAAAAAGAAGAAGAAATAGAAAAAATGACAGCCCTTATGGAAATAAGCATAGTAATCAATTCCACCAGAAAGCTAAAACAACTTTTAAAAATAATAATGCAATCCGCCGAGCGAGTAATGCAGGTGGAAGCGAGTTCGGTTTTTTTAATAGATGATAAAACTAATGAACTTTTTCTTGAAATGGCTACAGGCCCAAAAGAAGATGAAGTAAAAAAAATTCGGCTTAAAATGGGAGAAGGGATAGCAGGGTGGGTAGCGAAAACAGGCGAATCCTTGCTAGTAGCTGATGTCACAAAAGATTTGCGGTTTGCCAAAAGAGTAGATTATCAGACCGATTTTATCACCCGCTCAGTGTTATGTGTGCCTTTGAAAGTGAAAGACAAGGTCATTGGAGTTGTCCAAGTTATAAATAAAATAGGCGCCACGAGTTTTCAAAAAATTGAAATAAAATTCCTAGAGGCCCTCGCAGCTCAAGCGGCTATTGCTATTGAAAATGCGAGCCTTTATGAGCATATGGAAGAACGCGCAGAACAATTAAATGCGGAATTAAAAAAAGTAAATATTGATATGGGGATTGAAAAAAGAAGAATAGAGTCCACCGTGCAAAGTATGCAGGAAGCGGTGATAGCTGTGGATGGGAAGAACAGACTGGTTATGTCAAACCGTATTGCCGAAGAAGTGTTTTCTTTAGATTTTAATAAGGATATTAATAACGAAATTAGTGAGGTCCTTCATATTCCAGAACTGGTGGAATATTTTAGAACTACTAAACGCGAAAAAAAGACACTTAAAGTGGAATTGAAATTTATGATAGAAAAAAAGGAACATACTTTTGCGGCGGTCTTCGCCCCTATAACTGATGAAGTGGGAGACATAACCGGTACTGTAGCTGTCTTTAGGGATATTACCGAGATAAAAGAACTGGATAAAATGAAAAGTGAATTTTTAAATATGGTGTCCCATGAATTACGCACTCCGCTTACTCCGATTCAGGCATATAGCGAACTTATGATGGTGAGGGCTATGGATGCGGATAAAATAAAAAAATACGCAGGCATAATAAATAAAGAAACCCAAAGGTTGGGGGGGCTTATTGGAGATCTCTTGGATGTCTCCAGAATAGAGGCAGGAAAAGGGATAAGCCTTGCACTTGAAAAAGTGGATTTTAGTGAAATGCTAAAGCAGGTTTATGAGAACTTTCGCACAGTTTCACCTAAACACAAGATTACTTTGACAACACCTGAAAAAAGTGAGAAAATATTTATTGATAGGAATAAATTAATACAGGTAATGACGAACCTCTTATCAAATGCTATAAAATATTCACCAAATGGTGGAGAAATAAATATAGTAATGGAAGAAAAAAACGACAGGTATTATGTGTCGGTCAGCGATCAAGGATTTGGAATTCCAAAAAATGAATTGCTGAAAATATTTGAAAAGTTTTACAGGGTAGAGAACTCTACTATGCGAAGAATTGGTGGGACTGGAATAGGGCTGGCTATTGTAAAATATATTACGGAACTGCATAATGGTGAAATTACTGTGGAAAGCGAAGAAGGGAAAGGTAGTAAATTTATCTTCTTCATCCCAAAAGTAAATAAGTATAAGGAGGAAAAAAATGACAACTGAAAAGAAAAAAATATTGGTGGCGGATGATGAACCTTTTATTCTTTCGGCCCTTCAAGATACTTTAGCAGAAGCGTTTGAGGTGTACACAGCCACAAACGGAAAAGAAGCAATAAAAATAGTAGAAAAAATAATACCTGATCTTGTAATTTTGGATGTTATGATGGCTGAAATGGATGGCTTTGAAGCCTGCACAAATATTAAAAATAATCCAGTTACTACCAATATCCCAGTTATTTTATTGACCGCAAAAGGCCAGTTGGCAGATGTAGAAAAAGGGGTGAAGTGTGGAGCGGATGCTTATGTGGTAAAACCCTTTTCCCCAGCAAAACTTATTGAAAAAGTGGAAGAAATATTTGAAAAAGTAAAAATGCGTAAAATAGAAAAAAACAAAAAATAAATATAGCACCGCGGTGTAAAAACCGCGGTTTTTTTTGACTATGATAGTGAAATAAATCACAAAGTATAAGAATATATTAATAATAGAGTTGACAAATTAAACCCCATTTTGTATACTTATTTTTGCAGATAGTGAAATAAATCACAAATAAATGATAATTTCGGTTAAAAGCCGATAAAATTTTAGGGAGGTAAAGAAACATGAAAAAAAAATACATTATGGCACCAGGTCCGACTGAAGTTCCACCAGAAGTACTTGCTGAGGGAGCAAAACCAGTAATGCATCACAGAACTCCTCAGTTCAGAAAAATTCTTACAGAGGTTCTGGACAATATGAAGTATGTGCTGGGTACACAACGAAGCGTGCATATTCTAAGTGCTTCTGGGACAGGCGCAATGGAAGCGGCAATGGCAAATATGACAAGTCCGGGAGAAAAAATTATAGTCGCCTCTATTGGAGCTTTTGGAGACAGATGGGAAGCTATTGCGAAAGCGTATAATGTAAATGTGGTAAAAATAGCATCTGAATGGGGCTATCCTGTAAAGCCAGAAGAATTAAAAAAAGTGTTGGATGAAAATCTTGATGCGGTGGCAGTATTTACCACACTGAATGAAACCTCGACAGGAGTATATAATGATATTGAAGCTTTTGGAAAATTGACAGTAAACCATAAAGCTGCGCTTGTGGTGGACGGGATAAGTGGAATCGGGGCACAACCTTTCTATATGGATAAGTGGGCGGTGGATATGATAGTGGTGGGTTCGCAGAAAGGGCTTATGATTCCTCCAGGACTTGCTTTTGTAGCGGCAAGCGAAAAAGCCTGGAAACTTGTAGAAACCAGCAAAAATCCAAAATTTTATTTTGATTTGAAAAAAAGCGAAAAAGCACTGACAAAAGAAAAAATGCCAGATACTCCGTGGACCTCTGCGGTTTCGTTGATATGCCAGCTCAATGTGGCCTTGAGATTGATAAAAGAAGAAGGCATAGAAAATATATGGGACAGGCACAGAAAATTGGCACGCGCTGTGCGTGAGGCTATGACTGCGCTTGGGCTTAAACTTTTTGCAGCGGAAAATCCAGCAGTGGTGCTTTGTTCGGTAGTGGTACCAGAGGGGTTGGATGGAAAAGCCCTGGTAAAAAAGATAAGAGATGATTACGGAATTTCTATGGCAGGCGGACAGGGAAAAATGGAAGGCAAGATATTCCGTATTGGGACACTGGGCTATACAGATAGGTTTGATGCCATAATAGGAGTCGCTGCCACGGAAATGGCTCTCAAAGATATGGGTGCCAATATTGAAATAGGGAAAGGCGTAAAAAAAGCAATGGAAGTATTGATAGAAGAAAAATACTAAGCGTTTAAAAAAATATGGGAGGCGTAAATATGTATAAAATACTTGTAAGTGATAAGCTCGCGGAAGATGCAATAAAACTTTTACAAGGGGAAAAAGATATAGAAGCCACTGTGAAAGTGGGAATGACGGAAGAACAACTGGCTGAAGAACTCGTCAACTATGATGGGCTTATAATTAGAAGTGCTTCCAAAGTCACGGCTAAGGTTTTGGAAAAAGTTAAAAAATTAAAAGTAATAGGCAGAGCAGGCGTGGGCTTGGATAATGTGGATATTCCGGTAGCGACAAATAAAGGCGTAATTGTTATGAATACCCCAGATGCGAATACCTTGTCTACTGCCGAGCAGACCATTGCGCTTTTAATGAGCATGGCAAGAAACACACCGCAGGCTGATGCATCTCTTAAAGCAAAAAAATGGGACAGAAATAAATTTGTAGGAATGGAACTTTACGGCAAAACTCTTGGGGTCATAGGGCTAGGAAGAATTGGGACTGAAGTGTCAAAAAGAATGATGGCGTTTGGAATGAAAATTGTGGGCTTTGATCCTTTTATGACTAAAGAGAAAGCTGAAACTCTCGGCATTGAAACTATGAGTGTAGCCGAAGTAATAAAAATAGCGGACATAATTACTTTTCATGTGCCGCTAAACAAAGAGACAAAAGATATGATAACAGCCAAGCAAATAGCCACTATGAAAGACGGCGTTATGATAATCAACTGCGCCAGGGGTGGAATTGTTAATGAAAAAGATCTCGCAGATGGGCTCAAGTCAGGAAAAGTTAAAAGGGCCGCACTTGATGTTTTTGAAAAAGAGCCGCCTTTTGATAGCGAGCTCTTTACTGTGGATCCAAACTTGATTGTGATGGTACCGCATTTAGGTGCCTCTACGGTAGAAGCGCAGGAAAGTGTAGGTCGGGTTATAGTGGAACAGGTGATAGACGCGTTGCGCGGGAAACTTATAAAAAATGCTGTAAATATTCCGGCTATTGACCCTGAGATACTGCGTGAAATGCAGCCGTTTTTAAGTATGAATGAAAAACTGGGAAGTTTTGCGGCTCAGACAATAGAAGGAAATATTAAAAATGTGACTGTAGAGTATAGCGGGGTAGTGACAAAATATAGTCTAAAACTTTTGACCATTGCCGCCGTGAAAGGAATGCTTATGCCAGCAGTCGGCGACAGCGCCAATTATGTTAACGCCTTTCCTATCGCTAAAGAGCGCGGTATAGAAGTGGTGGAAAAAACCACGACAGTAGTAAGCGATTATCCAAATCTCGTAAGTGTGACCATCGAGACGGATAAAGAAAAACGCCGCGTATTTGGAACTTTAAATGTGAAAAATGAAGCGAGAATAGTTGGGATAGATAAGTTTGAAATAGAAATAGCTCCTGAAAAAAATATGATTCTTTACAAGAATAACGACAAACCGGGTATTATCGGCAGAGTGGGAACGATTCTCGGCACCAACAATATAAACATTGCTTCTTTTGCGCTTGGTAGAAATAAAGAGGACAAAATAGCACTGGGCGTGGTGACTGTGGACAATGAAGTTCCAAAAGATGTTATTGAAAGCATTAAAAACGTGGAGAATGTGGTAGAGATAAAATATATAACTTTGTAATAATGATTTAAAAAAGGGCTGGGAAACCAGCCCTTTTTTTTATTTATGAAGATGTCAAAAAGGCTTTAAGTAAAAAGGCTTGCGCGAAGGCAGGGGGGAGTTCTTCCTAACGGAGAATAAATTATCATTGCCATAAGGAAAAAAATATATATAATGTTGAAGGTTGCTAAAGACACTTGAAATAAAAATGATTACGCATAAGGAGAACTCATATGTCAGCAGATGTAATAATAGGGGCGCAGTGGGGAGATGAGGGGAAAGGCAAAATAGTAGACCTCTTTTCAGAAAAATATGATGTCATCGTGAGATATCAAGGAGGCGCTAACGCGGGGCATACGGTTATAGTGGGGGATAAAAAATATGTCATGCATTTGCTTCCTTCAGGAGTGTTGCATTCTGAAAAAATGAACATTATTGGCAACAGCGTGGTAATTGACCTGGGAAGTTTAGTGGAAGAAATAAATGGACTTAAAGAAAGAGGTATAAAAATAACTCCAAAAAATTTAAAAATAAGTGAGAATGCGCATATAGTATTGCCATATCATAAAGCAATTGATAAAGCCCGCGAAGGAAAAAAAGAAGGGGCTAAAAAAATCGGGACTACAGGCCGTGGCATTGGACCTGCCTATACTGATAAATATACAAGGACAGGCATAAGAGTAAGGGATATTTTTAACGCACAGGTTTTAGCAGAAAAAGTAAAAGAAAACCTTGAAGAAAAGAATTTTTTACTGGAAAAATTTTATGGCGCTCCTGCTTTGAAAATTCAAGATGTTATTACTGAAGTGGAAAAGTTTGGCGCGATAATAAAACCATATGTCAGCGACACTGCTGGGGATATAAATAAAGCCTTAAAAGCAGGGAAAAAAGTTTTATTTGAGGGGGCTCAGGGCGCCCTGTTAGATATAGATTTTGGTACCTATCCGTTTGTGACTTCATCAAACCCTACCATTGGCGGAGTTATGACCGGCACAGGTATATCACATAAAAATATTAAGAAAGTTTGGGGAATTACAAAAGCCTATCAGACCAGAGTCGGAAACGGACCTATGCCGACTGAAATGCCAGAAATGGAAGGCAAAAAGACCAGAGAAGCTGGAGGAGAATACGGCGCCACTACAGGCAGACCAAGGAGATGTGGCTGGCTTGACCTCGTGGCGTTAAAATATGTTTGTGAACTAAACGGGTTGACGGATATTATTCTTACAAAGATAGATGTGCTTTCCATATTTAAAGAACTGAAAGTATGCACGAGCTATACATATAAAGGAAAAAAGATTGATACTTTTGTGGCGGATGGGGAAGAATTATATAAGTGCAAACCAGTTTATGAAACCCTCAAAGGATGGGAAAAGGATTTAACAAAAATCAGAAATTACAAAAATCTTCCCATAGCCGCAAAAAACTATATAACTTTTATTGAAAAATATTCAGGCGTAAAGGTCTCGATAGTATCAGTGGGACCGGAACGGGAACAGATACTTAAAAAATAATTTTACTTTCTCGCTTGGGGAAGTAGGAGTGGGTTTGAAAAAGATTATTTTGAAAGTTCTTTTTTAATAAAGTTTATTTTCCCACCTGCTATGAGGATTTCTTTTTCTCTTTCGCTTAACTGATAAATCAATTCAAAATCCAAGCCACGGGTCCGAGCTTTTATTTTTCTTCCAGCGCGTAGAGCCTTGACCACATTGAAAAGTTCCAGAGAATCATTGGCATAAAGTTTTTCATAATCGGCTGGATTGTCAAAGACCAGCGGTAGAATGCCGAAATTTATAAGATTGGCTTTGTGAATGCGAGCAAAAGTTTTTACAATCACCGCTTTGACGCCTAAATGCAGAGGGGCTAAAGCGGCGTGCTCGCGGGAACTCCCTTGTCCATAGTTGTCGCCCCCGACTATAAACCCACCATTTTCTTTAATGGCACGGGAATAAAACTCTGGGTCAAGCTTGATAAAGACATGTTTGGAAATTTCAGGAATATTGGAACGCAAAGGTAAAATTTTAGCGCCTGCTGGCATAATATCATCGGTGGTTATGTTGTGTCCTGTCTTGATAAGAATTTTACCAGATAAATTGTCGGCAAGAGGTTTGGCTGTCGGCAAAGGTTTTATGTTTGGACCCATTATAATTTTTATGGCATCTCGTTTTTTCAAAGGGAGAGGAGACAAAAGCAAAGAAGTGTCACTTTCAAAGTTAATTAAGGCAGGAAATTTTGGATACGCCCCCAGTGTTCTTGGATCGGTGAGTTCGCCTTTTATAGCGGAGGCAACAGCTACCTCAACGCTTGCGAGCATAACAGACGCATCTGCTGTGCCAGAACGGCCTTTGAAGTTGCGGTTGAAAGTTCTTATAGAAATGGCCCCTGAAGCGGGAGCGTGTCCCATACCTATGCAGGGACCACAGGCCGATTCTATTATCCTAGCACCAGCTTCGAGAAAATAAGAGAGATGGCCATTTTTTATGAGGGCGTTGAGAATGGTTTTAGAGCCAGGGGCTACTATAAAAGATACCTCTTTGTGAATCTTTTTTCCTTTAAGTATTTTGGCAGCAAGCATAAGGTCCTTATAGGAAGAATTAGTGCAACTCCCCACTGCTACCTGATTTATTTTTATGCCTTTTACTTCTGCCACACTTTTTACGATGTCTGGCGAATGGGGCATAGCTATCAGGGGTTCTATTTTTGATAAATTTATTTCTATGATGCTTTCGTAGTTTGCGTCTTTATCGGCGCTCATAGCAATATAATCTTTTGCTCTGCCGAAAGCAGAAAGAAAAGCTTTGGTATTTATATCTGAGGGAAATATGGAAGAAGTGGCTCCGAGTTCTGCTCCCATATTTGTGATAGTGGCACGCTCTGGCACAGACAAAGATTTTACTCCATCGCCAAAGTATTCAAAAACTTTATTTACGCCACCTTTTACGGTTAAAAGTTTTAAAATATAAAGAATGACATCTTTGCTTGAGGACCAAGCGGGAAGTTTCCCTGTGAGATGGACTCCTACTACGCTTGGGCAAGTAAGAGAAAAGGGATAACCTGCTAAGGCTGAGGCAATTTCTAAACCGCCAACGCCGATTGCCAAGGCGCCAATACCGCCTGCGGTAGGGGTGTGACTGTCTGAGCCGATAAGGGTGGTCCCTGGTTTTGCGAAACGCTCTAAATGCACCTGATGGCAAATGCCATTTCCTGGTTTGGAAAAATAAAGGCCATATTTTTCTGCTACTGACTGCAAAAATGCGTGGTCATCAGCATTTTCAAAACCAGCTTGGAGTGTGTTATGGTCCACATAACTTACGGAAAGTTTTGTGGCTATTTTTGGAAGATTAAAGTTTAAAAATTCAAGATATGCCATAGTGCCAGTGGCATCCTGAGTAAGGGTCTGATCTATTTTTATGGCCAATTCTGTTCCGGGTTTCAGATCTCCGGAGACAAGATGTTTTTTTATAATTTTTCCAGTTAAAGTATGTTTCATTTTAGGGCTCCTTTGGAGCAGTATAACTGAAAGGTGTTTTAAAACCGCATATAAATACTAAAGCATTAGCGCCTAAAAGTAAACAGGAATTATGAGAGAAGAACTTTCAAAATAATTAAAAAAATATGGTATACTTTAAATATAAGACTTTTAAATCAAGGAGAAAAATATGGATGCTAAACAAAAAAAAATTTTTGACTGTGCGGTAAAACTTTTTGCTCAGGATGGGTTAAAGAAAACTACCATTGAAACTATAGCCAAAAGTGTAAAAGTGGCTAAAGCCACAATTTATATTTATTATAAACATAAAGAGGACCTTTTTAGAGCGGTGAGTGATTCTATTATTAATACACTTAGAGCTGGGGTTATAGAAAAAATCGAAGCGGTGCCATCTATGGAAATGAAAATAAGAACATATGCCTTTGAGAGAATGTATTTAATAGAAGAACTCTGGAAAGGCTTTGGTGGATATGCAAATGAATATTCGGAGTATAGAGGTATTTTTGAAAAACTTATGGAGAAACATATTGGAGAGGAAATTATCACTATGGAAGGGATAATAAAATTAGGAATAAAACAAGGCGTTTTTACGGTTAAAAATCCTAGAGCAGTGGCGGCTATGATAATCTTTGGCTTAAAAGGCATTGAACAACAGTGGATGCAGGAAATAGATAAAAAGGAAATGGTAAATAATCTTACAGTGATGTTTGATACCCTTTTATTTGGAATGCTTACAAGAAAATAAAACCCCTCGAATAAATCATGGAGTGCAGGTAGTTTTCTTTGTATAATGATCTCCACCAAAAATATCATTTATGACTACTGCATAAAAGTTTTCGACTGTCAGTTTATAAATAGCCTCTGGGCCCATCTCTTCAAATGCCACGCACTCACAGGCTGTAACCAGTTTGGCATATTCAGCGCCAAGTCCACCGAGTGCGGAAAAATAAACTGCTTGATTTTTTACTAGACTCTCTTTAACTTCTTTGGAACGCTCGCCTTTGCCGATCATACCTTTTATTCCCAAGTCTTCTAAAAGGCGTGGGGTATATTTATCCATTCTGCCAGAGGTGGTCGGTCCACAGGCACCTATGATTTGACCAGGTTTGGTAGGGGTAGGTCCGCAATAATAAATTAGCTGTCCTTTAAGGGCTAC
>SESG01014642.1_pt1 | contig 29529 bp, 37 predicted proteins | sample 3171421 | NCBI WGS metagenome assembly SESG01 (sample SAMN10866946, study PRJNA518727) | freshwater metagenome | biome: subpolar coniferous forest; feature: holomictic lake; material: water; isolation source: holomictic Lake 227, 6 m and 8 m depth | place: Canada: near Kenora, Ontario | collected...
CACGGCCTGATGAGCGCCATCGTGGAAGGCTGCTACGAGCTCGTCCCCATCCCCGACCCGTCGCTCGGCCCCCGGAAGGTGGACGTGGCCACCATGTACAACGTGGAACGCTACCGGCCGCTCTACGGCAACAAGCGCCACTGGCCCATCTTCCTCACGCGGGTGCCGCCGGCGCCGGCGGGGCTGCCGTAGTGCGTGGCCGCTCCGCTCCTCGCCGCCCTGTTCCTGGCCGCCTGCGCGGCCGTGCCCCCCGCCCCGACCACGGGCGCGGAGGCGGTCGCGGTGCTCCACGCCGAGACCCGGCCGGCCATCTCCACGCTCGTCACCGTCACCGTGCTCGCGCCACCCGGCCCCGCCACCTCGGCGGCCATCGACGCCGCGTTCGCCGTCTTCGCGCGCATCGACGAGGGGATGAACGAGTGGCGCCCCGACTCGCCCCTCTCGGCGCTCAACGCCGCGGCCGGCTCCGGGCGGCCGGTGGCGCTGCCGCCCGACCTCTGCCAGGTGCTGCGCGCGGCCCGGGACGGCGCTGCCCGGACGGGCGGCCTCTTCGACCCCACCTGGGCGGCGCTGCGGGGCGCCTGGCGTTTCGGCGACGGCGAGGATCGGCGCGTGCCCCCGGCGGACGAGGTGGCGCGCCTCTGCCCGCTCGTCTCCTGGCGCGACCTCGAGATCGACCCGCCCGGGGATCCCGCCACGCCCTCCCCCTGCACGGCCCGGCTGCGGCGCGCCGGGATGCAGGTGGGGCTGGGCGGGATCGCCAAGGGCTGGGGGGTGGACCGGGCCGTGGAGGAGCTGCGCCGGCGGGGGTTCCGCAACTTCACGGTGCAGGCGGGCGGGGACCTCTACGCGGCCGGCACCCGGGGCGGAAGACCGTGGCGTGTGGGGATCCGGGATCCCCGGAGCGCGGCCGGCGAGCCCTTCGCCTGGCTCCCGGTGAAGGACGCGGCCTTCTCCACGAGCGGCGACTCGGAGCGCTTCTTCGTCGAGGACGGGGTCCGCCACCACCACATCATCGACACCCGCACCTGCCGCCCGGCCACCGCGAGCCGTCAGGTGAGCGTTCTCGCGCCCACCGCGATCGAGGCCGAGATCCTGGGCAAGGCGGTCTTCGCGCTGGGGGGCGAGGAGGGGCTCGCTCTCGCGGCGCGGAGCGGGGCCTCGGCGGTGATCGTCACCGCCGCGAACCAGGTGGTCTCCTCGCCGCCCCTCAGCGGGCGGCTCGAGATGGTGCGCCCCCCGACTCCGTGAGGAGCGGCGTCGGGACGATCGTCGCCGCGAGGAGGAGCAGCCAGGCGAGGAGCGTCGCCTCGAGCCCCACGAAGGCGGCGATCTTGAGCGGAGCGAGCCACGGCCAGGCGAAGCGGATGGCGAACCCCGCCCCGATGCCGGCCGCGGCGCAGCCCCAGGTGACGGCCGAGAGGATGGCGAACGGACGTCGGCGCGCGGCGTGGGCGAAGGCGACGAGGTGGAGCGTCACGAAGAGCACGAGGGGGACGGCGAGCAGGTGCGGGACCGCGACCTCCAGCAGCCCGGCGAGCGACCGCGGCGGCGCGAAGGTGGCCTCCGAGCCCAGGTAGAAGGCCGCGACGCGCCCGGGCGCGAGGCCGATCTTCCGCGCGAAGAGCACCGCGGCGGTGGCCATGATCACGGCGACCATGGCCGCGAACGCAGCCACCGGCAGCCGGAAGCGGGCCATGCGGGGGTCAACCACGGGGCCTCCCCGGCTCGCGGCCGAAGGTGGCCCAGGCGACCGCCACCGACGCGGAGAGCGCCGTCATCGCGACACCGAATCCGGCGATGCGGAGCTCTGCCCAGCCCGGGAGGCCGGGCCGGACGAGTGGCAGGAAGGGCGCCCCGAGATCGACGAACGCGGCCGCGGTGGCGAGCCCGACGAGACCGTTCCGGGTCCGGGCGGAGACCGGGCAGACCGCGAGCAGCGAACCCACCCCGAGGAGCAGGAACCCGTAGAGGAAGGCCGACTGGTGCACCTCCTCCCAGAGCGCCACCGGCCCGAGCCGCTCCCCGGGCAAGGGTTCCAGGATCCGGGCGAGCCCCTGGGGGTCGAGGGCGCCGTGCGCGGCGCGGGAGGCCACCCATCCCACGAGGAGGAGCGCGGTGAAGGCCAGGAAGGCGCGCACGGGAGGGCGCGCACGGTCGAGCGGCTGCCCCGCGGGCTGGACGAGGAACCTCACGGGACCTTCCCTGCCTTCCGCGACATGGAGAGCGCCTGGAGCAGCCAGCGCGACTGCTCGGCAACCCCCCGCGCGGAGAGGGTCGACCCGGTGATGGGCGCGAGGTCGTCCCCCACGGCGGTCCGGTCGGCCGTCCCCTTGCCGGCGAGCTGCGCGAGCCATCGCTCCGAGGGCCGGTACTCGGGCGGCTCCAGGAAGGAGAGGACCACCACGCGACGGATCCGCCCGTCCGGCTCGAAGGCGAGGAGCAGCGTCTCCCGCTTCGTGCGAACCACGTGGGACTGGACCACGGCGTAGCCCAGCACCTGGCCACCGGGATTCCCGGGGGAGGCCGGTCCCTTGCGGGCCACGTAGAAGGTCACCATCCGCTCGGGGATGCGGGAGCGGGCGAGCTCGTCGAGCCTCCGGGCCATCTCGTCGGTGAGGATCACGTCGGAGGGGTCGAACCGGTCGGCGTCGGGGAAGGCGGCGCGGAGTGGAGCCGGGAGGACGTCGGTCGGCGGCGGCGCATCGCCCCGCGCGAAGGGGGCGAGGAGGAGCAGGGCGACGGCGGCGAGGGGGCGGGGCATGGCGCGCCTACCAGACGAAGCCGACGCCCAGGTCCCACTGGGACAGGGTTCCCCCCGCCACGCTCGCGACGGCCGAGAAGTCGGCCTTCACGACCACCTGCGGGATGGGCTTGAAGTCCACACCGGCCGTGTAGACCCGCTGGTCGAGCGTGGGGTCGAGGACCCCGGCCCCCTCGACCGCCGCCTGCGGGTTGAGCGCCTCGAAGCGGAAGAAGGGCGTGAGCGACATGGACGATCCCACGAGCGTGAGCAGGTCGTAGCCCGCCTCGACGTAGCCGCCCCAGGCGCGGCTGCCGATGTACTGCTGCGGCAGGAGGTTCCGGATCTCCGAGACCGTGCCGGCCTGGGAGAGGGAGCCGAGGGCCAGGATGGCGCGCGCCTGGAGCCCGCGCCAGGCGACGAGCGCGTGCACCTCGCCGAGGAGCACCCACGGGGCGACGAGCTCGCCGGTGGTGGTGCGGTAGCCCTGCCCGGCGTTCCCACCGTAGAAGGAGCCGCCGAAGGTGGCCGGTCCCACGTCCACGTTCAGGTTGGCGACGCCGGCCCAGGTCCTCGCCGGGCCGAACTCTCCGGTCCGGGCGCCGCGGATCCAGCTCGCCGCCTCCATCGACTGCGACCCGAAGACGTCGAGCCCGGCGATGGCGTAGGCCTTGTAGCGAAGCGGCCCCACGTCGCCGTAGAGGCCGCCGCCGATCTGGTTCCAGGTGGTCGGGATGATGTAGCGGTCCACGTGGGGCCGGTAGACCCCGTAGTAGAAGATCGGCTCGTGGTTCTCGTTCAGGAATCCCACCGGGACGAGGACGTTGCCCACCCGGATCTTGAGCGGCTCGGCGAGGTTGAAGTCCACGTAGGCCATCTCGATGCCCCATTCCCGGTCCGGGGGCTCGAACTCGATCTCCGAGTTGAAGGTGATGAGGTCGTTGAAGCGGTAGCCCACGTAGAGGACGAGCCGGTTCACCGCCGCCCACGCGCCGCGGTCGTCGGTGGCGAAGGAGGCGACGACCTCGCCGTACCCGCCGATGGAGAGCCCCTTCGGCTGCAGGTGGGCGCGAGAAGCGCCCGGCCCCATGCCGGCGTAGGAGCCGAAGGTGACGGCGTCGGGCGTGGAGAGCTCGAGCTTGAGTCGGCGGATCTCCTCGGCGAGCGCCTTCACCTCCGCCTGGGAGGCCGGGCGGTCGTCGGAGGCGGGAGGCTGGGCCTCCTCGGCCCGCGCGGGCTGGGCGAGGAGGACGGCGAGCAGGGCGGTGACGGGAAGCTTCATGTGGTTCGGATCCCCCGGGTTCATCTTGATAACGATTATCATTATCATGAGGGATGCCGACGGACAAGCAGGACCGGCAGGGAGCGGCGCGCAGCAGCAGGGCTCTGGGGGTGAGGCGCTATCCGCGCCGGTGGCGCGCGCGACGGTCGGCGACCGCCTCGGCCTTGGCGATGCGCGACCGCTGCTTCACCGCCAGCACGTAGAAGCGCTGGCGGAGCGCCTCGGCCTCGGCCTCCGGCAGGTCGCCGTGGCTTCCCCGCTGCGCCTCGCGCCGCTCGATCGCCTTGTGGAGGCTCACCGCAGCGGCCACCGAGACGTTGAGCGACTGGGAGAAGCCGCGCATCGGGATGGCGAAGCGGGCGTCGGCCATGGCCAGCGCGTCGTCGGTGACGCCCCGGCTCTCGTTGCCGAATACGAGCGCCACCGGCCCGGAGAAGTCGAGGTCGCCGAGCCCCACCGACCCCTCCCCGAGCCAGGTGACGTGGATCGCGAAGCCGCGCGCCCGCAGCGCTTCGAGGCACTCGCGCGTCGAGGTCCAGCGGGTCACGTCGAGCCACTTGTCGGCGTTCTGGGAGATCTTCTTGTTCCGGTCCCAGCCCTTCATCGGCCCCTCGACGACGTGGACCTCCTGCACGCCGAAGCTGTCGCAGGTGCGCAGCACGGCGTTCACGTTCTGCGGATCGCAGAACGCCTCCATCACGACCGTGAGGGTCCGGGTGCGGCGCGAGACCACCTCGTCGATGCGCGCCTTGCGCTCCGGGAGGAGGTGGTCGCTCACCGCGCCGCCGCGCTCCGGGGCTTGCCCACCTTCTTGCGCGCCAGCCGCTCCCGGCCCGGTACCTCGCCGCGGAGCACCGCCGCCACCGCGTCGAGCAGCTCGTCGATCCCCTCGCCGGTGACGGCCGAGATGGCGAGGATCACGGGCTTCCTCTTCCGCCGCGCGAAGCTCTTCCGGAGCTCGGCCAGCTTCTCCTTGGCCTCCGGCACGTCCATCTTGGTGACGGCGATCACCTGCGGCTTCTTCGCCAGCACCGGCGAGTAGAGCTTGAGCTCGCGGTCGATGGCGTCGAGGTCGGCGCGCGGTCCCCGCCCCTCCCCCGGCGCGACCGGGTCCACCAGGTGGACGAGCACCTTGGTCCGTTCCAGGTGGCGCAGGAACTGGTGGCCGAGCCCCGCTCCGGCGTGCGCGCCCTCGATGAGGCCGGGCACGTCGGCCACCACGAAGCTCTTGCCGCGCCAGCCCACCACGCCCAGGTTGGGGGTGAGGGTGGTGAACGGGTAGTCGGCGATCTTGGGGCGGGCCCGGGAGATGCGGCTGATGAGGGTGGACTTGCCGGCGTTCGGGTAGCCGACGATTCCCACGTCGGCGAGCAGCTTCAGCTCGAGCTGCAGCTCCTTCTCCACCCCCTTCTTGCCCGGCTTCGCGAAGCGGGGCGCCTGGTGGGTGGCGGTGGCGAAGTTCATGTTGCCGAGGCCGCCGTGGCCGCCCTTGGCGATCACGAAGCGGGGGCAGTCCGGCCCCATGTCGGCGAGGATCTCGCCGGTGACGGCGTCCTTCACGATGGTGCCCGGCGGGAGGCGGAGCTCGAGCGCCGGCTGGGAGAGGCCGTTCTGGTCGGAGCCGCGCCCGTGCTCGCCGTTCTTCGCCCGGTGCTCCCGGACGTAGCGGTAGTCGAGCAGCGTGGCGAGCTGCGGATCGACGACCAGGATGACATCGCCGCCCCAGCCGCCGTCGCCGCCGGCCGGGCCCCCGCGGGGGATGAACTTCTCCCGGCGCCACGCCACGGCGCCATCGCCGCCGTCGCCCGACTTGACCTTGATCCGGACCTCGTCGACGAATTTCACGTGGCCTCCAGACGACGAACGCCGCGGGCCCGTGGCTCCGCGGCGCTCGCGACGACCGGCATGTGCCGGGTGCTAGGCCTTCGGCAGGACCGCGACCACGCGGCGGTCGCCGCGGGTCTTCTGGTACTTGACGGTGCCGTCGATCTTGGCGAAGAGCGTGAAGTCCTTGCCCATCCCGACGTTCGCGCCGGGGTGGAAGAGCGTCCCGCACTGCCGCACCAGGATGTTCCCGGCGACGACGTTCTCGGAGCCGTAGACCTTCACGCCGCGGCGCTGCCCGGCGGAGTCGCGGCCGTTGCGGCTGGAGCCTTGTCCCTTTTTGTGAGCCATTTCTTGCCTCTCCTTGCCCGGCCAGCTAGCCGCGGACGTCGGTGATCACGACCTCGGTGTACGGCTGCCGATGGCCGCGCTTCTTCGTCCAGCCTTCCTTCTTCTTCCGGAAGTGGACCACCTTGGCGTGCCGCCCCTGGGCCACGATCTCGCCCTGGACGGATGCGCCCGCGACGGTGGGCTTGCCCACCTTCGCCTCCCCTTCGCCGCCCACGAGCAGGGCGTCGAACGAGAGCTTCTTGCCCACGTCACCCTCGAGGAGCTCCACGCGGAGCTTGTCCCCCTGAGAGACGCGATACTGCTTGCCGCCGGTCTGGATCACCGCGTACATCGAGCCGCTCCTTCGCGAAATAAACCTCGGATTGCTCTCGGATTCTTCCCCCGGCGTGCGAACGAGCAGGCGGGGCCGGGCCTCCGGAAGGGCGGTGGTATACGATCCGTCCCCCCATCCTGTCAAGGAAACCCGGAGGTTACGATCCCGGGACCCGGCTACAATTTCACCGCCTTCATCTTCACCTCCATGTAGGCGTGGAGGTGGTTCCGGAGCGCGTCGAGCGCGCCCTCCAGCTCGTGCTTCGCCACGTGGATGTCGCCGCCGCTCTCGGCGAGCAGCTGTCGCGCGTAGGCCTCGACGTCCACGCCCAGGACCTTCTTGCCCTTCTTGCGGGCGGGCGCGGGTTTCCTCGGTGCGGGCTTCTTGCGGGCTGCGGCCATGATCACCTCGGGGGGCGGGATGAAGGGAGGATAGCCTCCGGCTCCAGCTCGTGGAAGCGGCGATAGTCGATGGCGCGCCGCCCGTCGGGGAGGGTCACGAGCACGTCGGCGAAGCGGCGCCCCCAGAGGATCTGGGCCGGGGACCAGGCGTGGCGCGCGTGGACCGACTGGGACAGGGTCTCGTCGAGGCCGGTGAGCGAGGCGACGAGGTCCACGTCCTTCGCCCGGAGGCTCTCGGGCGTCTCCCCGAAGAGGGGGCTGTCCTCGGTGATGGGGTGGACGACCATCCAGGTGAGCGCGAAGAACGCCGACTGGCTGCGGCGCAGCTTCAGGTCGTGGACGCGCCGGACCTCGTCCCCCTCGGGCGTGCGCTCGGTGCGCAGGAGGACGAGGTGGGCCTGGGCCTCGGCGATCTGGTTGGCCCGCTCGTTCGCCATGCGCACGAGGAGCGACGGGACGCCGTCGAAGGAGGTGATGATGGCGTTCCGGCTGAAGACCACCCGGGCGGTGGGGCGGGAGAACTTGGCGAAGACGAGGCCGGTGACGAGCGCCAAACCGAGCAGGCCGACGAGCGCCTCCAGGGTGACGAGGATGTTGGCGGCGAGGCCGCGCGGCGCCATCTTGCCGTAGCCGATGGTGGCCATCGTCTGGACCGAGAAGAAGAAGGCGTCCGCGAAGCTGCCCGGGCGGGCCTCCTCGATCCCGTCCCCGATGGCGAGGTAGCCCATCGCGAAGAGGAGGTTCGCCCCGACGTAGGCGACGAGCACACCGACGAAGAAGGCGACCCATGGGGCCACGAGCAGCGAGTGGTAGAGGTCGCGCAGCGGGGAGGCGCGCACGCCGATCGAGACGATCTCCCGGCCCGAACCGGGCATCCGGGTGATGCGTCGTCGGGAGGAGCCGTCGCCGGGCACGCTCGAGGGCCTAACCGGCGATGGACCGGATCGCCGCGCCGTACGGCGCCCGGAGGACGCCCCGCTCGGTGACGATGGCGGTGACGAGCTCGGCGGGGGTGACGTCGAAGGCCGGGTAGCGCGCCGCGACCCCCTCCGGGGCGATGAGCCGCCCGAAGATGCGCACCACCTCGTCGGAGTCCCGCTCCTCGATGGGGATCCCCGCGCCGGTGGGGAGCGAAGGGTCGAAGGTGCTCCAGGGCGCGGCCACGTAGAACGGCAGCGCGTGGTGACGCGCCAGCACCGCGAGCGCGTAGGTGCCGATCTTGTTGGCCACGTCGCCGTTCGCGGCGATCCGGTCGGCGCCCACCACCACGCAGGAGATCTCGCCGCGGGCCATGAGCCAGCCGGCCATGTTGTCGGTGAGGATCGTGACCGGGATGCCGTCCCGCTGCAGTTCCCAGGCGGTGAGCCGGGCCCCCTGGAAGAAGGGGCGGGTCTCGTCGGCGTAGACGTGCGCGAGACGGCCGGCCTCGTGGGCGGCCCGCACGATGCCGAGCGCGGTGCCGTAGGCCGCGGTGGCGAGCGCCCCGGCGTTGCAGTGGGTGAGGACCCGCGCGGCGGGCGGGAGCAGCGGCCCCCCCAGCGCGCCGATGCGCCGGCAGGCCGCCTCGTCCTCGTCGCGGATGGCGTGGGCGAGGGCGAGCACCGACGACGCCGGCTCGCCGATGCGGACCGACATGCGCCGCACCGCCCATTCCAGGTTCACGGCCGTGGGGCGTGCCCGGGCGAGCAGCGCCGCCGCCTCCCGCAGCCGCTCCGGCGAGGCCCCCCGCCGGGCCTCCACGGCGATGCCGTAGGCGGCCGCCACGCCGATGGCCGGCGCGCCGCGCACGGCCAGCGTCCGGATGGCGTCGGCCACCTGCTCCGCGGTGGCGAGCCGGAGCCAGGTCTCCTCGCCGGGCAGGAGCCGCTGGTCGAGCAGGCAGACCTCGTCGCGCGCCTCGTCGTAGAGCACCGGCCTGAGAACTTCACGTTCCGTCACGTTGACCCCCCGCCGCGGCCGCCGATCCGTCCCGAGGCCCGCAGGCCGAAGTAGAGTGCCCCCGCCGCGGCCACGCCCCCCTCGACCCAGTGCCGGTCGAGGAGCAGGACGCCGGAGACGACGGCGCAGGCGGCGAGCGCCGCGTAGAGGAAGTACCGGCTCGCGCGGATCACTACGCCCCGAGCTTTCGCTTCAGCATGGCGTTCACCACCGCCGGGTTGCCCTTGCCCTTCATCCCCTTCATCACCTGCCCCACCAGGAATCCGAGCAGCTTGGACTCGCCGGCCCGGAAGCGCTCCACCTCGCCGGGGAAGGCCGTCAGCACCGCGTCGCAGGCTCCTTCCACGGCCGACTCGTCCGAGACCTGGGCGAGGCCGCGGGACGCCACCACCACCGCCGGGTCGCCCCCCTGCCGGAAGAGCTCCTCGAGCACCTGGCGGATGCCGGGCCCGCCCAGGGTCCCCGCCTCGGTGAGTCGCACCACGCCGGCGAGCGCCTCGGGCGTGAGCTTCCCGCGAGACGTCCCCGCTCCGGCGTCGTTGGCGAGCCGGGCCACCTCGCCGGTGAGGAGGTTGGCGATGCGCTTCGCCGACTCGGCGCCGCCGCCCCGGGCCCGGACAGAGGCGTCGAAGAACTCGGCCGTCTCCCGGTCGGCGGTGAGCAGCCCGGCGTCGTAGGCGGAGAGCGAGAGGTCGCGCTGGTAGCGGGCGGCGCGCGCCCGCGGCAGCTCGGGCAACGAGCGGCGGACCTCCTCGATCCAGGCGGCCGGCACCCGCACCGGCGGCAGGTCGGGCTCGGGGAAGTACCGGTAGTCGTGCGCCTCCTCCTTCGACCGCATGGATCGGGTCTCGCCGCGCTGCGGGTCGAAGAGGCGCGTCTCCTGCACCACCCGGCCGCCCCCCTCCAGGATCTCCGACTGCCGACGCACCTCGAACTCGATGGCCTGCCGGAGGAAGCGGAACGAGTTCATGTTCTTGAGCTCGCAGCGCGTCCCGAGCACCGTGGAGCCCACCGGCATGAGGGACACGTTGGCGTCGCAACGGAAGGAGCCCTCCTCCAGGTTGCCGTCGTTCACCCCCAGGAACATGAGGATCGCGCGCAGCGACTTGAGGTACTCGACCGCCTCGTCGATGGAGCGGATGTCCGGCTCGCTCACGATCTCGAGCAGCGGGACGCCGGCCCGGTTCAGGTCCACGCCGGAGGAGCCGTCGGCGGCCACGCCGTGCAGGTTCTTCCCGGCGTCCTCCTCCATGTGGATGCGGGTGAGGCGCACCCTCCGCTCCACTCCGTCCAGCGTGAGGTCCACGCCGCCCCCCACGCAGATGGGGAGCTCGTACTGGCTCACCTGGTAGCCCTTCGGGAGGTCCGGGTAGAAGTAGTTCTTCCGGGCGAAGACGCTCTTCTCCTGGATGGCGCAGCCGAGCGCCAGCCCGGTCCGCACCGCGAACTCCACCACCTGCCGGTTGAGCGCGGGGAGCACGCCGGGCATCCCCAGGCAGACCGGGCAGACGTGGGTGTTGGGCTCGCCCCCGAAGGTGGTGGGGCAGCCGCAGAAGATCTTGCTCCGGGTGAGGAGCTGGGCGTGGACCTCGAGCCCCACCACGAGCTGCCACTCGCGGGTCACGGCTTCACCGTCCGGTCCGGCCCCGGTCCGCGGGGCTGCGCCAGCCCGAGTCGCAGCCAGCGCTCCTCGGCCGGGAAGACGATCGCGAGGGCGGCGAGCGCCACCACGCTCGGCAGGTAGAGGAGGCTGCTCCCGGTGACCGTCACCGCCACCAGCGGGAAGAGCGCCGCGCCCTCCAGGACCGCCCAGGCGACGAGCGTCCGGGTGAAGGCGGCCACGTCCGGGGGGCCGGAGGGCACCGGACCGAGGCGGGGCAGGAGCAGGCGCGACATCCCCACGCCGAGCCCCACCACGGCGGTGGACATCCAGAGGAGCAGCACCGACATGCCGGCCGCCTGCGGGTCGCGCGGCGGCGGGGCGATCCCCGTCACGCCCGCGAAGAGCACCGGGAGGAGGAAGAGGGTGGCCCACACGGCCACGGCCGTCCGGCGGGAGGGCGCGCTCATCCGATGGCCTCCGGCGCGGGCGAGGGGCCCATCTCCCGCTCCAGCGCGCGGGCGGCGCGGAGCAGCGTGGCCTCGTCGAAGGGGCGGCCCACCAGCTGCAGCCCCACCGGCAGACGCGACTCCGGGTGAAGTCCGGCCGGGACGGAGAGTCCGGGCAGGGCGGCCAGGTTGCAGGAGATGGTGAAGACGTCGGCCAGGTACATCTGCAGGGGATCGTCCACCTTCTCCCCCAGCCGGAAGGCCACGGTGGGCGAGACCGGGCCGGCGACGAGGTCGCACCGCTCGAAGGCCCGGTCGAAGTCGCGACGGACGAGCGTGCGGACCTTCTGGGCCCGCAGGTAGTAGGCGTCGTAGTAGCCCGCCGAGAGCGCGTAGGTGCCGAGCATGATGCGCCGCTTCGGCTCGGCGCCGAACCCCTGGTCGCGGGTCTCGCCGTACATGTCGGCGAGCGAGCGGGCCGGGGCACGCAACCCGAAGCGGACGCCGTCGTAGCGGGCCAGGTTGGAGGAGGCCTCGGCCGGCGCCACCAGGTAGTAGGCCGCCACCCCGTACCGGGAGTGAGGCAGCTCGACGTCCACGAGCGTCGCGCCCATGGCCTCGTAGGCGGCGAGCGCCTCCCGCACGCGCCGCTCCACGCCGGCCTCCGAACCGCCCTGGAGCCACTCCCGCGGCACGCCGATGCGCAGTCCGCGGGCGCCCTCCTCGATCCCGGCCCGGTAGTCGGGGACCGGCAGGAGGGAGGAGGTCTGGTCGCGCGGGTCGTGGCCGGCGATCACCCCGAGCATCGCCGCGGCGTCCGTCACGGTGCGGGCGATGGGCCCCACCTGGTCGAGCGAGCTCGCGAAGGCGACCACCCCGTAGCGGGAGACCCGTCCGTAGGTGGGCTTCAGGCCGACGACGCCGCAGAGGGAGGCGGGCTGGCGGATGGAGCCGCCGGTGTCGGTGCCGAGCGCGCCGAAGACCTGGCGGGCCGCCACCGACGCGGCGCTGCCGCCCGACGAACCTCCGGGCGTGCGCTCGAGGTCCCAGGGGTTGCGGCAGGGGCCGAAGGCGCTGTTCTCGTTGGACGAGCCCATCGCGAACTCGTCCATGTTGAGCTTGCCCATCACCACCGCGCCGGACGTCTCGAGCCGTTCCACCACCGTGGCATCGAAGGGCGGGACGAAGCCCGCGAGGATCCGCGAGCCGCAGGTGGTCTCGACCCCCTTCGTGAGGAAGATGTCCTTCAGCCCGATCGGGATCCCGTCGAGGGGCGAGCGGACCTCGCCGCGGGCCCGCCGGGCGTCGGAGCCGCGCGCCGAGGCGATCGCCCGCTCCGGCACCACCCGCAGGAAGGCGTGGAGCCGCTCGTCGGTGGCCTCGATGCGCGCGAGCGCCGCGCGGGTCACCTCCTCGGAGGAGACCTCGCGCCGGGAGAGCGCGCCCGCGAGGTCGGTGATCGACCGGTCGAGGAGGGCGGGGGCACTCACTCGATGATCCTGGGAACCTGGAAGCAGGTCCCGGCGCGGGCCGGCGCGTTGGCCAGCGCCTCGTCGGCGGGGAGGCCGGGGGTCACCCGGTCCTCGCGGAACGGGGTTTCCACGGACGCGAGCGCGTGGGTCATCGGCTCGACGCCGGAGACGTCGAGCTCCTCCAGCTGCCGGACGTAATCGAGGATGGCCGAGAGCTCGCCCGCCAGCCGCGTCTCCTCCTCGGGGGAGAGGCGGAGGCGCGCCAGGGACGCGATGCGGCGCACCTCTTCGGGCGAGAGCGCCATCCGGCTACTTCGGGGCGTTCTCGGGCTTCAGCCAGTTCAGGATGGCCGCCACGACGCCGCGACGCCCCTCGTTGATCTGGTGCTGGAAGGCCTCGACGTCGCCGTGCTGCAGGAAGATCCCGTGGCAGGCGAAGCAGACGTCAACCGGGACGTCGCGCAGCTTCACCTCGTTCATCTCCTGGCCGCAGTTCGGGCAGTGGCCATGGTGAAGGTCGCGCAGCCGCCTGGCCTCGTCGGCGGCCATGTCCTTGTGGACCTTCTGGGCGAGCTTGCGCTTCTTCTCGGCGTCTTCGCGGGCGAAGTAGTCGTCCTCGGTGTGGGAGGGCTTCACGGACTCGGACATTTCGTTCACTCCTTCAGCTGTTGGATGAGCTTCCGCGCGGCGGCGGCATCGTCTCCTGTGGGCCGAACTGCGAGGAATCTCTCGTAACCGGTCACGGCGTCGGCCTTGTTTCCCATGTAGCGGTAGGTCTCGGCCAGTCCGAAGAGCGCCTCCGCATTGCGGGGGTCGAGCTCGAGGGCAGCCTGGAAGCTCGCCTCCGCCTGGGCGTACTGTGTGAGATCCAGATAGCACGCCCCGCGCCCGGCGAGGGCAACGGCGTTGCGCCCGTCCCGCGCGAGGGCCTGGCCGTAGAGGTCGAGCGCCTCCTCGCACCTTCCCCGGTTCCGGAGTTCCCGCGCCCGGGCGAGCGGCGACGGGGCAGGGTCGCGGGGAACGGAGGGAGCCGCCGAGGGCCCGCTCGGGGCGGGCGGTGCGGGGGCCGGCGTAGGCTCCACCGGTGGAGGCGCGGGTGTCGGAACGGGGGGAGGCACCGGCGCGGGCGCCGGGACGACCGGGGCCGGGACCGGGGCCGGCGCGGGCGCAGGAGGGGGAACCTCCGCCGTGTCGGCCCTGCGAAGGAGCATCACCGCGGCGGCCACGGCGAGCAACCCGACGGCGATGAGGGCCACCCAGAGGAATCGCCTCCGCGGCTTCCCGGGGGGGGCGGGAGGGGGGGGCTTCGGGGGCGCCCGGGGCGAACCGGACCCCTCCCGGGCCCAGGCGGGGTCCTCCGTCTCGGACCCGGACGGGAGGTCGAGCGAGTCGGGGTCCGGCGCGAGCTCGGAGAGGGGCAGGACCCGCCCCGGGTCGTCGGCCCCGAGCGGCACGACCACCGGGAGGACGCGCTTCCGGAGGAGGAAGCGGTGGCCGCAGGTGCAGGCCACCTTCACCCCCGGGTCGGGAACCCGGGCCTCGTCGACGGAGTACCCGGCCCGGCAGCGCTCGCATTGGACATCCATAGGGAGCCGTCCAAGGTAGCCCCGATGCACGGACCCGCGCAAGCAGCGGATACCGGTGGAAAAATTGACCCTTCGCCCCCCGGCGATATCGTCCTCGGCGGGGTCGTCCGCCCCGCCAAAACCACGTCGTCGCCGAGGACCCATGGCCAAGCAGAAGTCGAACCGGAAGTCCGAGAACGGTCGGGAGGGAACCTCCCTTCGGACCGGTATGGGTCGGGATGCGCTGGCGGTCGCGCTGCTCGCGCTCGGCACCGCCACGGCGATAGCGCTCGTCACCTTCTCCGCCATGGACGCCCAGCTCATCGAGCACGGGGTACCGCCCGTCTCCAACCTGGTCGGCCCGGTCGGCCACCACGTCGCGAGCGCCCTCTTCCACGTGCTCGGCTTCTCGGCGCTCGTCCTGCCGGTGGCGCTCATCACCACCTCCATCGCCCTCTTCCGCGGCCAGCCTCCCCGCGTGACGCTCGTCGGCTCCGCCGCCTACGCCGTCCTCACCGCGTCGCTCGCGACGCTCGCCCACCTCTTCCTCTCCGGCCGGGGGCTCTCGAGCTTCGCCCCGGGCGGGATCGTGGGGCGCCTCCTCTGCACGCGGGCCGAGCTCCTGCTCGGTTCGGTGGGCACGGCGCTCGTGGTCGGGGCCGGTGCGGCCGTGGCCCTCATCGTCGCCACCGACGTGAAGCTCCCGCAGGCGTGGGCGGTGGTGTGGGGCGCGCTGCGCGCCGCCTGGGGATGGACGATCCACCGGATCTCCGACGCCATCGACCGGCACCGGGCCGCCGTCGGCGAGATGCGCGCCGAGCAGGCCGCCGAACGTTCCCGGCGGGAGGAGCTCGCCGCCTCGACCGTGGTCGAGGACGCCAAGGGCGAGGAGCGGGAGGGGCTCGCCGTGGCCGGCGCGCTCGTCCTCGAGAGGAAGCGCGGCCGGCTCGACGACGAACCGGCCTGGGCCACGTCCAGCGAGGAGCAGGAGGTCCTGCCGCGGCGACGACGCCGTGCCAGGGAGGAGAAGCTCGACGACGAACCCGACCTTCAGGCGACGCTGCCGCTCGTGATCTCGGCGGTGACTCCGGAGCCCACGCCCGCGCCGGTGGTCGTCGAGGCCGGGCCGGACCGGCCCGAGATCGTCGTGTCGGCTGCCATGCAGGAGCGCGGCAAGCGCAAGAAGAAGGACAAGGACGCGCCCGAGTTCGCCTTCATGCAGTCGGGCGAGGTGTTCCAGCTCCCCGGCATCTCTCTGCTCACCCGTCACGAGCAGCCGAAGGGGGAGCTCGACGAGGCCGGCATGCAGAAGGTGGCCGAGGTCATCGTCGGCACGCTGCGCCAGCACGGAGTGGACGGGGCCATCCGGCACATCCGCCCCGGGCCGGTGGTCACGCTCTACGAGTTCATGCCGGTGGCGGGGGTGAAGCTCTCGAGGATCGAGAACCTCGACAAGGAGCTCACCATGGCGCTGTCGGCCACGCGCATCCGCATCATCGCGCCCATCCCCGGCAAGGGGGTGGTGGGCATCGAGGTGCCGAACCGCGACCGCGCCAACGTCTACCTCCGCGACGTCATCGAGTGCGACGCGTTCGAGCGCGCCGCCGGGCTCCTGCCGCTCGCGCTCGGGAAGAACATCGAGGGGATCCCCTACTGCGTGGACCTCCAGCGGATGCCGCACCTGCTCATCGCCGGCACCACCGGCGCGGGCAAGTCGGTGGGTTTGAACACGATGATCCTGTCGCTCCTCTACCGGCACGCGCCGGACCAGGTGCGCATGATCATGATCGACCCGAAGATGACCGAGCTCTCCATCTACGAGGACATCCCCCACCTCCTGCTCCCGGTGGTGACCGATCCGCAGAAGGCGGCCCGGGCGCTGCAGTGGGCGGTCGATGAGATGGAGCGGCGCACCCAGATCCTGGCCGACACCGGCTCGAAGGACTTGAAGTCGTACAACGCCAAGGTGGACAAGCTGCGGGCCGAGGGGCGAACCTTCCAGGACGACGACGAGCCGCCGCCGAAGAAGCTGCTCGTGGTGGACGCCACCGAGGGGGAGACCGAGGAGGAGGCCGCGGCACGGCTGGCGCTCGAGCAGGTCCCGCTCTTCGAGGACCCCACGCGTCCTCCGGTCCCCGGCGAGAAGAAGGCGCCGCAGAAGCTGCCCTACATGGTGGTGGTCATCGACGAGCTCGCCGATCTCATGATGACCGCGCCGCGCGAGGTGGAGATCTCGCTGGCTCGGCTGGCCCAGAAGGCCCGGGCCACCGGCATCCACCTCATCGTGGCCACCCAGCGCCCGTCCACCGACGTCATCACCGGGATGATCAAGAACAACTTCCCGGCCCGCATCAGCTTCCGGCTGGCCTCGCGCCACGACTCGACCACCATCATCAACGGCCCCGGCGCCGAGGCGCTGCTCGGCGACGGCGACATGCTGGTCCTCACCGCCACCCAGCCGGTCACCCGCGTGCAGGGCGCCTTCGTCTCCGAGGAGGAGATCGCCGGCGTGGTCGGGTTCCTGAAGCAGCAGGGGCGGCCGGTCTTCGACGAGTCGATCCTGAAGGCCCGCGACGGCTCCGGCGACTCGCGCCGCGACGACGACGAGGACGACCCGGTCTACGACGAGGCGCTCGCGCTCGTCTCCCGCATGGAGGAGGTCTCGGTCTCCAAGCTCCAGCGCGAGATGCGGCTCGGCTACAACAAGGCGGCCAAGATCGTGGAGCGCATGGAGCGGGAGGGCGTGGTGGGCCCCCCGAACGGCGTGAAGCCGCGCCAGGTCCTCATCCGTCCCGCCGGCGAGGTCAGCGCGGTCCCGAACGTTTAGCGGAGAGGCGCGACTCCTCGCCGCGCAGCAGGCGCGCGATGTTCCCGGCGTGGCGGAGCACCACCACGACGAGCACCGCGAGCGCCACCCGGGAGACCGGACCGTCCCACCCCTGGAAGAGAGCCACCCCGCCGGCCATCACGCCGGCGGCCGCGAGCGAGCTCACCGAGACCACCTTGGTGACCGCGAAGGCGGCGGCGAAGACGACCGCCGAGAGGAGCGCCATCCACGGGGTGAGCACCACGAAGGCACCGAAGGCGGTGGCCACCCCCTTGCCTCCCCGGAAGCGGAGCCACGGGGGGAAGACGTGCCCGAGGAAGGCGGCCAGCCCCGCCGCGGCGGGCCAGCCGGCGTCGTGGGCCTCCCCGAGCACCAGGGCCGTGACGGCCACCGGGATTCCGCCCTTGGCCGCGTCGAGCAGGAGGGTGAGCAGCCCGAGCCCACGCCCCGCGGTGCGGGCCACGTTGGTCGCGCCGATGTTCCCGGATCCGGCGCTCCGGACGTCCACCCCGGCGAAGAGGCGGCCGAGGAGCAGCCCGAAGGGGACCGAGCCCGCGAGGTAGCTCGCCGCCAGGAGCGTCCACGGGAGCCGGTCCCCGGTCACGCGACTCCCGCCCGCCAGAGCATCCAGGCCCAGTTCGCGGCGGCCGCCCCCACGGCCCCGATGGCCATCACCCGCCAGGTGCCGACGGAGAGGGCGGGCCAGGGCCGGCCGGCGGCCAGCCGGAGGAGGTCGAGCACCGCGTAGAGCCAGGCCCCGCCCGCGAGCAGCGCGCCGAGCGGGCTCGCCCGCCAGGCGCCGGCGCCGTCCCCGTGGGCCAGCGACACGAAGGCGTGGGTCATCCCGCAGGAGGCGCAGGGCAATCCGGTGAGCGCCATGAATGTACACTGATAGTGAATATCGAGCACGGGCAGGAAGCGGGCCACCGCGAACGAGAGGATGGCGATGGCGGCGTAGGCCTCCGGGATCCCGGGGCGCCGCGCCTCCCTTTCCGCCGGCCCCACGCCCTACCCTCCGTGGACCCGGAAGGCGGAGAGGCCGGTGAAGGCCATCCAGGCCACCGCGCAGCAGCAGGCGCAGACGGCCAGGAAGGGCAGCAGGAGCGCCGTCCAGGCCTTCCCGTTCGTGGTGCGCTGGGCCTCCCGGAAGCCGATGGCGGCGGCGAAGCTGAACCAGACCGCTCCCACGAGGTTCGCGAGTCCCGGCACCGGGGCGGCGCCCACGAGCAGCGCGCCCGACGCGTAGCCCACCACGGTGAGGGTGGCGTCGAAGCCGCGCGACGCGGCGCCGAGAACGAGCAGCGCCACGTGGTAGATGCCGGCCCAGATGAGGATCCAGATGGCGGCGACGAACGGCGCGGCGAAGAGCTGGGCGAGCGTCCCGACCACGGTGGTGCCCGACATCCACTGCACCATCCAGGTGTCCTGGAACTGCGCCCCCTGGGGGACCTGCCGGAGCATCTCCTGGACCATCCCCCGGGTGGCCGCGCCCATGAGCGCGCCGTAGAGGGTCTGGAACCAGCTCGCCACGGTCATCGCCATGACCCCGAAGAGCACGGCCGAGCCGGGGGCGCCGACCTTCACCTGCCGGAAGAAGGCGGCCGGCTCCAGGCAGGCGAGCTTCCAGGTGGCGACGTAGCTCGAGAGCCAGCCGGTCGACCTGCGGAGCGCGAAGGGCGCATCGGACTCCCCCACCGCCCAGGGTGCGCCGGGCATGGGAGCACCGGGGATGGGAGCACCGGCCCAGCTTCCCGGAGGGGGTTGAGGCGGCGGCGAGGGCGGTGGGGCGCCCGGGTCGGCGAGGTGGACCTGCTGTCCGCAGTGGGGGCAGGGCTGGACGCCGAAGCGTTCGGTGTCGAAGGGTTTCTGGCAGAAGACGCAGCGCGCGAGCATTTGCCCGCGAGCTTACAGCGAGGCGAGCTGGACGAGGAAACCGATCTGGAGGGCGAGGGCGAAGGCGACGATGGCGAGACTCTTCATGGGGTTTCTCCTTGTGCCCCTCCCTACGTGCCCCCCGCTCCCGTATTTCGAAGGGCGGCGGTCGATCTGCTACCCTGCGGGGCCGTGGAAGGGTACCGACGACTCCTCGAGACGAACGAGCGCTGGGTCGCCGAACGACTCGGGGAGAGACCCGACTTCTTCACGCGCCTGACCGGCACGCAGGACCCGGATTTCGTCTGGATCGGGTGCGCCGACAGCCGCGTGCCCGCCGAGACCGTCACCGGATGCGCGCCGGGGGAGCTCTTCGTCCACCGGAACGTGGCCAACCAGGTGGTGCACACCGACCTCAACATGCTCACGGTGGTCTTCTACGCGGTGGAGCAGTTGCGGGTGCGCCACGTCATCGTGTGCGGCCACTACGGCTGCGGCGGCGTGAAGGCCGCCATGTCGGGGCAGGACTTCGGGCTCATCAACCGATGGCTCCAGAACATCAAGGACTGCGCCGAGCGGCACCAGGAGGAGCTCGGCCGGCTTCCTCGCGAGGAGGATCGGCTCCGGCGGCTCGTGGAGCTGAACGTGCTGGAGCAGGTGGATCACCTGGCGAAGATGTCGGTGATCCAGCGGGCCTGGAAGATGGAGGGGCGACCCTGGCTCCACGGCTGGGTCTACGACATGGACACCGGGCGGCTCTCGGAGCTCGTGCTCCGGACCGCCACCGACCTGCCCCACCCGGTTCACCGGTTCGACATCCCGGAATAGGATGGCCGGGGGGGAGAGGAGAGACCGCTTGCGCTCCACCGTTCTCGGCGCCGGATCCTGGGGTACCGCCCTCGGCGCCGTTCTGGCCGGCAAGGGATTCCCGGTCGCGATCTGGGACGCCGACGGAGAACCGCTCCGGACCATCGCGGCCCGCCGGGAGAACGAGCGGTACCTTCCGGGCATCCCGCTCCCCGAGACCCTCCGCGCCGAACCGGACCTCGCGAGCGCCCTCGCGGGGGCGGAGCTGGTCGTGATCGCCGTTCCGTCGAGCGCCGTGCGCCCGGTGGCGGTCCAGGCCCGCCCCTGGCTTCGCGGTGGCGTTCCCATCTGCACGGTGGCGAAGGGGGTCGAGGCCGACACGCTGATGACGATGAGCGAGGTGCTGGAGGACGTCCTGCCCCTCGAGATGCATCCGTACCTCACCTTCCTCTCCGGGCCGTCCTTCGCCGTCGAGGTGGCGCGGGGGGCTCCCACCGCGGTCACCGTGGCCGGGCGATGGGACCGGGTGGGGAAGATGGTGCAGGAGGCCTTCCACACGCGGAGCTTCCGGCCGTACACGTCGGCCGACGTGGCGGGGGTGGAGATCGGCGGCTGCGCCAAGAACGTGGTGGCCATCGCCACCGGACTGTGCGACGGGCTGGGGCTGGGATCGAACGCCCGGGCCGCACTCGTCACCCGCGGGCTCGCGGAGATCTCCCGGCTGGCGATGGCGAAGGGCGCCATCCCCCTCACCCTGATGGGGCTCTCCGGGCTCGGCGATCTCGTGCTCACCTGCTCGTCCGAGAAGTCCCGGAACTACCGGGTCGGGTTCGGGCTGGGAACCGGGAGGAAGCTCGAGGAGATCCAGCACGAGCTCGGGCAGGTGGCCGAGGGGGTCGTGAACGCACGGAGCGTGCACCTCCTGGCCGCCAAGCTCGGCGTGGAGATGCCCATCTGCGAGGCCGTCTACCGCGTCCTGGAGGAGGGCGAGGATCCGCGATCGACGGTGAGCACCCTCCTGGCGCGGGAGACCCGGGCGGAGGGCTGACCGCTACCGGTCGCGCAGCGCCTCGACCTCGTCCACCGAGATCGTCCCGCGCGTGCGGTAGACGGCGATGACGATGGCGAGCCCCACGGCCGCCTCGGCTGCGGCCACCGCGATGACGAAGAAGGCGATGGCCTGGCCCGACATGGAGCCGCTCTGCCGGGCGAAGGCGATGAAGGTGAGGTTCGCGGCGTTGAGCATCAGCTCGATGCACATGAAGACGATGATGGCGTTCTTCTTCACGAGCACGCCGGCGAAGCCGATGGCGAAGAGGAAGGCGGCCAGCGCCAGGTAGTGGGTGACCGGGACCATGGCTAGATCTTCTCCTTGGCCACCACGACCGCGCCCACGATGGCGACGAGGAGGAGCACGCTCGTGGCCTCGAAGGGGAGCAGGTACTGGGTGAAGAGGATGCGGCCCACCGCCCGGACCGTGCCGAAGTCGGCCCCCACCGCCCGCATGGCCCGCGGCCCGGACTGCGCCAGCGCGCTCACCACCAGGACGAGCATGCCGGCGGCGCCCACCACCCCCACCCACTTGAGGGCGGAGAGCTTCTCCAGCCCGAGCTCGGCGTCGGTGAGGGAGAGGAGCATGACGACGAAGAGGAAGAGCACCATGATGGCGCCCGCGTAGACGATGACCTGGACGAAGGCGAGCAGGTGCGCGGTGAGCAGCACGTAGATGCCGGCCAGCCAGAAGAAGGCCGACACGAGGCTCATGGCCGCGTGGACCGGGTTACGGGCCGCGACCACGCCGGCGGCCGACGCGATCAGCGGGACGGCGAAGATCCAGAACAGGACGGTCTCGGCACTTGCGCCCATCGCTCACCTCGGGGTGTGACGGTTGCCGCCCACCAGCGCCTCGCGGGAGCTGCGGGAGACGCCCCATCCGGTCTCACCGTGCCTGCACCCGTGCCCCTCGATGTGCTCCACGAACTCCTGGCGGAACTTCTTCACGAAGCTCTGCACCGGCATGGCCGCGGCGTCGCCGAGGGCGCAGATGGTCTGCCCCATGATGTTGCCGGGCAGCTGCTCGATGAGGGCCAGGTCGGCCATGGTTCCCTCGCCCCGCTCGATCTTCTCGAGGACCTTCCACATCCAGGGCGTGCCCTGGCGGCAGGGGGTGCACTGTCCGCAGCTCTCCTCGGCGTAGAACATGGCGATGCGGGCGAGCGCCCGGACCATGCACACCGAGTCGTCCATGACGATGACGCCGCCCGAGCCGGACATGGTGCCGGCGGACTTGATGGCGTCGGGCTCGAGGGAGACGTCGATCTCGTCGCCCTTGAGCACCGGGGAGGAGGAGCCGCCCGGGATGACCGCCTTGATGGGGCGGCCGCTGGCGGTTCCGCCGCAGTCCTCGAGGAGGAGCTTCTTCAGATTGTAGCCTGCGGGCTTCTCGTAGACGCCCGGCCGCTTCACGTTGCCGGAGACCCCGAAGAGGCGCGTGCCGCCCGTCTTCCCGGCACCCAGGTCGGAGAAGGCCTTGGCCCCGTTCTCGATGATCCAGGGGACGTTGGCGAGCGTCTCCACGTTGTTGATGATGGTGGGCTTGCCCCACAGACCGACGATGGCCGGGAAGGGGGGCTTGAAGCGCGGGTAGCCCTTCTTGCCCTCCACCGACTCCATCAGCGCGCTCTCCTCGCCGCAGATGTAGGCACCGGCGCCGCGCACCACGTGGACGTCGAGGGCGAAGTCGGCCTTTCCGCCGATCCGGGGGCCGAGCAGGCCGGCCTCGTAGGCCTCCGTGAGCGCCGTCTCCAGGCTGCGGGCCTGCTTCGCGAACTCGCCGCGGATGTAGATGTAGGCGAGGTGGATGTCGAGGGCGAAGCAGGAGATGGCGATGCCCTCGACGAGCTGGTGCGGATCGTACTCGCAGATGTAGCGGTCCTTGAAGGTCCCGGGCTCCGACTCGTCGGCGTTGATGCAGAGGTAGCGCGGACGGATGTCCTTGGGCAGGAAGGTCCACTTGAGGCCGGTGGGGAAGCCTGCGCCGCCGCGGCCGCGCAGGTTGGAGGCCTTCACCTCGTCTACGATGGCCGCGGGCGCCATGCCGAGCGCCTTGTCGAGGGACCGGTAGCCGCCGTCGGCGCGATACCCCGCGAGGGAGGGATCGTTCTTCGCCCAGCGCTTCGTCAGGATCAGGGTCTCGCTCACGGGAGAGCTCCCAGGATCTTCGCGACCGACTGGGAGGTGAGCCCCTCGTGCATCTCCTCGTCCACCAGCATGGCCGGTGCGGTGCCGCAGGAACCGAGGCACTCGACCTGGCGGAGGGTGATGCGCCCGTCGCCCGTGGTGCCGCCGTTCTCGACGCCGAGCTTCCGCTTCAGATCCTCGAAGATGTCGTAGCCGCCGGCGAGCGAGCAGGAGACGTTCGTGCACACCTCGACCACGTGACGACCCACCGGACGCGTGTGGTACATCACGTAGAAGGTGGCCACCTCCTCCGCGCGGGTCACCGGGGCGCCGAGCCGGTCGGCCACCAGCCGCTGGGCCGCCGGCGAGAGCCAGCCGAAGATCTCCTGGGCCCGGCGCAGGGCGGCGAGCATCGCCGCCTCCTTGTGGTCCGCCGGATACCGCTTCAGGATCTCGGGCAGCGCGGCATCGAACCGGGCCACCTTGTCCTTCGGCAGCTCCGCGATCTGAAGCGGACCGAGCTCCGCGTTCGGGTGGTCGTGATGGGACATAAGGGTCGGAGATGCCTCGAAAAAAGTCCTCGCAGGCTACGGATCGGGTCCGGGGTTGTCAAGGAAGATCCGGGCCGCGAAAAGCGCCGAAAAAGCGCGAGGGCCCGCCGGTTCGTGACCGGCAGGCCCCCAGGTACCGAGACGGCTCGGACTACTTGCTCTTCTTGTTGAAGGCGTCCTTCAGACCCTTCGCCGGGGCGATCTTGACGACCGTCTTGGCGGCGATCTTGATGGCCTCGCCCGTCGCCGGGTTGCGACCCATGCGAGCCTTGCGCTGCTGGAGCTTCACGGCGCCCAGGCCACCCAGCGGAATCTTGCCGGCCGACTTGAGGCTCTTCATCACGACTTCCTCGACCGCCTGGAACACTGCCTTCGCCTGGGCCTTCGAGATGCCGGCCTTCTCCGCGACGGCGGTGAAGAACTGAGCCTGCGTCATGCTCATATTGCGTCCCTCCTTGGGGCACCGCCGGGAAACCGCCGCGAAACCCGCGCCGGGCCGGCGAATCGTTCGATCGGGATATCGCTTTCGGATCTCCGAGTCAACCGAGGACTGAGCGATTTTGCCGGTGAAACTGGGCTGATCCGTCGATCGACACCCCGGAAAGATCCAAAAACCCCCAGAAACAGGCCCTTCCGGGGCGTGCCGGGCCCGAAAATGGCGTCCTCACGGCCTCCAGAAGGCCCAGATGATCTCCCAGGCGATGAGGGCGATGATGGTGATCTCGAGCAGCTCGGCGCGGCGCGTGTCGCCGCCGTCGGAGAGGACCCGGTTCACCTCGGCGAGCATCTTGTGCTTGCGCAGCACCGACGCCTGCCAGGCGGGAAGGCGGAAGCGGCGCAGCGCCGCCTGGAAGAGGCGCGCCAGGTAGAAGTCGCCGACGATCTTCACCGCGTTCTCCACCCGGTCGGTCATCTCCGACATGTCGATGAGCAGCGCGGTGGTCCGTCGCAGGAGGCGATTGTAACGGCGAGTGAATAGCCCGCCCTGGCCGGCGCGGTCCACCTCGCCGCGGATGGCGGCCAGTTCCCGGTCGAGGAAGGCGTCGTAGTAGCGCAGCTCGAGGAGCTGCGCGGTGGCGAGCTCGAGCAGGTCGGGCACGTCGGTGGAGCCGGAGGGCTCGTGGACGAAGGCGCTGTTCCAGTCCACCACCGCGAGGTCGGTCTCGAGATACGCGAAGCGGTGCTTCAGGACGTCGGCCCGTTCCCCGGACGCGAGCGGGACCGGATCGGTCTCGCCGAGGAGCAGCCGGTCGATCGGCGCCCCGTCGACGAGCTCGGCCCCGGTCACGCGCCGGTCGAAGGCCCGCACGAAGAAGACGGTGTAGGTCTCCATCCCGTCCCACATGTGGGGGCGGGTGATCGCCGGGGCGAGCGACGTGGTGAGCTCCCCGGCCATCGCGCGGGCCATCTCGTCCAGCTCGGGCGTGGGGCGCTCGAGCAGCGCCTCGGCCAGCGGGACGAGCTCGTCGAGGGATGTCCCGGGCGTGACGGGCACCTCGAAGAGGAAGCTCGCCACCCCGTAGTCGAAGAGGCTCGCCTGCACCTCCGCCCTGCGCAGCTCCCCGGCCACGAAGATCTCCCGGGGGCCGAGACCGAGCCGGAGCGGGGGATGGGCGATCTCGATGGCGGAGCGCGGGCTCGCAAGTCGGACGCGCGACTTGGGCAGCACGGCCAGCGCCTCGGCGCGGGCCAGGTCGATCCCGTCGGCGACGTCGAGGATCCGGTAGATCCGGATCGTGCCGTCCTGCACGCGGAAGGGGGCGGGCTTCACCCCATGAGCCTAGCGCGGATCGAGGCGGGGGGACGACGCCCCGGCGGAGCGGGGGGACCCATCCGGGATCCGTCCGGTGGCGAGCTCCCACACCGCCACCATCCAGATCACCAGCACCGGCAGCACCTTGAGGGCGTAGGGCGTGATGTATCGGGCCCGGAACCCGGGGGCGACGAGGTCCGAGTAGGTCACCGACACGAAGACGAAGGCGAACCCGAGCAGCCACCGGTGGAGGGTCGAGGGGGGCTGGCTGAAGTACCAGAGCGCGATCCCGGCCATGGCGATGACGAAGGTGGGCGACTCGGTCAGGTGGTTGAAGGCGATCATCCACATGAGGAGCGAGCCCAGGAAGACCGCCCGGAAGGCCGGACGACCGGAATCGCGGATGCGGAGGAGCGGGAGCGCCGTCACGAGGCCGGCCGCGGCGAGCAGCAGGATCCGCGGCGGGTCGAGGCCGAACCAGGACCGGAGGAGCACCGCCACCGAGAAGGGCTCCCCTGCGGCGTGGCGGCTCGTGGTGTGGAGTCTCCACCAGTTCGCGTACTGCCAGCCGAGCTGCTCCCCGGAGACGAAGAGCAGCGGGACCGTGGCCAGAACGGCCATCCAGAAGCCGGTCCAGAGCACGAGCCGCACGCGGCGCGGGTAGACGAGGAAGAGGAGCCCGGCCGCCAGCGGGAAGATCTTGATGTAGGCGGCCAGCGCCAGGAAGAGGGGGGCGAGCCAGTCGCGGTCCCGCTCCGCCGCGGCGAAGGTGAGCAGGAGGAGCCCCACGATCATGGGGTTCGTCTGGGAGTGCTGCGAGGCCCCGATGAACTCCGGAAGGATGAACCAGACGAAGAGCGCCCGGGAGCGCAGGTCGAGACCGGGCACCGCCCGGACGCCGAGGACCAGCACGGCCGCGTTGAGCAGGTCCCACCCGATGAGCCCGGCCCACACCGGGAGTGGGGACAGCGGCGCCATCAGCGCGGCGAAGGTGGGGCTGTAGAGGAAGTTGTCGAAGTGCTCGGCAGGGAATTCGAGGTACAGGTTCCGGTGCTCGACCAGGTGGACGAAGGCCTGCCGGAAGATGAGGTAGTTGTTGTAGTGGGTGTAGCCGCCCGGGAGCGGCGAGCGCCAGGTGAGGGCGAGCTGCTGCACCGCTGCCACCACCGCGACGAGGAGCGGCGCCAGGAAGGCCACCCGCGGGTCGAGGAAGAAGGTCGCCAGCCGGCGCCGGAGCGGGCTCATCCGGTGACCTCCGTGGGGCGCACCAGCCGCACGCCGGCGGCGGCGCAGTCGGCGGCGAAGCGGTCGGAGGCGAGGTGGTGGAGCTCCGCCCCGCGGGCCTGGGCGGCCCGCCCGGGTCCGGGGAGACCGGGGTGGCACATGACGAGCCCGCCGTCGGCGAGGTCGGAGAGCCAGCCGCGCAGGAGCGCGGCGAAGCCGGAACCGGCCGAGAGGTCGTAGACGCCGGCGAAGTCCGGGTTGTGGGGGATCCCCTCCGCCTCGAGCCGCCGGAGCAACGGGCGGCCGCCCAGCCCGGCGACCACCGCGGCCTTGGCCCCGCGGGGCCGGAGCGGCACGACGTTGCGGACGTAGGGCATCCGCTCACCGTACCGCTCGCGGAGGACGCGCAGGAGCGCCTCGCGGACCGGCCGGAGCTGGTGGACGTGGTGGTGGCCGTCCACGAAGGCCGGAGGCCGGCCGGCGACACGCTCGAACCGGTCGAGCTGCGCGACCACCCGGGCGGCCACGCGGTCGGAGGCGACGAGCCCCAGCGCCCCGCGGGCGGCGAACCGGAGGAGCTCGCCGGCGGAACGCGTGCCCAGGTCGAGGTGCAGCCCGGCGTCGGCGTGGGCCGAGAGCGCGACGAGCGGGCGGGCCCCGTCCTCCCAGGCCGGCATCTCCACCATGCAGGTCACCGCGGTGAGCCGTCCGGCCTCGACGAGGGACAGGATCCCCTCGTTCACCGACGGTTCCATCCCGAAGTCGTCCGCGCAGAGGACGACCCGGCGCGATCCCGGCGGGCTCATCCCCCCTGCCGCTCCCCGCCCGGCGAGATCCGCCCGCGGTCGACCTCCTCGGAGACGAGGAAGTTGGGCCGCCGCTTCGACTCCTCGAAGACCCGCCCCAGGTACTCCCCGATGACGCCGAGGGAGAGGAGCTGGACACCGGAGAAGAACATGATGGAGACGACGATGGTCGGGTAGCCGGGGACCTTGATCCCGTAGACGAGGTCCTCGACGATCACCCAGGTTCCGTAGCCGATCGCCGCCATCGAGATCACCCCGCCGACGCCGGCCACGAGCCGCAGTGGCAAGGTGGAGAAGGAGGTGAGGCCGGCCATCGCGAGCCGCAAGAGGTTGCCGAAGCCGAAGGAGCTGCGCCCCCCCGCACGCGGGGGCGGCTCGTACTCGATGGGCACCGACCGGAACCCCACCCAGGCGTAGAGCCCCTTCATGAACCGGGTCCGCTCCGGCAGGCGGCGCAGCGCATCCACCACCTTCCGGTCGAGCAGCCGGAAGTCGCCGGCGTCGGGCGGGATGTCCACGTGGGCCGCCCAGGCCATGCCCGCGTAGAAGGCCGCCGTGCCGGTTCGCTTCAGCCAGGACTCGTCCCGGCGGTGGGCGCGGACCGCGTAGACCATGTCGGCACCGTCGCGCCAGTGCCGGAGCATCTCCGGGATGAGGGCGGGAGGGTGCTGCCCGTCCCCGTCGAGGAGCACCACCACCTCTCCCCGCGCCGCCTCGAGGCCGGCGGAGAGGGCGTTCTCCTTGCCGAAGTTGCGGGAGAGCTCGACGTAGCGGACCGCGCAGGCCTCGGCGACCTCGAGAACCCGGTCGCGCGTGTCGTCCCGGCTTCCGTCGTTCACCACCACGATCTCGTGGGACGGGGTGAGCGCGGCCAGCTGGTCGTGGAGGAGCCGGAGGAAGGCCTGCACGTTCCGCCCCTCGTTGAACATGGGGACCACCGCCGACAGGGTCGGTGTGGCGGTTCGGCGGTCGGCGGCGGGCAGTGAATTCACCGGAAGCGGCGATTTTCGCACAGGATGCGCCGCTTTGCCGCTTCCCGACCCCGGACTCGCCCTTCCGGCCCGGATGGGTCGCATGTCACATCCGCCGGGCTGCCGTCTCCATCCGGGTGAAGGCACACGAACCCGAGACCCCACGGAGCCCGCCATGACGACCCAGACCCGGAAGCCGAACTTCACCATCTCCCAGTCGAGCGCATGGAAGGACCTCTTCGTGGTCGCCTCCCTCGCGATCGTCCTCGGCGCCTTCGTGGTCCAGATCTCGACCTCGCACGCCACCGCCTCCTCGCGCAGCGTGCCGGTGGCCGCGGCGACCACAGCGCCGGCCGCGCAAGGGTAAGTGGTCCCGGGGAGCCCCGCCCGCGGGGTTCCTGGCATGGCGGTCGCGTACATATCCAGGTATGAATACCGATATGTCTCTCACCACGCCGCCCGGCACCCGCCGGGTCACCGCCAACCTGGACTCCGCCCTGCTCCAGAAGGCCTGCTCGGTCACCGGGGAGGGCATCACGGAGACCCTCACGCTCGGCCTGGAGATGGTCCGCAGATCGGCCGCGGCGTCCCGGGCGCGGGCCCTCCGCGGAAAGCTCCCGCTCGACCTCGATCTGGACGTGTCGCGTGAGCGCCCTCGTCGTTGACACGTCATCCTGGGTCTCCTACCTCGGGCGAGGAGAGGGAGATGCCCTGGAGGAGGCGCTTGCCGAGGGACGGGTCCATCTTCCGCCCGTGGTCGCCGCCGAGTTGCTCTCCGGCCGGATGACCCCCGGGCGGCGACGGGCGCTCGAGGAGCTCCTCTCCGATCTGCCGCTCTGCGCCGCCGACCGCGACCACTGGTTCCGGGTGGGAACGCTGCGGTCCTCGCTGGCCGCCCGCGGGCTCTCCGTCTCCACGCCCGACGCCCACGTCGCCCAGTGCACGCTCGACCTGGCCGGGGCGCTGCTCACCGAGGACGCGGTGTTCGCCCGGATGGCCCGCTTCGTGCCGCTCCGCCTGGCCTGAGCGCCTCAGGCGCCCACGAGGCGCAGCGGCGCCTGGGGCCTCTGCTTCGGGAAGTCGAGCAGGTACTCGCCCGAGAAGCAGGCGTCGCAGTAGCCCGACCGATCCTCTCCGAGGGCGGCGTACATCCCCTCGAGGGAGAGGTAGCCGAGCGAGTCGGCGGTGATGTAGCGCGCGATCTCATCCACGCTGTGTGAACTGGCGATGAGCTCCTGCCGCGTGGGGGTGTCGATGCCGTAGTAGCAGGGCCAGGCGGTGGGCGGGGAGGAGATGCGCATGTGCACCTCGCTCGCCCCGGCGGAGCGGAGCATCTTCACGATCTTGCGCGACGTGGTGCCGCGGACCACCGAGTCGTCCACCACCACGATGCGCTTCCCCTTCAGCATGTCCTTCACGGCGTTCAGCTTCAGCTTCACGCCGAAGTGGCGGATCGACTGGGCCGGCTCGATGAAGGTTCGCCCGACGTAGTGGGAGCGCACCAGCCCCATCGCGAAGGGGATGCCGCTCGCGTTGGAGTAACCGATGGCGGCCGGGACGCCGGAGTCGGGAACCGGGAGGACGAGGTCGGCCTGGGCCG